>Ga0214544_1009717_pt1 | contig 14806 bp, 3 predicted proteins | sample CNSS3metaG_FD_160074 | JGI IMG/M metagenome (GOLD analysis project Ga0214544, IMG submission 160074) | Root nodule microbial communities from cowpea collected in UCLA plant growth center, Los Angeles, California, USA - CNSS3 | ecosystem: Host-associated > Plants > Roots > Nodule | place: USA...
TTGTTTTTTGTGTCATTTTGATCAAGTGATATATTATAACTTTTATTAGTGTATAAAAAAGAGATTCATTAGAATTTAAAAAATTGAAGTAAACAAACATTTAAAATATATTTTAATTTGAATATTTATTTTCCTTTTATATTTTTTTGAAATATTTTTTAATTTTATCAACTAAGTTCATCAATGTTGTAGTTTGCAAATTTAATAAATGTTTTGGTTCACATGAAATTTTATTTGGTATTCTAATATAAAATATAAACAATTATAATTTATTTTAAGGTATTTGGCATCGAAGAAAATCCTCCTAATATTGAATATTTCATAATATTATGTTTTCTTTACGGTAATTTTTTTTCTTTTATAAAAATTAATATTGAAGTAGTTAGAACACGGGTACGGGTATGGGTACGAGATTATACCCGTTACCCGGTGGGGATGGGGATGGGAAAAAAGTTTGATACCCGTTGGGTTTGGATATGGGGATGGGGATGAATTTTTTATGCGGGGATGGATATGGGATAGCGAAACCCGTCCCCGCCCCGCCCCGTTGCCATCCCTAGATATAATCCTAATTTAGCTGTCACGCTCAAAATTGAAAACAATTATTGAGCACCTTCACAAAACAATAGTTTTATTGTAGCAAAAGTAATTAGTTTTGTTATATAATATAAAAATAATTAGACTTATTGTATTGAGAACATATTTTCTCTTCCAGTAAGTTAATGGGAAAATCTTACTGTTTTATTATATTGATTTAGGTTGTTACAGAAAATTTAATATATTTTTTTCTGTTAAATAAGTATTGTCTTCTTGAATTTTACATGTTTATGTAAATTACGTGATAATTAGTATTTATGATGGATAAATATCTTCAAATATTAAAATAATTATTTCATTTTTACCATGATTTTTTTAAAATTATGATATAAAATTAGAGAAAAATATTAAAAATATAAATTTGAAAAAAAAGACAAAAATTTTACTCTCTAAATTATGGATTATAATATTGTAGGGAAGAAATCACACCAAGAAAAAAAAATCTCATAAAGTAATGTTTTGCATTATTTCAAATGTACATCCTTGTACACTTATTAAAAAAAATAGTTGTCTTGTTATATTACTAAATAAGACACAAACATTTTTGTTATCTATATTTACTAACACTTTTAATTGATCTTCGGGGACTTCGTTCATTTGTTAAATTTTGTTGAAATAATTTCTACCATGTCATTAATCATTCAATAAAAAGATGTCCTAGTACTTTGTTAAAGTATCTAATAACTTAACTCTGTCTTTTCAACACCACCATAATTTTTATCATAATAAACCTAAAAAAATATTATATCATTACAATAATTAATCAAGAATGATGTCTCATTATAATTTTTTTTTATAGTTTATCTTCTGCATCAAACATTGGAAAAGTACTACAAATAATATTTTTAAAACTCGTTATTTCTCTTTATTTTAATATTCAAGTTCTTTCCGTCTAACAAATCTTGATTTTAATATCAATTTGTTAGGAAGAAAATCATGCACACAAATAAGAAAAATGTAAATTACAAAAATACAATGATCTATATTACTTTTAAATGTATAGTCTTACACACACAAATAAAAGATGTCTTCTATACACTCACCACGAAAGTTACATCTGTAAGTTGAATTATAACTACCATAAGGTTTCAAGCAAATATAAATATCTTAAATAAATTTTCAATTTGAACAAATGAAAGTGTAACACTGCCTAAATAATATTTGCAAACACATCAAATTTCAGTTTGACAATTTACATCAAAGAGAACATTTATTTGTTCATTTTACAAAGTACATGATTTTAAAACTAAACATTTGAAAGTAAAAATTTATACATTTATATTATTTGTAGATTTGAAATTTTAATTAAAAAATTAGTTTTATAAATAATTACATTTTTAAGAGGATGAAGCAACCACTAAAGTTTAATTTTTCAAAAAAAAATAGTTTTGGAACACGTTAAACTTGGAACTTCAAATATTAAAGCTATAACTAAATCAACAACATAAAAAGGAAAATATAAGTGAAGAAGAATAATTGAAAGAATTTAGTCTTCTTCACATTAATTGACATGAAAATAATTTTTTATTAGTTTTTTTATTTTATTTAGCTTTACATAGTTACTAATATTATATATCTATGTTTCCACTCTAAAATGTTCATTCACATTTTTTACACTTCTTTCACAGTTGTTTCTTTGTAATAAAAACCTCCATATATTTTTTATAACTTCCAACATTTTTTATAAATAATTGCTTATCAAAAGCCTATTGAACTTGAACTTTATTATAATATTTCTTGTCTGGTTTTCTCTTTCACAACCATTATTCCCACTTCCATAAATCCATCTATCTGCCATCGATGTTTCTTTAAATTATTTAACAACATCTAAATTTGTCTTCACTTTCTTAGACTTTTATGCTTAGATTCATCTAAGTTTCATTATACATATTTCATTTTCACAGTTTTCAACACTTTTTTTTGGTCTGTGATACCTATATACTAGCTAGCATCACACTTGCATCTCTCTTTGCATTTATGTACTATCATTCACGCGCATCATCAACCTTCTGTAATTCTCCCAACATCTTCTCCCTATGTAAACCGTTAACCTCACCAATGGCCATAGTCACCGTGAACTTCTTTCTCCCAAATTTTGCTTCATATTGTGACAGTAGAGTTTGCAGAGACCAACAATGATGTGGTTACACAAAAAAAGTAAAATAAAATTAATTACTCTCTTTCTTCAATTATTATGGATTAAACAATGTCTACATTTTTATTCATTTTATAATGTTCAAAATTTGATATTATTATAAAAAGTTTATAATTGAAAATATTACAATTTTTAAGTAATATTACAATTTAAGTAATTATAAATTTTTTTTATAATTTAAAATTTAAGTAACCATCCATTTAAAAAAAATGAACATACATTTAAAATATTACAATTTTAAGTTGATATCTTAAATTTTTTATTTATCTTTTAGATTGATACTTTGTTTTTAATAAGTAAGTTTTATAATATTATAAATAAGAGAAAGATATGAAAGATAGGCACTCATAAAAGAAATACTTTTAAGAAGGTTAGAGAGAAAAAAATTCTTAAAATTATTATGTGAAAGATAGAATTTTTTTTAGAAATACGGTAGTCATGGTAAGTTAAGTGTAAGGTATTAAGTGATAGAAAAACTTATAGTTAAGATAGTATTTTCTGTCACAATCTTAATTTTACTAAAGTTAACAACCTTGACTACTAAAACATTCTATGATTAGAGTGAAGGATGTTCAATTTACAAATAAATCAGTATCTTGAGATCTTGATATATTAAAATGCACTTCAAATATGAAACTTTGACCGATTTGAGATGGAGCCCTTCTGGTTACTTTTGAATCAAAATGAATGTATCCATATAGTGTGAAGTAAAACTAAGTATGTGTTTGTTTCACTAAGTGGATTTGAGGTAGTAAATTTAAGAGAAAATAAGTAAAGTTGAGTTGTTTGAATTAAAGAAAAAATGGTAAGATTTGAAGATAAATGAGAGAAAAATTTTATGAAAATTAGTGAGTGATGTGATAAATTTAAGAAAATAATTTAATTGATAAGAAAATAAAATTATTAGTTTATCCTTGTATATATAAGTTCAACTATCTATTTTTTTCGAAAACAATAACATAACTTACCTGGATTCACGAAATAATCAAACTAAACAAAACAAACTCTCTGAAAATGACCATTAGGAATCAATCTTCTCTCAACATAAACAGACCATTATCAACCCCTCTCAATGTTTTAAAATAAAATATTTAATTAAGAGTCAACCTCTACCACCACTAATACATGTAGGAGGACAACTATACATTTAGAAATTTGGTCAGTAGAGCTGTCAAAATGGGTTAGAATCCGCGAGCCAACCCGGCTCACCACGGGTTCAGGTCGGGTTGGGTTGAAATTTTTTTACAAATTTCAATACGGGTTGATTTTTGACCTGGCTCATCCGGGTTGAACCCGTGGTGAGCCGGGTTGGCTCACCAACCCGTAGATAAAAGGGTCACACAAGTGTTATTTATTAAGTTGGGCTTTACATTTGGGTTAGGTTATTTTTTTTAGCCAACACATAAATAATTTGTATTTTTTTATTTTGGTTTGTATTTCGATTGTATTAAAGTTTATTTAGATTTTAATTAGAATTATAATTTAGTTTTTAATTAGAATTATAATTTAGTTTTGACTGAAAAATAAAAAAAAATTGTATTTTTTTAATTAAGTAAACCCATGAGCCAAACCATTTAACCCGCCGATCTATAGTGGGTCGGGTCGGGTTTGAATTTGTTTGGCTCGCTAAAAAGTGAGTCGGGTTTGGTTGGTTCACTAAATCATCAACCCGTGGTGGATTGAGCCGGGTCGGGTCGGGTTACCCGTTTTGACAACTCTACTGGTCAGAAATAAATTAAAATAAACAAAACAAGTTTGTGCTACATGCATGTATATTAATTTTTTTATGATAACAAAAAATAATAAAATTATTATTTTTATAATTATAAAAGTAAACATAAATAACTTTTATAATTTTTTTATGTAATTATTTTAATTTAATAAAATTAAAAATTAAAAAAAAATAGTCAAATAAAAAAATATAAATTTAAAATAAAATCACTTAAAATCTAAAAGTGACAAAGTAATTATTTAAATTTATAAAAAGAGTTAATTAAAGAGTAAAAATTGAAACCAAACATATACACCAAATATATATTTATACTGGTATATAAAGGTAGAGTCATCTTTTCGGTGTCTACATTTACTTTCTAATTTTCTAAATAGTTTTCTTTTAAATTAAAATAAGTATTTTATCAACATTATTTTAAGTATTGTAAATTCAATACTTTTTTTCAATTTGACATTTTTTTTTAAATTTAACCATTCCTTTAATTAAAAGAAGGTTAAAACACTCCGATGGTCTTCGTTTTTATTCGTAAATTGGGTCATAAAATTTTAAATTGTCTCAATTGGATCCTCTCTTAAAAATGTGTTGCAATTTGGTTCTTTCCATTAGTGTAAATTAATTGATGTGCCACGTGTCGACTCATGTTTTTTTTTTTAAATGTAATGTGTCAAATTAGGGTTCTGCTACGTGACAGAGGTAGTGTGATGTGAGTGACAGTGCCACATGTTATTATTGATGTGAAAAATCTTAATTTAGTCTTTGTATTTTTTTATTTTATCTCAATTTCGTCTTAATTTTTTTTAATGCGAGCAATCTCATTCCTTACACGTTGAGACCAAATTTAAAAATTTAACTTTTATATGAATGTTACAATGAACTATCATTGTAATGTTTATCTAAAAGTTAATTTTGGTTTCAATTTGGTTAGGGATGAAATTACTCCAGTTAAAAAATATTGAGACAAAAAAATAAGCAGATAGACTTAATTGAAAATTTTCACATCAACAATGACACGTCACACTATCACTGTCACGTCACATTGCCTTTGCCATGTGACAAAACCCTAGTTTGACACGTGACATATTTTTTAAATTAAGAAAAGTTAAAAAAAGAAGAAGAAAACCACGAACCAACACATAACACATAAATTAATCTCGTTAATACATACAAACAGAAATGACCAAATTATAACACATTTTCAAAAATGAAGACCCGAACACAATTAAGATTTCTGAACAAAAACAAGAACCACCCTAAGATTTTAACCTTAAAAAAATTAATGCAAAATAAATAAAAAATTATTTATATTTAATTTTATAATTATAATAATAACAATAAAAATTTTATATTTTTATTATCATAAAAAAATAACACACAAACAAACATAGATATTGTAACGTCCCATTTAAATAATAACATAATTAAAAACATTACGATGAATAATATAAGAGCAAAGTCATGGAATATAAACACTACTCCTTACAGTTATCCAGAACAAACTAGGAAAAGAAACTAAGACACGCCACGATACCAGTAACCATACGAGTCCGAAGTTTAACAGTGTTCAAAATAAATGCTCCAAGAGCATGAAAATACATGGGCTATAACCCTAAAAGAAAACTCTGAAAAAGCGGGATCTGACCCATGACGAACTAAGCAGCGGAACGCCCCATTTAAATAATAACATAATTAAATGAAACATTACGATGAATAATATAAGGGCAAAGTCCTGGAATATAAGCACTACTCCTTACAGTCATCTAGAACAAACTACGAAAAGAAACTAAGGCACACCACGATCCCAATAACCATACGAGTCCGAAGTTTAACAGTGTTCAAAATAAATGTTCCAAGAGCAGGAAAACACATGGGCTACAGCCCTAAAAGAAAACTTTGAAAAAATGGGATCTGACCCATGACGAACTAAGTAGCGAAACCTCCGTCACCCTGATGACCACGGGAACTTCTCGCATTTGCTCACATCAATAAATTGATGATCATCGCAAAAGGAGAAAAAACCACACATAGACATACAAACAAGCAGAAAGGGTAAGCTAGAGTAGAAAAACGATTTATCATGCTATTTCATACAATTTTATAGACAAAGATACATACAACAACCAAGCATGTGTAGACTCACAAACAAAACACTACGACTCACGACACGATTATCCGGATACATATAATTAGTCGGATTCACCGGATGCTTGCACTTGTGGTGGCCTCTACTGCTTTGTAGAGCCAATTGCCAATGGATTTCACCCTACCACTCACAAGGTTAGCCTTCAAACATCTAAGGCCATTATCTTGTCAAAGACTAGGGCCTCCTGCTACTCTCACCACTTGAGTCAATACGCTCTACGTGAGACTAACTGACTCTTTAGAGAGTCATGATGCAGTCCTTACTTGAATCCTTACTAAATTATATAATGAGGCACCACCACGAACTTTGTGGAATTACGTCCTAAGCATGAGGCTTCACCATGAACTCCCACTAACAGGGGTCATAGAATTACGTTCTGACCATGAGGCACCACTACGAAACCATCGTGGAATTACGTCCTGACCAATGAGGCACCACCATGAGATCTCACCTAGAGATTCATGGAATTACGCCCTGACCATGAGGCACCACCACGAAACCTTCATGGAATTACACCTGACCATACCAAAATCGTGTCTCACCAACCAACGCAATGTTATCATGCATATCAATCTCATGCCAACATTTATAACCAACCATCCATTCATGTCCTATACCAAAGTCATGCCAAACTTATCAATTCCAGCCCATAAACCATTCAATACATGCAAGATCACCCATTTCATGCTTTAACATACTTATTCAACCAAACGTGTGGTAAACATCCAAGAACAAAGAAGAAAACAGAACAAGAGCATATTCTCGCCCAGTTCTCGCTTAGGCTGAAAGGCCTCGCTCAGGCGAGATGGTTCTCTCACTCAAGAGAGCTCCTTTCGCCTAGGCGAGAGCTCGAAAAGTGGAATAGTGGTGTTGTCGCGTTCTCTCGCTTAGGCGAGACCTCCTCGCCTGAGCGAGATGGCTTCTCGCTCAAGACTGGAGCTCGTCGTCTGAGCGACAGCTCACGCAACACCTGGGAGGGTTTTCTGATACTCTCGCTTAGGCGAGCTCCACTCGCTTGGGCAAGATTATCAGATTTCATCCACTGTTCACGCAGGCCAACATACATATCCATCGAGAACAATGCACAATACATATTCATATCATGTTAAACATCATTTAATCACCACATGCACGAAATAGAGTTGAAAAACCAGCAATGTACATTAAAACTCGAAACCCTAGCTTCCCTTACTTGAAAAAAGGCTAGTCAAAGACTTGCACACCCAAACAACTAAGTATAGTAGCTCTAGGAACAAATTAATGAGGTGGGTAGAAAAAAAGTTGAGCTAACTTGACGAGATCCAAGGGCTAAACCCTAGCAGAGAGAGTTGCTGCAGCTCTAAGAGAGGGAGGAGAAGGGTTTTCTAAAAAGTGGCAAAAAAATGTGAGTGTTAGTTGGTTTAAGGACTTTGAGGCACCTTATGAGCCACCCATAGACCCAACAGATTGGGACAACCCCTTTAAAGTGGGTCTTACATATATAATTTCTATACATAAATAAATATTTATTTTATGTAACGGTTAATTTTTTTTATAAAAAATATTAAATTAATTATTATGTCTCTGTGCTATTTAACTTTAAATTAAACTTCTAAAAAATGTAATTGCGTGATGTTTTAAATTTTATGAAATCTTTAATTTTTTAATACTATTTCAATAACCATCTAATTAACTTCTACAAAATTTTGACAAGATCACCAAATCAATGATAATTTGTGTAGTTCATATACAGCCAAAATCTTACAAACAACTCTCAAACCTATTTATTAATTAATTAATGTAACTTCAAAATAAATAATTTATAAATGTAGATGTATTATTACAATTATAATCGATTAGTAAAAATACACGCAGCTACGTGTATAATTTTTTTTCTTACTATAATAACAAAATATTAAAATAAGAATTATTATTAAAATTATAAAATGTAGTTCTAAAAAATAATTATAAAAATAAATTAGTTTTATTATTTTTATAATTTTATCACATATTCATAAACTAAAATAATAAAATAAAGTTAATTAAGTTTAGAATATAATATATATATATATATATATATATATATATATATATATATGCATATAAAAGAAAATAAAAAAAGTATAAAAGGCAAAATTTATAATAGATAGTGTATAAAAAGAATTTTATTCATTAATTGGACGCATTAATTATTATAAAATAGTCTCATATCAAATCTCAATCACAAGTCTTAACCTGGGACACATCGTATCCGTTAACTGTACATGAATCCTACGGCTAAGACGCTTCATCAAGATATGCAAATTGCAGTGCAAGGGATTGACGAAAGAGAGGGGCGGCATTGTTATTTTACTATTTAAAGGAGACGAGAGCTGAACTCAGAACAATCAAGAAACTGCTGTTCGCCTCACTCTCGTCTCCCTTAGCCAATAGTCTTTCTCTCATCATCTCTTCCTCCTTCCTCCTGCAACGACGTCGTCCTCTTCTTCTCTGCTCATCCACCGTGCTTCTTGCTTCAGGTGAAACGCGTTCAACTGTTGTCGTTTTACTCAGCTAGGGTTCACTCCACGTCGATCTCTCACCCTAGCTCGTTTAGTGCGCCTCCTCCAGTTTGAATTGCCACTCTTTCGAAGCTAGGGTTCCTCTGAATATTAGGAACTACTTCGAGTTTCGTTCAGCAAGCTGCTGCTTTCAGTTAGTGGCTGGTAATTTGATTTGGGGTTTGAGCCCATTTGAAATTAGCCTCTGTGGTGGAAGCTTTGTAACTACCTTCTTGTTACATGCTACTGTTGTTATTGTTATGGTTTTAATGGTTAGAGTTAATAAGATGGTGCTTTTAATTTCTCTTACTGATTGAGTTTGTTTCGCTAGTTTTCGGTTCCCTTATCCTTTTGTACTATTAGGGTTTCAAGTAGTGAAGATTACCGTGTTGGATTTTAGTTTGTTTTGATAATTACTACTGTGTGATTTTCAACAGTACTCGTGAACTGCACTGGACTGTTAGGTTTGGTTGAGGAACTGAGGATTTTGGTTAGTTGAATAATTGAACATGATGATGGCGAAGGGTAGGCTAGCTGGGGGTTATTTTGGAAATGGACTAGATACTGCCGGTGAATCTGAGGGGTCTGGTAGTTCTGGACGGATAGACACTGAAATTACAGTTTCTGAGAATTCGAGTATCCCTGCGAGGAAATGCATCAGTTTGAATTCGAGTCGCCGTGATGCGTTTGGTGGCCCCATGCAAATTGTTCCCTTGTCCAATATGTCGCATTCTCAGAGGAAAGATCTAGTGCAAAGGTTGAGGTCTGAGCTTGAGCAGATTCGGATGCTTCAGAAGAAAATTGAAGTGAAGAGGGCGAATGGTGTTGCCATGTCCTCCTCTAGTGATATTCTTAGCTGTAGTAATGGAAATAATGGGCATGGAGTGGAAAGGGATAAAAAGCCATCAATGTCTAGTTCTGTAGCGGGGAATAAGATGAAACCGTCAGCTAATAAGAACCAGAAGCCCCGTGGATGGAACCGTGGTTCTTCTGGGAAGTTTGAGTCTGCGGTGCGAACTGCTTCACCAACCACTGCGTATGCTATGCTGATGAAAGATTGTGAGGTGCTGTTGAAAAGGTTGATGACTCACCAGTATGGTTGGGTTTTCAACACCCCTGTGGATGTTGTAAAGTTGAACCTTCCGGATTATTTCAGTATTATTAAGCGTCCAATGGATTTGGGAACAGTAAAAAGTAAGATAGGGGCAGGAGCATATGCTGGTCCACTGGAATTTGCTGATGATGTGAGGCTTACATTTTCAAATGCAATGACGTACAATCCACCCGGGAATGATGTTCATCTCATGGCTGATACTCTCAGTAAATTTTTTGAGTTGAGATGGAAAACAATTGAGAAGAAACTGCCAAGAAATGATGTTCTGCCATTACCTGCAAAGCCAGACAATAGTGAAGGTGTGAAAACTAAAAAACCAGCGCCTCCTTCAAAGAAGAGGAAAATTGCCTCTTTGCCCCCTCAACCTGAAATTATGCCACCTGCAAAGAAGGTCATGTCAGATCAAGAGAAGCATGATCTAGGTCGAGAATTGGAGTCTCTACTGGGAGAAATGCCTATGCATATAATTGATTTCTTAAAAGAGCATAGTTCAAATGGTAGAGAATGTGGAGAGGATGAGATTGAGATTGATATTGATGATCTCAGTGATGATACCCTGTTCACATTAAGGAAGCTTTTGGATGACTTTTTACAAGAGAATGAAAAGAACAAAGCAAAAGTTGAAGCTTGTGAAATAGAGGTACATGCTTTCTACCTGATCCTTTAATAAATTTTAGCTAGTATCATGTGTGTGAGTTATGCACATCTCCATGATGAGATTCCAGTCTTACACCTGATTTGACTTCTGGACATCTGTTTTCTGTTGCAGGTGCTGAATGATTCTGGTCCAAGCAATTCCTCACTACAACCATTTAAAGGTGGAGTCTGTGTGGCGTGCACAAGAGTCTGAACATATGCTGTATTTGCTTTTGCATTTAAACTTAATTTCGTTCTACTGGTATAGGTAATGAACCAGCTGATGAAGAAGTGGATATTGGTGGAAATGAGCCCCCTGTGTCTAGTTATCCTCATGTGGAGATTGTGAAGGATACAACTTATCGAATGAACAAATCCCTAAGCCCAGGCAGCTTCAATGGTAAGTAAGACTAAATTTCCCTACGATGATCTTGAATAATTTGTGTTTTCGATTCCTTTTTCTGTGAATATTGTTATTACAGGAATAAGATAGATCTAGTAGATGATATGGATTTTATTATTTAATTAAGTTTTCACCCTAAATCTTGCTTTGAATTTCCCGAAAGGGTTTTAAACCACTTGAGAAAAATAAAGAGAGAAAGCATATTTTAGAGAGCTTTTCTAAGTCTCTCTTAGGTTCTCATATTTATATAGGAACGGTAGAGTAATATGAGATAATAGGGAAGAGAGAAAAGAGTAGAAAACAAGTAAAGACACTTCAAGGACCCTAGGTACAAGTAGGTACAACTCAAACAACTTTTAATAAGCCTATTTTAAGCCCCTATTCTAAGCCTATTCTAACACTCTCCTTCAAGTTGTCCCATACAAATTGTATGTACCAAACTTGAAACAAATAAATAAATTTGAAGCTATCATAAGGATTTTGTTAATTCATCTGCAAGTTGATAATTTGATTTGTATAGCTCAGTACAAATTTTCTAGGACAACTTTTCTCGAAAAAAATGATGGTCAATCTCTCTGTGTTTGTGTTTGGTTCTCTTATGGAATTGAAGATTGGAAGTAATGTGGAGAGCTGCTTGATTATCACAATATGTTTTCTTTTGTTCTATGTCACAATTTTACTACTTGGTGGAATTGTTCTACCATCACAAGTTAGCAATTGAGAGACACCATTGCACCTATATTCAACTTTAGTTGCAACTACCTTTTTTTTTCTTGTTTTCTCGGAAATAATATTTCCTCCAATGAAAAACACAATATCGTGTAGTAGAGCATCCGTCCATAGGAGATACTACCCAATCAACATCACAATACCTAGAGACGTGGATATTTCCTTTATTTTCATATAACACACCTTTTCGTGGAGTTTGTTTGAGGTATCTTATAATACAAATGACAACATTCCAATAATCTATACAAGGAGTTTGCATGAATTGAATAACAACACCAACCACAAAAGATAGATCAAGTATAATATGTGTAAGATAAATAAGTTTTCCAACAAGCTTTCTATTTCTATCTAGGTTAGAGAAAGATTTACTTGTTTAGCCATTAATTTTGATTTAGATCCATAAGACTATCCACTTATCTATAATCAATCATACTTGTTCTTTTAGGATATCTAAAGCATATTTCCTTGGAGAAATTACAATACTCCTTTTGATTAGGCTATTTCAATGTCCAAAAAATGTGACATCCAAGATCCTTGGTCTAAAAAGATAGTACTAGTATTTCTTTAGTTGAGAGATTCAAGCAACATCATTCTTTGTAATGGATATATTGTAATGAATATATCATCAACATACACTACTAAGTAAACACACAAGGGGTTTCATTGATTTTAGTTCAAAGATTTGACAATGTGACTAAATTTTCCCACCAAAGACGTGGAGATTGCTTGAAACCATAGATAGTAGTATTATCAATATTTGATAACAGAATATATTAGCGACCCCAAAAATCTTTTATGAAAATATATAGGAAGCCATAACAGTTTATGGCAGAACTGTCGTGAACAAAATAATACAATACAATATATACATATTGATAATTGACAAAGATACAAATATAATTGTAATGCAAAAATAAGGAATGACAACACTACTTAATAGTAGTATCATGTCTAGAAATTCAAATAACAATGAAGTCAAACTAAAACACCACAAATTTCAAGTGAAAATTATTGAGTGAGAAAGAATAAATTCTTTCAAGGGAGGGTGTGTGGCCCTAGATAAAACAAAATTGACAGGAAAAAAAGATGACTTGTAGTGGAACGAACAACAACACAAAGACTTGACAATGGTGGGACATAGTTATAGGACACGACAAAGTTGAATGGTGTTATTATGTTCAAGAGTACTTTAAAAGTCATGGCTTTTTAAATAGAAGACATAAGAGATAAAAGACAAATATAGAGGAGACAACTTGTGATAGCTGGGAAATTTTTAAATAAGTTGTAGGTTAGAAGTAGATAGATTGCCTTTTTGGAAAGTAATGAGCCAACTCGATCCATCATTATTATGGGTTGTGGTATTGAGTGATGGTTGAGAAGGACTTGATGAAGATGACTTACCTTAGAGCATTAGACTCGCGTGGTGGGTACTAAGAAGTGGTGATGATGGTTTGGTTGGATTTTGGATGGGATTTAGGTGGGCAGGAGGACCTTTAGGTAGGACCTATATGGGAGGGAAGAAAGGAGTTTAGGACAAACATACAATAGTATCTCTTGGTTTTGTAGGAGAGTAACATTGATACCCTTTTTGAATGGGGAGAATATCCCTAGAAGACACTTGATGGCTTTGGCTGGGAGCTTATCCAAACCTAGAGACATATTATGAACAAAACATATACAACTAAAAGCATGTGGAAAAATATGAAAGAGGGTTCATTTGGAAATAAAATGGAACTAGGAACTTTATTGTCAAGAGAAGAAGAATTATATAGATAAGAAAGCTAGTAGTGAGGATGGCATCGCCCCAATGATGGCAAGTATATTGACATCAAACAATAAGGTATGAACATTCTCAACCATGTGTCTACTATACCATTTTGTTGAGGTGTGTGAAGACAACTAAATTGATGTAAAATGCGATGTAAGCTTAAAAGAGCAAAGGAAGGATTCATGTCAACAAGACCCAAATAAACTAGTTCTATATTAGTATAAACCTTTGGATTTATGTCTTTCGTTGATCACTTGAACTGTACCACATTCTTGTGTAATTAAAGAATTGGCATAAAAGGTTACTTAACAATTTAATGACTTAGCTTGACTTCAGGAAATTAGATTGAAGGGACATGGTAGAACAAGGAGAGCATATTTCAAGTTTAAGGAAGGATCATGACAAGTTCCATTAGAAAATAAACATCCAATAATATGATAGGTTTAGTGGCAAGGTGTACACTAGGAGAAATAAAGCAGAGAGGCAGTTATAACCTCCTGCAGTTATAACCTCCTGCAGACAGACTAAAATAAATAGTCTGTGTTTTAGGATTGGTGGGCAGTTTTTGGAATTGTCTTGGAGTGTGGCAGATTAGGAGAGAAGAGGGTCCTCTCGAAAGACCTTTAAAGTTGTAAACGTTTGTTGTTACTGTTCTTATTCAAGTGAAGGAATAATAGCCATAATAAGATCATACAGGGATTGTGCATATCTAGAGATGTCAAAATGGGTTTCAACCCGTGAGCCAACCCGGCTCACCACGGGTTCGAACCGGGTTGGGTTGAGAAAAATTCAACTTTTTCAAAAGTGGGTTGAACTCAACCCGGCTCACTTAACCCACGGGTTAAACGGGTTCGAGCCGGGTTGAAGGTGGGTTGGCCCACTTAACCCACCAACATTTTTTTACAATTTTTTTTTTATTTTTTTTAAATTTTCTTTTAATTTTTTTTAATTATTTACTACTCCAATTATATTTGTTCACAATTTCATATTTTTAAATGCTAGAATGTTGCTTA
>Ga0214544_1009720_pt1 | contig 14801 bp, 12 predicted proteins | sample CNSS3metaG_FD_160074 | JGI IMG/M metagenome (GOLD analysis project Ga0214544, IMG submission 160074) | Root nodule microbial communities from cowpea collected in UCLA plant growth center, Los Angeles, California, USA - CNSS3 | ecosystem: Host-associated > Plants > Roots > Nodule | place: USA...
TCATCTTCAACCTCTCTTCAAAACCTCCATTTTCGTTCTCCAAGCTTCCATGGACGTCCCCCTTGCGGTTTTTCACGTTTTTGGCTCATTTTTACCGTTTTTATGCATATTTGACAGCACCCATTGGTGGTGTATTGTAGGTATTGTTATTGAGCTAAGACACAAAGACATGATTGGTTGAGCGAATATGTGAGTAAGGGGGTGCAATATAGTACGCAAACTCAAACCAGAACTAGTACTACGCGAGTATTGGTGTGGCGTTGGGCGGTAGCACTTAAACCGCCAGGCGGAAGTCACCAAACAGAAGAGAACTAGAACACGAGGCACCTGGTGGCAAGGCATGTTTCGCCAGGCGACAATTGTAATGGCAGTAGCATCTGAGGCGTGAGGCGCCTGGCGACAAGGGGCGTCTCGCCAGGCGACACCTACAAACAGTGGGCACCAGAGGCACTTGGTGCTTGGCGGTACGTGTCCCTCGCCAAATGGCCTAGAAGTCCGTTGTGCCTGGTGCCTCGTGGTTTGTGCCAAGAGATGGTGTTGCAATAAAGAGGTGTTGCGCTTGCTATGATGTGCGTGATCTACAAGGCTTCTAGAATACCTTAAAGGTTGGCTTGCTGGTGTTCCTTGCGTTGTGGCTTAGAATCTATCCCTTGAGTTGAGCTCGGGATAGGGGTTAAGCACGTTGCATTCCTCGATTTGAGCTCGGAATGGCATCCCTCGAGTTGAGCTCGGGATGGTGGATGAACACGAGGAACCCTTAAGTTGAGCTCGGGTTGACGAGTGTTGCTGGTGTGAGTGTGCTAGTTGTGGCCAGTACGGATAGGTCCAGAAAGATTGCCCTCCTCAGTAATTAGCTGACGAGTTTGGTAGTCTTGGGACGTTACGAATTATGTTCGTATATGGGAACTCCACCTGGCGTTACGGTGTATGATCCATAGCATGGGTTTTCCCACACGTGCTCTATCAGTTGTGGCCGATAGTTATGGCAACAAGACACCTTGAGGTGCTCACTAGAAGACGTAGAACATGATTCACGTGGTTGTGGCCATGTAGTATGGAATTAAAGAAAGGAAATTCCCTTGATGTGAATTTTGTGTTATATATAAATGTGCCTTATATATTTGTATTTATTCTATTAGCTAACTCGATCTGCTTGTGGTTGGCGATGATCGTGTACTCAGTACACGTGAGCAGATGATGTTGCAGGTGGAACTGGTGAGACGTAGAGCCGGAGCGGGGCTAGACTATGGATATTTCATCATGGATTTATGTTTTATGATTTTAAGTAAATTGTAAACTCTTTCATTATCAGACCTTAATTTTGTAATGGATATTTGCTCGTTTGGATTTCAGTAACTGTCATTAAATGTAGTTTTATTATATTTTTTTTATTATTTTAAATCCGTAATATCTGGTCGGAATGTTACAACCTCCGCTACAACGAGAAATAGGAATAGTGCCATAGGGTTCCCTTGTCTGAGACCCCTTGTTGGGATAAACTCTTTGGTAGGGCTTCCATTAACTAGTATTGACATAAAGGATGATTCCATACATCCTTTTATCCATCGAATCCACTTTTGGCAAAATTCGAGTCTAGCCATCATGTCGTATAAGAAGTCCTAGCTTACAGAATCATAAGCTTTTTCAATATCAACCTTGACTATAGCTAGTCTATTCTTTTAGGTCCTATATTCTTCCACTATTTCATTGGCTACTAGTACACTATCCATAAGACCTCTTCCTTTAACAAATGCAGATTGAGAGTAGTCAAAGATCTTAGGTAGTACACTTTTAAGTTTGTTTGCAAGAATATTTGATATTATATTGTACACATATCCCAGCAATGATATAGGCGTATAGTATTCCACTCCTAAGGGGATTTGTTTCTCGAGTACTAGAGCTGTAAAGGAGGCATTACAACCTTTTGGTATTTTACTAGTACTTTGAAACCACTTTACCGCTTGACACATATCATTCTTCCAGGTAGCCCAATTTTGTTTTATGAAACGAAAATTAATTCCATCCGGACTAGGGCTTTTGTTGCTCCCACATTGATTTATTGCCTCCACTATCTTGTGATCTTCTATTTCCGTAATCAAAGACGAATTATCATCTTCAGAAATGGTTGGGAACTCAATATAGTGAAGACTTAGGTGTACTTTATTAGGTGTCGTGAAACGATTTTCAAAGGCCGACCTCACCTCCTCTCAAATTTTGTTTGGATCCTCACACCATAAACCATTCACATCCACCCCTTTGAGTTCATTCTTGATTCACCTTCATCTAATTCTAGAGTGGAAATACTTTGAATTTATGTCCCCTTATTCCATCCATTTAATTCTTGCATTTTAATTCATCAATAAGCTTTTCTTTTGTAGTAGCACTTTTAGTTCACTCAATAGGCTCATTCTTCTAAGCTTTTTCCACATCTTCTAAGCTACTTTCATCGTCCTTCTTGTCAAGGTCCCCTATTTCCATTATAAGATTTTGTTTCTTTGTGCCAATTAGCCCAAAAACCTCCTTGTTCCAAGATTTTAAGTCATACTTAAGCTTTTTTAGCTTCTCTTTTATGGTTGTCAATGGGTTCCCTTTCCCAATATACGACTCCCAGGATCGCTTCACCACTAGTTTGAATGATGGATCAGAATTCCACATGTTTAGCGTTTTAAAAGGCTTAGGTCCCTAGATGATTGAAACTAGTTTTAACAGTAGAGTGCAACGGTCAGATACTTGTCTGCCTAGATGTACCATTTAATATCCAGCCAATAGTAGATCATTATTCTGTCAATTCCGCTTTTAATTGTTCCATTATCCTTATACCATGTATACTTTCCTTCTATTGGGGGTACATCAACCTGTTTCATAGTATCTATAAATTTGTTGAAACCTTCCACTTCTCTTTTCGTCATATTGCCTCTTGAGTTTAAACGTTTTCTTTCATTGTTTTTTTTCACCGCATTAAAGTCACCCAATATACACCATTGCTTACACATATACGACATTTTTATTAAGGTTAGATCCTTCCACATTTCTTTTTCTCAGTGATGACACTTGAAGAATACACATTGAACACAACCACAAGGGTTGTGTTTTCTTTGATGTTTCTAAAAAAATCACCAAACACTCCGACAAACATATTTCCAATGACCTATCTTGCACATTTGAATCTTTCCTTATGCCATATTGTTAGAATCCCTCCTGAATTACCCTCTGCTTGTTTATGCAACCAATCTATATTATTATCACCTCATAAGTTATAGCAACTAACCTCTTGCAAGTCTTGTAGCTTAGTCTCTTGCATGCATAACATATCTATTTCATTGATTTCTACAAGTCCTTTCAAATATTTCCATTTGTGCCCCCTCCTAATCCTCTAATGTTTAAGCTATATTATTTTCACAACTAACTAAATTTTCCCCTTGCTTTCCCTTTCGCCTGATTCCTATCTTTAGACTCCATATTCTCTAATTCCTTAATAATTTGTTCTTCCTCTCTTGAAAATGTTACGCCTAATTCCTTTGCTAATTCCCATAATCTCACAGACTCCGAACCACCCAATGCTTGTTGGCTAGACCAAAACAATTTAGTGCAGTTTTGTATATTTTCATCAGAGAGTGAATTTCATATAGATTAAACCATTAACCTGATTAATTAACGCTTACAAACTTGCCTACCCTCCTTTTTCTAAGATGCTCAATTTCTACAGTGATTTTCCACTTGATTCTCCTATCCAGAACTGCCTTCTGGGTGAGAATTCTACAGGATCTAATCTCACCTCATTAATGAGAATCATTTGGTTGGTTGATGGTGTATTGTAGCGCTCCAAGACTCGCACTTCGTAAGAGGTGTCAACCGGCGTGCTCGTGTTCGATATGTTGTGGTAATCACCTTTTGTACCTTCTGCAATTTTCGAACTTCCCAGACCCATAAGAGATTCTCTTATTGTAGCACATGGCTCTTTAACGTTTCAGATTGAAATGTCAACCCTAATGATTAGGTTTCGTTGTTTGCCATTCTTCCCTACAATCCCATTCTCACTTGCTGCCTCATTGAACCCCAAGCGAAGTGCGCATTCTTCATTTGGGCTTCTCCCATTTAAGGTTGAAATTGGGCTTGTTACCTTAGTTTGACCATTGTGTTTGTTTCAACTTCAACTTCACTTACATAGCCCTAGTTTGTTGTAGTTACTGCTGGATCAATGTGTGGGCCACCACTAGATAACTTTTCCATGTTGTCATTACGCCCATCATGCAAAAGTGTAACAACATTGTCATCAAAATGGAAGCCTTCATTTGGCACAGTTGGAGTTGCTTCTAGCATTGATGCATTGTTTCCGTTTTTGGTTAAATGAGCACAACGGTCATCAATGATGGCATTATTGTTACCATTCTGCAGTGATGACTACTCTTGGGCTCTCCAATTGTCGCTAGTTGCTGGAGAAAGAACTGTTCGCTCATCCAGCTTCGCGCATCACATGCTATTCAATTGAGAATCGTTATCACTCCACTTTGTATTTGAGCTAAGTTTCCCTTCTCCTACATTGAAGAAGTTGCTCACTAAGAAAGAGTCGGTGTCTTTTGCACAACAACATAATGATTGTGTATCTCCATTAAATTCATCCTCACTCCTTTGTTAGCCAATGAAGGTTTGGTTTGTTCTAGCCGAAGATTCATGTCTTTTGTAAAACCCAAGAAATTAATTAATTAAATAATTAATTAATTAATAAAAGCATGTAGTGTGAACCTTTATGGCAATTAATGCTAGCTTATATGATGTGGAATAGTACTAGTTCACATGGTTGAGAGTACTTAGTTATTATGTGAGAGGAATTGGGTTCGAGTCTTGTGTATGCCATTTATGTATTATTTTAATTGTTTATATTTTTTAATAATAATATGTTTGATCATGATGAGTGATAATATAATCCTAAATTTATAGGAATTATCACGAAACATGAATTGGTTGAATTGGTAGTGCAATTGTTTTGAGATTGGACTCTATGAATTTAAATTAGTATTATTGATTTTGCATGATGTATGTGTATTTGGATGTCTGAGCCTTGTCTTTCTATTTAATTTCGTGGTTTCTGGAAATTTTTCAGAAACCGCATGGCGGACCTTTAAAGCTATCAGGTGACTCACGCTGATTCTAGTGTTTTTCTAGGTTCCTGTGAGGAACCGCCTGGTGGCATGAGGTGGCCGCTAGGCGACACATGCTTTTCAACCTAGTTTTATGGGTTTCTGTATGATCCTCCTAGCAGTGTTGAACACCCGCCAAGCAACATGAGCCATATTGGCTCGATTTTGATGTTTTTGGGGTTCTGGGCTACTTCTGATCCGTGGAAAAAGGTTTTTAATTGTGGGTTGATTGATGGAAGGAAGTAATAGTGAAATTGCGATGTGGTTTGAGGAAAAATTGGCTGAATATGGATATATGTGTGAATTTAAGGCATAAACTTTGGGTGTGTTAGGTTTGGTGATAAATTGCATGGTAAATAGTAATAGGATTGTGCATATTTGAAGCTTAATAAATTAACTGTGCACTTAAGCACGAGATTGTAGTATTTTGAGTTGAAAATTGATAGAATGCAATGCAGGGTGAATTCTAGGTTACCCAGAACTGCATGCATCACCTAGCGGCACCTTGTCCGCTAGGCGCCAAAATGGTAGAGATGGCACTGTGTGGTTGGATAGGCATAGCAGGTTTTAGGAATTTCTATTGGATTAACTAGCGTATGAAAAATAGAGGTTGTGATACACTGGGTGGGGTGTTAAATGGTAATTCATGCATGATTTTAGGCCATGTAGGAATGTTAAATCTAAATTCGTTTTTAAAGGAATCAAAGCACCAAAACAGTATAGCAAAAACTTAATTATATTAGAGTCTTGTGTGATTAGGTTGCGGAATATAACTTAGTAATTGGAGGCTCTAAGTTGAGGTATCTAGATTGAGGATAAGGTGTAAATCTACCAAAGGAAACTGTATGTTGCTTGAGATTATGAGGGAATGGTTCGAACAAGGATAACACCTCTGAACGAGGAGGTGACTGTGGAATATTTTGGTAAGCATAGGCTGGCTTTGGTTAATTCTAAGTGATGGTATTGTGGAATTAGTAAATAGATGTGGGAATAAAAAGGTTAGTAAGACTTTTGGAGTATGGGTTATCATTCATTGGAACGAGACTTAAATAATTGACATTATTGTGGGGAACTTGTAATGGTCTGATTGTATCATAGTGCGTATGAAAAGAAAACCAGTAAACTCGTGGAATACGAGGTTTGAATCGCTAGGTGAGAGCTACAAAAATAGAAAGTCTTGGAATGCAAGGCGCCTAGCTGTGAGGTGCATCTCGCCAAGCGATACCTGTAGTGGTAGAGTGTTTTAAGGTGTTTGGTGCCTGGCAGGTTGTGGCTTCCGCCAAGTAGTTTGCAACTGAATTTCACCTGGCGGCTCCAGAGCAGCACCAGACGATAACACAGAGGCAAAATGTTTGTTTGCTTAGGATGTACGTGGTCTACAAGACTTTGGGCGATACCTTAAAGATCGACTTATTAGAGTGTTCCTTGAGTTGTGGCTAGGAACGACATCCCTTGAATTGTGGCTCAAGATAGAGGATAAACATGTGGCATACCTTGAGTTGTGGCTCAGAATGACATCTCTTGAGTTGTGGCTCGGGATGGCGGATGAACACAAGCATTCCTTGAGTTGTGGCTTGGATTGACGAGTGTTGCCGATATGAGTGTGGGAGTTGTGGCTCGTACGGATGGGTCAAGAAAGATTTTCCTCTTCGATGTTGGTCGGTGCGTTGGTAGTCTGGGGACATATACGAACTATGGTTCGTATTGGGAATTCCACCTGGCATTAAAAAGTGTGGTTCGTAGCAAGTTTCTTGCATATGTTCTACAAGTTGTGGCTTGTAGGTGTTGCAGCAAAGGGGATCTTGAGGTTACCATCCAGAGATGTAAAGCATGGATAACATGGTGGTGGTCATGTGGTATTGAATCAAAGGATAGAATTCCTTTTATGAGTGTATGCTTATATCTTTTTGAATTGTTATATGTTATCTATTAGCTCACCATATTTGCTTGTGTTTGGCGATAATCGTGTAATCCGTTACACGAGAGCAGATGATGTTACAAGTGGTTCTAGTGATGCATAACATCAGAGAGGGGCTAGTTGGGAAGAGCTTTCACAGAGTTTTTATTAGACGAGTATAGCAAAAAACATTAAATGAGTCTAACAATAAATATTAGACGAGTTTGTCCATATACTGATTAAATGAGTATAACAAAAAATATTAGATGGGTCTAAGAATACACATTCACTACACCTAGGCGACCTAATAAAACTACACGGCTAAACCCGTCTACGTAAATCCCGCAAGTAGTTATCAAACGGACAAACATAAGTGGCCTAGGCCGCCTACTTCAGTGGACAAGATGATATCTATCGACCATTCCAGACTTAGAGTATTCCAAACAAGGAACCTAAGACCAACAATCTTTGAACTAGAGGCCTAGGTCAGGCCCAGGCCCACCTACGACCCAAGCAATGGCCCAATCCATGGCAAGGCCAAACATAATTAATAAGTCTATAAATACGAGTGGACCCTAGTAAATTAAAGGTACACATTCATTAATCCCTTAATTAAGAGATTTGACTTTCTGAGAATCTTTTGGCTGACTTGATCGTCGGAATCCTCTCCGCAGGTAACCCCTCATGGGTCTAAACCGTGATACCAGTAGATGACATGCGCAAGTCGAGGAAGAGCCAACTCAAGAGATTGCAAATTGAGGTAAGGTGATATTTGTGTTTGACTTCTCTTATTTGTCTCCGCAGGAACAACACATTAGATGAGTATGTTCATGCATTGATGAAACGAGCCTTGCAACACACATTAGACAAGTTTGTCCTTACACTAGTTAGACGAGTTTAGCAATATACATTAGGTAAGTCTGTTTATACACATATTAGATGAGTCTATTAATAAATATTAGTCGACTTTGTCTATTCTCTGATTAGACGAGTCTTGTAATATACATTAGACAAGTTTGTTCATATGCTGATTAGGCAACTATAATAATACACATTAGACAAGTGTGTCCATATATTGATTAGACAAGTCTAATAACACATATTAGATTACTTTTATCAATGCATTGATTAGACGAGTCTAACACTACACATTAGTCCATACTGTTCATACATTAATTTGTATTTTTAGCAAATTTACTCTACATATTTTTGCATATCCTTTATGTTTTTAGAGAATCTACTATATTTTTGCACATGGTTTATCTTTGTATTTTTACTAAATGTACTGGTTATATTTTTACTACGTGTTTACACTAATAAAATTGTAAGAAATATTTATATTTATTTTTATAATAATAATAATAGTAATTTTTTTATTTTTTATTATCATAAACATATTCGTAGCGTGTGTTTACATTAGTATTTAATAAAATAAATTTCCCTATACCCGTTTTGACATTTGTTGTTCAATATTTTATTTCTATAAAATTAAATTTGATGAGATTTTTTGAGTGAAGTTGCTTCTTGGTTTCACATGTGTTGCATACGGTTTCTAAGTTTGTCTCGATCTCTAAAGATAAATAAATAAATTTAAAAAGATTAAACTAAAGATAATTTTTACATTTTATATATTGAATTAATAACTATATATATATATGAATATATATATATATATATATATATATATATATATATATATATATATATATATATATATATATATATATATATATATATATATGAATATTATATTAATTAATAATACAAAGACTCTAAAAAGTTAGTGGAAAACTTGCCCCACAATCTTAAATGTGATATATATTATAAAGGGATTGGTTTTCTATTTACATATTTTGTTTTTTAATTTTTAAATTAAATTAATTATTTTATCTATTTTCTCGTGATCTTTTTCTAATTTAACAATTTTTTTATTTGATATTTTTTTAAACTTAAATATTTTTCTAACTAAAAGATTACCTACAAAATAAATGAAAAATATTTATAATAAAATTATAAAAAATATTTATATTTAATTTATAATTTATACCTACATATAAAGAATATTAACTTTTCATGTTCACAAATTTTGTCTGTTTTATGTAAGATCTATAATATTATATTTTAGAATAGATAATGTTTTCCAAAAGACTTAATTATTTTAATAATAAAATACTTATAAATAGGAATTTCATAAATCAGTTTTATTATTTTAAAACATACAATCTTTTTATAAATCATATTTCTAGAACTTTTTCACTTCTTTCGAAGATATCCCACTTTTGGTTTATCTGTTTGAAGAACCGAAAGCGTAAGATTACTCCTAACAACGAACTCTTCAAAATCAACTAATCAATTTCTCAATTTGAGTAAGTTGAGTTTCTGACCCTTTTATAGGTTCAATATGTTTTCTTTTACATGTGGACCTATCTTGTCTGCATGTGTCTTTATAGTCATATATATGATTATTTATTGATATGTGGTTATAATGGTGTACCCTGATCATGTTTGTGTTGTTCCTTAGGGTAGATAGAGCTTCCTATGCTTGTGAGGTTGTTTTAGGGTCCTTGAGTTCTTATACCAGGTTAAGTTGTCTCACAAGTAAGGAAAAATAATTGCACTATTTACAAATTATAGATATGTTTAAATTATTGATTTGAGTGATTGTATTGTGGAATTTGGGATTAAGTTTCTAAATTACATAATTTGGGTATATGATGAATTTTGAAGTAAAATTTGGATTGATAATGCAAATGTAATGGTTTGTATTGAGCTGAATTGTTAAATACTGCAATGGTATGTTGGTATTATGTTTGAACCATTAGAATGGAAATTGACATGTATAGATATGCATAATAGGACAAATTTGTTTTCTGCAATTATGAAGACTCACTGGGTGAGAATGGTCTCGTTGAGCAACTCCAAAGTTAGAGAGCACACTCACTTGGTTGTCATTGAGCTTATTTGGCCTTTGTTAGGGGAATTTTGGCATATAAATTTCAGGGAGCTTTAGTGGTGCTCTCGCTAGGTGTGTACTAAGCTCGTTGGGTGATTTATTGCAAAAATTGTTTGAGTTGGGTGAGGCTTCTAGTCATTAAGCGAGTGAGACTTTTGTCACTACTCATTGAGTGAGTGGATGACTCGTAGAGCGAGACTAACAAAGTTGTTCAATCATTTCCATGTTCAATGATTTTTGTGGATGTGCGTGGTGTGAGGATTGTTTATAGTATATAAATGTATGGATGTTTGGAACCTGATGAGATGTGAATTATGCGAATGATAGGAGTTTTGGGGGAAAATCCTTGTGAATTATGTTTCTTAGGGTGTGTACTAAAGTAGTGACTCAGATAGGAATTTATTCTAATACTCTACTTGTTATTCACACTCATATAGAAGAGGATTGACTAGAGGGTTGATAGTGGCATGAAGTCTTCGTCAGTAGATCTTTTTGAAGTTTTAGTGATTTGTATAGGATTAATCTTGTGTGTGGAGGGTATCCATTAAGAGTGTTAAGGTTGTGTTCCTTTGCAAAGATGGATTTGGGGGAGAATGTGAAAATGAATTTGTGTGGATTTGAGGAGATAGAAATGTGTGTTTTTTTTAGTAGATTTAGAGGGTAAAATGAGTGGAATTGAAGATGAATTTTGTGAAAGTTAGTGAGAGATTTGATTGGTGTGATAGATAAAGAAAATTGTGAAAATAGATAGAATTTCAAAGTTCCCAAAATACCCTTATGAAAAAATAGAATGATTTTGTAAGTTGATGTTATAAAACTAATTAAAATTAAATAATACGAATTTAAAAAAAACTAAAACATTAAATAAAATGTTAAAATAAATAAATATAATTTTGTATGAATGAGAAAAATAATCACCACGCACACACACAACACTGGTTACGTGTCACTCTCTCACAACACTAACACCAGTTACTAGGGATGGCAAAATGGGTCGGGCCCGTCGGGCCGGCCCGCTAGCCCGTCAGTAAATACATGGGCCGGGTCCAGAAATTCAGCCCGTCAACCCGAGACAGCCCGGCCCGTCAAGCCCGCTGGCCCGTCGGGCCAACCCGCGGGCCAAAACAGGCCGGCCCGCGGGCCGTATCACTTAATAAAAAAATAGCACGTGCACATTTTTTCAGTATTCCTCCCTCACACACACTTTGCGCCGAGACACCTCACACACTCTGTGATTGCGTCTCTTCTTCTCGACTCTTCTCTGCGCTCACTTCTCCTCCACCCACGGCGTTCTGGTTCCATTTCAACTTCGTAGCGTTCTGGTTCCATTGCAGGGCTGTTTGTGTTGTGATAATTTTCTTGTTTAATAGATCATTGTTGTTGTATTCTTAATTGCAGGAGAATTTCTTTTGGTAATATAAAATTGGGACATTATTCAGTCAACTAAATTTGAAATGAAAAAAATTAAAATTTGATTAGGCCACAAATTATACAGATGAGAAAAAACTGGCGGGCCGGCCCACCAGCCCGTCAGCCCGCCAGCCCGTGGGCCGGGCTCAGAAACACAACCCATTTTACCATGTCGGGCCAGCCCGGCCCGGCCCATTTAATACGGGCCGGGCCAAAACGGGCCGGGCTGGCCCGTTTTGACAACCCTACCAGTTACGTAACTAGTGTCACACGCACATTGTAAGATCCACGAAATTTAAATAATTAAATAAATAATTATTTAATAAATGCGAGTAGTGGAAGCCTTTATGGCATTTAATGCTAATTATAGTGACTATTGGTATCGTGCAGCGGAATGTTTGGTGTTTAGACAAAAACCAAGAGGGGGGTGAATTGGGTTCTTAATAAAAATTATGCTTTTAAAATTTTCCCTTTTAATATCAAAGATCAATTAAAATTATTTCCTTTATTTTAATAAGTACAATAAAATAAAGATAGTAGAGAAGAGAAAATTGCACAAAGTATTTGTACTGGTTCGGATCAAAAGACCCTACGTGAAGTTGTTAATCTCTCAAAATTGAGATTAACTCAATCACTATAATAAACCGAACTTACAATCAATGATAAGAAAGATTAGGGTTTAGAAAACACCTCTCTTGAATCACACAAGAGATGAAGACACCTCCCTTGAAATCCACAAGGGATGAAAACACCTTCCTTGAATCACACAAGGAATGAACACCTCCTTTGAATCACACAAAGGATGATCGGCTTCTCCTAGCAACAGCAGCAACACTCAATCACTCAAGATCCCACTTGATGAAAGTTATCGCTCTACCCACACTAGGTTTTTCAAAGCCTTCCCACATAGAGTTCTCAAGTACTCAGACTTATCTAACTTCTGTATTTTTACAATGAAAGTCTATCACTCTATTTATAGAAGCCTATTTAGGAATTAGGTTAAGAATATGAAAAGTTAAGTCACAACTACGTGATAATCGATTATCACAAAAACTTTTCTAAAAACATTTTTCTCGTTGTGATAATCTATTATCAGCCAGGATAATCTATTATCAATAGGTGATAATCGATTATCAACAGTGATAATCGATTATTCCAGAGGCTTTTCTCAAAAAAATCATTTTTAACTAAGATAATCGATTATCACTAAGAATAATCGATTATTCTAGTGAGTTTTGCAAATAAATAAAATTCTCTTAGTGCTCTACTACTTGGGTTTTGCCTTTTGACTCTTGACATGTTAATTTAACTATTTTAAATAACATACACAGATTACAAGGCCTAAACAAATAAACCCTTAAGTCTTCAATGCATCTCTTGAATCAAAGCATTCTTTTAAGTCTTCAATATTTTTTCATGCATCATCATCAAGTCTTCCATACTTCTTCATAAGTTGTCATCATCATCAAAACTCCTTATTGGAGGAAGATGTCCATCTTCTTCTTTTTATCAACAGTGACGTGGAAAAGTACTAGCTCAAATGGTTGAGAGTACTTAGTTGTTGTGAGAGGACTTGGGTTCGAGTCCTATGTATGCCAATTGTATGTTATTTAATTGTATTATTTTATTATATGTTTAAGCGTGATAAAAAAGTATAAATTTCTTAATTTATATAAATTATCACGAAATATGAATTAGTTGAATGGTTGTGCATTGAGTTAACATTGGCATGGTTATGGGTTTGAATCTTGGCTTAACAAAAATAACTTTCTTTTTGCTAAAATCAATTTTGGCATGAATGTGAAGAGTTAAACAAACCCTAGCCAGGGGAGAGAAGAGGTTTGGAGAGTCTATCATTGGTACGTACTGTGAGGAGAGGAAAATTCGGACTAGCAACTGAGTTGTAAGTGAGAGGAAGAGTGGAATTGGAGAAGAGCAACAAAGGCTAGTGGTGACCAAGGAGTAACTAGAGGAATTATCAAATTAAGCAAGGAATCCAGATTAGGGGAGTTCTATTTTGTGCTTTACATTTAATTATATGATTACGTGCTAAGTTTGAGGATTGATATGCATATTGTTGTTGTTTTCGCCTAAGTTTCCTCGCATTTTTGGAAATTTTCAGAAATCGCCTGGCGGCGTTGAAGGTCCACCAGACGACTCATGCCTCAATAACCCACTTTTCTGGGTTTTTCTATGCACCGCCTGGCGGCTAGGTGCTGTCCGCCAGGCGATACGAACTGGGTTGCCCAGTTTTCTCTAGTTTTTGGTTTCAATGGTGTTGTGATCCTTGGATTGGACTTCTAGTGTATGTATACTATTGGTATGATGATTTATAATTTGAAATTGTTTTGTTTGGAGGAAATTATATGAACTTTTGTATGATTGGGGATTTGGGTTCACATAGGGGTGGGAAATAATGTGATATGTATCTGACAGATATATGATTGGTGTTTTGTGGTACGCGTAGAGTACGAATTTCTATTAAAATGGAACTGAATAAGTTGATTGCTACTAACAATATGCCAATACGCTTGCCTACATTGGGAAGTGGGGGAAATCAAGGTGATTGTTTGGTGTTGGAAAATCTGGGAAGAACCTAGAATCTGTATGAACTGCCTTGCAGTACGGTATCTACTGTAAGACTCGAGAAATTTAAATAATTAAATAAATAATTATTTAATAAATGCGGGTAGTAGGAGCCTTTATGACATTTAATACGAATTATTATGATGTGGAAAAATACTAGCTCAAATGGTTGAGAGGACTTGAGTTCGAGTCCTATGTGTGCCAAATTGTAGAGATGTCAAAATGAGTTTCAACCCGTGAGCCAACCCGGCTCACCACGGGTTCGAGCCGGGTTGGGTTGAGAAAAATTTAACTTTTTCAAAGGTAGGTTGAACTCAACCCGGCTCACTTAACCCACGGGTTAAACGGGTTCGAGCCGGGTTGAAGGTGGGTTGGCTCACTTAACCCACCAACATTTTTTACAATTTTTTTTTTAATTTTTTTTAATTTTATTAATAATTATTTACTACTCCTATTATATTTGTTCACAATTTCATATTTTTAAATGCTAGAATGTTGCTTAATTATATTTAAATAGTTTGAATGTTTAATTAATTTGATTGTCAAGTTATATATATGTTGATACTTTAATCTTTAACTATAATCTTTATAGTAAATTACTCAAGTAACCGTCTTATAATTTTTTTTTCTAAACTAGCATGAAAAAAATGTATAATTTTTTTATTTATATTTTGTTGAATAGCATGACAAAAAATTTGTAATATTAGCCATGCTTTCTTAGACTAATGGATACTTTCTTGGAAATAATTCTTCATATATTGGTGGTGAGCATGATCAAAACATTGGTTCTTGATTTTACTATGATTGTCATCTCATG
>Ga0214544_1009721_pt1 | contig 14800 bp, 5 predicted proteins | sample CNSS3metaG_FD_160074 | JGI IMG/M metagenome (GOLD analysis project Ga0214544, IMG submission 160074) | Root nodule microbial communities from cowpea collected in UCLA plant growth center, Los Angeles, California, USA - CNSS3 | ecosystem: Host-associated > Plants > Roots > Nodule | place: USA...
AAAAAATATATATAAAAAAAAAAAAAAAAAAAAAATAAAAAAATAAATATTTTATAAATATATATATATATATATATATATATATATATATATATATATATATATATATATATATATATATGAAGATGATATTTGCAGATCAATACACTAATAATGTTTAGTTCTTTTTTCTTTTGTTTTGGGGTGAACTTTTCTCATTCTTATGTTTGTTAAAAATCCCAGCAGAAACACTCATCAATAATGCTTTGGTTACCTAAAAATTTAAGATTACTGAATAAAAAAAAATTAAATCATCATGAACTTCTTTTGAGTCTCTACAACACTTAACTTATTCAACCATTTTCATTTCCGAATTCCTAATTTCAGCATGAAATGCAGAGTTGGAGATTAGTGTTTCACGTGCAAGAATCCTTATATCTTCTCTTGAAGAATCTCTTGAAACTCGAACCAACTCTCTTATTGCACCTCCATTAATCATATCTACTGCATTTGCTTCTGTATCACATCAAACAAAACTCTTTGTGACATACCATATTTAGTATCTAAATCGTAGAGGGTTAAATATGTTTTTGATCCTTTAATTTTTAGTGAATTTTGGAATTAGTTAATTTTGAAATTTTGAACCAATTTAGTCATTTATCTTTCGAAATATGTGAATTTAGTCCTTTTAATCAAATTTTTTTAGGTTTATTTGATATTTCGTACGTATTTTAGAATTATATTTGAGTTGTTTATATTGTTTGACATATTTTTGCTTCAATGTTAAGTTAAATACTATTATGAAACATGTTTGAAATATCAAACAAACTTAACAAACTTTAATTAAAAGGACAGGACTAAATTCACGTATTTTGAAAAGATGAAAGACTAAATTGGTCTAAAGTTTCGAAATAGACTAATTCTAAAATTTATTGAAAGTTAAGGGACAAAAAACATATTTAACCCAATCGAAAATGGATATGATGTTTTTAATGCTCACCGTATTTTGCTAAGTGGCAGAGAGCAATCTCAATATGACGCCTAACTAACGATACTTCATTCTTTGCGTTTTCCACAATCCATGGAAGTAAACCATCCACAATAAGTAAAGATCTCTCGATCTTTGTCCCTGTATAATGCACCAAAACTTTGACTCAAACAATAACAAATATCATTGATAAAGAACATGAATTTGTAGATGATAAGATAATGGAAGTAATGCACGAATGATATGAATTTAAAGACAACATAGTTATTGTGATAACCATGTATATATATAAAAGTTATTACCTTGAGTAGATGCTTTGGACTCGCATTTTGCAAAGTTGGCTATTGCACGGGCAACCTGGGTGTATACATCAGGATGTCTGCATCTGATCATTCCCAATAGTGTCTTGAGACCACCTTCATCCCTTATCTTTATTTGTAGTTTATCTAAATACAGGAACACAAACTTCGTAAGTTACCAACAATGTACTTGATGCCTACACTATAATCGCATCCTTAAAGACAAATTTAATTTTATCGAATTTGTTGATTATGGGTTTGATATATCAGGAGAATAAGAGACAATATTCGCATGTAAATTTCTCTCAAATAGCCCAAAATTCACTACTAATTCCCTTTACCCAACAAACATCTTTAACGGCTTGGGGTATAACAAGTAGAAATAGATGTGCTAGAGAGAGATTGTTGTGGTACATGTATGGTGGATCAACAACAGAAAAAAGCTGGGATTCTAACTTTAGCTTCGTATTACATGTGTGATTCTATGTTTAAAATGGTAGGTAAATAAAGATAAGGTAAAAATTTTTGGAACAAGGGTATTCGAAGTAGGAGAAAGATAAGGAAACAAAAATTGTCCTTCAAAGAATGTCATATTCCTGGAAATATGAAAACTATAGTTAAAAAATAGCATAATAGACAAATCTCTTATGAGAGTGGCTGTACCACATAAATGCACATCATAAAGATTGTGCTCCAAGATTATGTTGTTCAAATGGAGTCAATAAAAGGGAATAAAAACAAATAATCATATAAAGGAAAAATTATTGATGAAGAAATTTATTTGATTAACGAAATCTCTTTTATTTTTAGGAAAAAAAAAATAAAGATAGTGTGCGAATTTGAATGAACTAAAATAAATGTGTTGTGCTACTTTTGTATTATTTGCTTGATAAGCAATGTAGTCTAATCATTTGTGAGAAAAGTTTAAAAAACATGAAATTCAAAATCATGTCATGAAATTTGTGAACTACTCAACAATGCAAATAAAAAAAACACAAACAAAAACCATAATCAACTTAGGAAAAATAAGAATAGAAATCACACACAAACCAAAAACAAGAGAAAAGATTTTAGACATAGGATGAAAAATGGTTTTATAGGCTATTTAGAAAAAAAGATTTTCTTACTCATCAAACCCATTTATCCATAAGTTGCTTATCACGAGTTTGAGAAAGTTTGAGATAGGTTGAATTGGAAACAAACAAGTTTGTCTAAATATAAGTTAAATTAATCCAATTCATTTAACTTGTAAGTTAAACATGTTCGAGCTAAATTGAAGGAGGATTGACTTGCGACACACCAACGACAATTTTTTATTATTATTTTTTTCAATTTTTGTATATATTTTTTATTATAATTATTTAACTGTTCTAAATACTTGAATGTTGTTCAATATTATTTGAATAGTTTACATGTTGACATTTTATTATTTGAATAGTTTACATGTTGACATTTTAGTTTTTAACTATTACCTTTGTAATGATGTTTGATGAAATAGATAAACATTTTGATTGCAATTAAAATGTTAAAGTGAATCAATCCAACTCACACAAGTTAACTAACCATCGATTAGATTAAAAATGATTGAGTTCAACTCAACTCATTATCTGGTGAGGTAAAAATTTTATAAGCGAGCCCACCGATGTCTATCTGACAAAGTCGAAGTTTATAATCTCAATAATGTGCAGTGCAGACAAACATGGTACTTAAAAATGAGATAATATAAAAAGTTTACCATTTCCAAAAAGATTACCAAATGCTCCAGCAACCATTCGAAGGGTCTGAGGATCTTCGGCATTGGCTGCTACCATTGACAGTAAATTAATGCCTCCTTGAGCCGCAATGAGATCTTGATTGCTTTCTGTTCAGACACCCAATAAGGTTGAACGAAAAAGAGAGATGAATAAAGTAAATATTTATTTTAAGTTTCTAGCAGAAAAGAAAAGGCTGTGGAAATTTACCATTCATTGCCAAATTGGCAATGGCGCTTGCTGCAACTCTGTGTGTGGTTTCATCTTTTGAGATCTTAAACAGTGAAAGCAAGGGCGGAATTCCACCTGCTTCTACAATCTTCTTCTGGTTTCTTTCTACAACATCAGGGTTGATACATGTTCAGGCTAATTTTTTTATATAAATTTCAACAAAGCAACAAATAGACTTTCAAGTTATGTTAACTGAAATATAAACTTGATTTTACGCCTAAAAGGCCCTGTTACTATGTGTAGCATGTTCTTCCATGGTTAAAAGCAAGTGATTATCAGAGGAATTTTGGGCAAAACCGTGTCTGGTGCTACCTTTCTAACCAATCTCCAACAAGAGATTAAGTATTTGAGAAAATCTTAATCATAGGTTTATGAGTAGTCACTACTATTGATAGTGTAATTATCTATCCTAGAGTTTGTATCAGGCCAAATAAACTTAAGTGATCAATTGGACAATGATGCACATTCATCTAACAGAAATTTATTCATTTTCAGAAATTCATTGACCCCAGATCATATAATGCAGAAGTCAAACACGTCAATCCTAGATTTTAGACTGCTATTAATATACAAGGTATTTAAACTTAAGTTGGCAACACTGAAACCTTCACAAGCTAAATTAGCTATTATTTTCACGGCATAGATTTGTGAATCAGCATCTTCTGCTTCAAGCAACGACAGAATCTTCTGCAATCCCCCTGCTAAAATTTCGATTTTATCAGGTCAAAAGATCTTTTAAATTGAAAGTAATTTATCAACATAAAATGTCAAGTTTTCAACATGCAAGATATGCAATAAAAACTAATTAATAAATAATTACTGCCATGTTCAATGAGCTTGGCAGCTGAGGCCTCCTCTCCATTTCCTGAAGCTTGCTGTTGATGTTTAACTAGGAAAGAGGAAGAATAATCTAAACCAACAGCAACTTTCTCAGATCCACCTCGTCGAACTTTTTGTTTTGTCTGCAAGATCACATTGCAGACACAAATGTTTTCAGTAGGTAGATAAATTACGAGGTCAAGAAAATTTATGGCTTGTTTTCTCTAAATGCACCAGAAACCCGTGAAGAATTTGCAGAAACATGACGATGAGTACAGGTTGTGACATGTTTTAAAAACGATGAAGAGATTAAGTAATAATACAAGTAGTGAAGGTTTTGTGCAGTCTAGGGAAACTATCTGAACCTTCATGTCTTACTATACGAAAACATAAGATATAGCCAATTAATTACTATATGATATTCGAGCACTTCAGATATGGCTTACTTTTCCAACATTAAAACCTAATTGCAGCAGTTGACTTTGCAATCTGGCTATTTCTCTTTTGAGTTTCTCCTTCTGGTGTGTCTCATCCTCCAACATCTTACCAAGTTTTGAGATATGTGACTCTCTTGATGCCTATTTCAGGAGACATATATATACATACACGTGTAGAACTAATTCAGAAGTCACATAAACAGGCACATGCAAAGTGAAAAGTACAAACGTTGGGGCACAAAAACACACCTCCCACATTTTCAGTTCTTCCATTTGACTTTTCAGATGATTTAGCTCCCCTTCGGTAGCATTTCTGATAAGAGTCTCTTTCTGAAGTAATTTTTTCAAAATTACTACTTCCTCAACAGGCACAATGGCCATCTAAGAAATGACACTTGTGAGCACGAAATGTTTTACTACTGACAATTGACTTACTATTATCATATTGTAATCTAATTTGGCTTCTCAGAATTCTTTGTTGACTCCTCCAATAATGTACGAGCAAAATAAATAACAGGGAAGATGAACAAAAATTATTACCTCTGCATTAGATGTCAAACAAAATTCCTCGTACTTTTTCTTATTCTCCGTCACCTTCTCTTCTAGCTTCTTAATCGATTCCTTATTATAGTCTTTCTGATATTTCATTCTTTCCTTCTGAGAGAAGAAAATGCATACCAGCATATTTACCAAGAAATCATCAAATCAAACCATTCATCGTTGTTACTAATTGAATTTAATAATTAAATTCCTTATGACACTTTTGCATGCCAGAAATTGACAACTTACTTTCAAACATGTAATAACTTAAATACATGTGATACTATTGCAACAACATACATTAGATAAACCAACCTCAAGTGAATCCGAGTACCCTTTTTGAGCTTCTGATATCCTATGTTCTGCTTCTGTGGTCAATCCTTCAATATCATCCTTCTGAAATTCCTTCTGCTGCCTTTCGTATTCCATGGTGAGTTTGTCTGTAGTTCTAGGTCTAGCCTTCTACATGAACTTTTGTAATCAATTTTCTGCTTTAATTTTACCATGTTTCTAACGTTTATAACCTATGACAGTCACATACTTTCAACATTGTTAAAATTGGCCTGAATATCTACAAAAATGTACATTAATCACAGCAGCACAATTTGGTATGTACTATAGTATGTTGAAAACTATTTATGGAAAATAATAATCAGTAGCAGTAGCTGCAACGCTCATGGGACCTTCCTCAACTAAACAAAACAAGTAGGAAGTACCACTCACTGGCGGTGTATGAATATCTATAAATAGCCAATAAATTGAAACCCAATGCACAGAAAAGCCATCACTTACCCTACGTAACTCAAAACTATCCAGAATCTTCACAATGATTACTACAGACACTCAGTAATAGTTTATTTTCTTATCATTCTATCAATACAATATCCTTGTGAACTGGATTGGTAACAGTCACAGAGTTCAACTATAGAACAGAATGTTAACTGGAAATTCTATACTACTAAAATATATATACACATTAGTATAAAACTAAAAAAAAAAGAAAAATATTTTATTGAAATTTAAAACCCAACCTCCTCCATCCAAATATTATAGTTCCGAGTCTTTCCCCTGTGCCGTGGAGAGGCTCCAACAATATATGTTACGAATGAACAATGAACAGGTCTTATAACAGTTTCCCATAACAAAACTAAGGAACATCTTCCTCACATTTCTGGGCTTGAAATGAACAATAACGGAAATATATTATGGAAGAAGTTTGAGCGTGAATTAGAAACAAATCACAAAAAAAAGCGAGTTTTTCTTATTCTTATGGGTGTATTTGTGCAAAAACTAGCATTTACTAAAGTAAATTTTTTACCCTGAGAATGGTTCTCGTTTATGGGAACTGAAATACAAAATAAGGTTATAATCGATAAACATATTATAGTAAATTTCTTATGCTTAGAATTGTTTAATTTAATGGTAAATGATTTGTGTGCTTTGATAGAAAAGTTTAAAAGAGACTAATGTGAGGATGTCCGAATCCATGTCACCTCAACTGTATTTCCTCTGTTCTATCTGTACATTCTGCTTTCAAATATTGAAGCTGAATTTCAAGATTTGGACAAAGAACACAGGTAAATCAATTTGAAAAATATTTGATTAAGTTCTTAATATGTAACCATTTTAATTCTGGATGTTTTTGAAGATAGAGTTTCTTCATTACCATTTTGATGTTATATTATCAAAAGAAAGATAATGTAAGTGTTGGCTTTCTTTTAATAAATACACTTTCTTTCAACCACTTTTATTCTGTGTATTATGTTATAACGGATTGAAGTTTGAAGTAGAACTAGTAATCTCTTATTTATAAATTCTTGTTATTGATTAAAAAAACTCCGAAATGATGATAAGTCATTTTCTAATACGTACACTAATCTCTTATTTATAAAAAAAACTCCAAAATGATGAGAAGTCATGTTCTAATACATACACCAAGTAGATTCGATTCATACAAATTTTAGATAATTTTTGTCCTTAAACAAAATATGCTATTCATAATATCATTTATATAGAAGGAATAAAAAATACGAACCACATGAGAGATTAACTTAAAGAGACATTATAACACAACTCCTTTATGCATGCTTATGAAGTATATATAAACAATATCAGTGACCAGTATTACTAACTCCATGTTGTCCTAAGTTTCATCATGTTAACTATTAATTATTTTAAAACAAGAAAATTTGACTGTTGTGGCAGAGACAGGTTGGCGGTGTCTTTATACTTTTGTCAGCGTCTAACACACATACAATATCTATTATTTCATGTTTAAAAAATTAAATAATTCCAAATCTTCCTAAAAAAGTTTCTACTTAATCAAGAAATAATTGAATGTATTTTATGTTTACAGGATATTAAAATACATTTACTTTTTCTATCTAATATTTTCAAGTTATTTGCAATAAAAAAAAATCTTAAATTTCTATTAAATTAATTGTAAAATTATGTTTGAAAATAAAATTTAATTAAAATACTATGAGTGACGCCTAATTTTTTTTCATACTAAAATTGATATTGAATTATATGTAATATAAATCATAATTTATTTAAATATCCCTCACTGGTGTATAAATATGTTTCTACCATTGAATATCAGTGTATAAAGAAAAATAATACAAATATATTTCCAAATTCATAAATATTTTTTAAAAAAAATTACATGAAATCCAATACTTGTAGAAAGTATCTTAGGGAGCCTTAGTGCTACTCACTCTACTCACCTGCATTCCCTTCTTCTGACGTGAGTAACACGATCCTAGCACTAAGGTAAAGACACACACCAAACCAAACAAAGGTAAACTAAATCCATTTAAAATCAAGGCTTAAATGGTCTTTTGGTCCTAGTTTAGGACGATTTTTTTCAGTTTGGTCCTACCTTCCGTAATTTGTTTTCAATCGACTCTTTTTTGTTAATTCCATCTAAATCGTTAACGGAACAGTGTCAGCGTGGTGATTTTTTGTGACAGTGGATATTGTTCAGTGACATGTCCGTTTGCACTGTCATAGCCTAGATTTTAAATTGAAATTTAGGGTTTGTGTTCATTGTGGTTTAGGGTTCCATTAAAGTTCAGCTGAAAACGAATGTCTCGTGGGGCATCTTCATCTTCTTGCAATAGTTGGGTTCACAGAACGTGCAATTCCTGCCATGGTGGTTCTAGGGTTTCAGGCTCACCCCAAATTTGTGATTGCGGAGACATTGCAGTGGTGCGCACAACTAGAACTACAAAGAACTTGGGTAAACAATTTTGGGACTGTGCGAACTTTAAGGTTTGTTTCCCAGTGTTCGGCTTTGGGTGTTTCTTTCAGTTTCAGTCTTTCACTTTCATCTTCATGTTTTTTTTTTGTTGCAGAGATGTGGTGAAGATGCGTTGGGATGCATAATATTCCATGGAATGCATAAACAAAACCCTAATCATTAACAATAAACCCAATCAAATCTGACCAAAAATAATATCCTGAAGCACAACGTACCTCGGCGATGAAAACGTTTTCCCCTCCGCAACGATTGTCCAAAGATGAGCGACGAACTGAGAAGACAAAAATTGATCTGAAAGGCCAGATTCCACAATTTCAAAGAGCGACGACAAAATCCCCCAATTCGACCCCAAATGCACAATTCGACTTAAACAACCCTAAACCCAATTTAATCCAACTTAAACCCTAAAATCAATCCCCAATTTCAATTAAATGGTCAGCACAGTGCAAACAGACACGTCACTGAACAATATCCACGTCACACAAAATCACCACGCTGACACGGTTCCGTTAACAATTTAGACGGAGTTAACGAAAAGGAGTCAATTGAAAACAAATTACGAAAGGTAAGACCAAATTGAAAACATTTTCAAAAGTAGGACTAAACTGAAAAAAGTCGTCCTAAACTAGGACCAAAAGACCATTTAAACCTAAAATCAACTATCAATTTAGCTATTATGGTCACAGATTTCACCAATATTTATAAAACTAACTAGCATTATGGCCATAATAAAAGATGTATCACACACTTCTACTCTTACTCTATTTCATTTAACAAGTAATAACTCAAACATTACAAAATATATATATATATATATATATATATATATATATATATATATATATTATATTATTTTTTTTTTTTTAAAAAACTTAATGTAATGACTAAGATCTAAGACCATGTACATGTTATAATCATCCTTTCTTATCCAGGCCCCTTATCTCATCATTCCATGACCATATTTCAAACCAAACTATACGACATGTTAATTATTTATATGTAAATTTCAACATAAGCCAAATTTACATATGGTGACCTCCTTCAACTCTCACTCTAAATAATCTCCTCTATGTGAGCCAAGTACTTAGTCGAGTCAGGATAGTCTTACCTTAAGTCATTCTATCAATACATTACACACATCAATCATACATTAGCATCTCCCCCAATGGAGATTATTAATCCTTACTCATAATTCATAAAATCAAAGAATAAGTCGTACATTCTCAACAAAAACTAACATACATATAACAAAGAATAAGTTTGAGAGTCATTTAATGGATGTGATGGATTCAAAATTATGTTTAAAACAAAGAAAAATAAGATTACCAAATCGTCATTAATTTTAAAAGTAATTTAAAATTATAATTAGATAGGTTAGATTTATTTTAGAAAAAAATATTAAAATGTATGAATTAAAATTACATATTTTAATTAAAAAATACTTATGAAAAATTTTAATAAAAAACTTAAAATAATAATTATTTTTTAAACCTTTTTTTATAAATATTTTGAAATTTTTGGCACTAATTATTTTTGAAAATAATTTCAAAAGCTATATTTTTACATTGTTATTATTATAAATAAACTGAAAAACAAATTGAAGGCATAAATGTAATCTACTTGATATCCCCTCTAATAATGGCATAGTAAAAAGGATTGGAAAATAGGAGAATTTTCCTCTTCCTTCCCTTTTCTCTCGCTCAAAATTTGTTTGAGGGAGCGAGAGGATGAATTAAAGTGGATTAGAGGTTGAAGTTTGTGTTGTTCACTTGAAGGGATTTAGATGTGAAAGTAAGTGGATTTAGAGTAAAGTTTGTGAGAGATTTAATGGATGTGATAGATTAAAAACAATGTTTAAAGTAAAGAAAAACAAGATTACTAAATTTTCATTGATTTTAAAAATAATTTAAAATTATAATTAGATAGGTTAGTATTATTTTAGAGAAAAATATTAAAATGCATAAATTAAAATAACATTTTAATTAAAACATATTTATAATAAATTTTAATAAAAAATTATAATTAGAATTTACTTTCTAACCCTTCTTCTATAAAAGTTTTGAAATTTTCAGTATTAATTATTTTTGTAAAAATAATTTCAAAATCCATATTTTTACATTATTATCATAAATAAACGGAAAAATAAACTAAGGGCATAAATGTCATCTAGCTGATATCTCCCTCAAATCATGGCATTACAAAAAGGATTGAAAAAAGAATCTCCCATTTCCTTCTCATCTCTCTCCCTCGAGATTGTTTGTTGTTTGTGGTTGAGAGAGAGGATGAATTTAAGTGGATTAGAGGTTGAAGTTTGTGTTGTTCACTTTTAAGGGGGTTAGAGGTGGAAGTGAGTGAATATAGAATAAATTTTGTGAGTGATTTGATAAATTTGATAAATTAAAAATTATGTTTAAAGTGAAGAAAAACAAAATTAACAAATTGTCACTGATTCAAAAAGTAATTTAAAATTATAATTAGATAGGTTATGATTATATTAGAAAAAATATTAAAATGTACTAATTAAAATAACATATTTTAATTAAAAAATATTTATAAAAAATTTTAATAAAAAATTATAATTAATAATTACATTTTAAATTTTTTTTATAAAAATTTTGAAATTTTCGATATTAATTTTTTTTCAGAATAATTTCAAAAAGCATATTCTTACAATATTATCATAGATAAATTGAAAAATATACTGAGCACATAAATTTAATTTACTTGATATCTCCTTCAAGCCATGGCATAGTAGAGAGGATTGGAAAATACGAGAATCTCCTTCCTCCTTCCCCTCCTTTTCCCTCAAAATTTGTTTGAGTGAGAGGGAGAGAATGGACTAAAATTGATTAGAGGCTGAAGTTTGTGTTTATAGGATTTAGAGGTCAGAGTGAGTAGTTTTAGAGTAAAGTTTGAGAGTGATTTAATGGATGTGATGGATTAAAAATTATGTTTAAAACAAAAAAAAAAAGATTACTAAATTTTCCTTGATTTTAAAAGTAATTTAAAATTATAATTAAATAGGTTAGATTTATTTTAGAAAAAATATTAAAATGTATAAATTAAAATTACATATTTTAATTAAAAATATTTATAACAAATTTTAATAAAAATTTTATAATAATAATTAGTTTTTAAACTTTTTTTATAAATATTTTGAAATTTTTGGTACTAATTATTTTTTTGTAAAAATGATTTCAAAAGCTATATTTTTACATTATTATCATCAGTAAAATGAAAAACAAATTGAGGGCATAAATGTAATCTATTTGATATCCCCTCTAATCATGGCATAGTAGAGAGGATTGGAAAATAGGAGAATTTCCCTCTTCCTTCCCATCCCTCTCGCTCAAGATTTGTTTGAGGGAGATGGAGGATGGATTAAAGTGGATTAGAGACTGAAGTTTGTGTTGTTCACTTGAAAAGATTTAAAGGTGAAAATGAGTGGATTTAGAGTAAAGATTGTGAGTGATTTCATGGATGTGATAGATTAAAAATAATGTTTAAAGCAAAGAAAAACAAGATTCTTTAAGGGATTTAGAAGTAAAAATGAGTGAATTTAGAGTAAAGGTTGTGGGTGATTTCGTGGATGTAATAGATTAAAAATAATGTTTAAAGCAAAGAAAAACAAGATTCTTTCAGGGATTTAGAAGTGAAAATGAGTGGATTTAGAGTAAAGGTTGTGGGTGATTTCGTGGATGTGATAGATTAAAAATAATATTTAAAACGAAGAAAAATAAGATTACCAAATTGTCATTGATTTTAAAATTAATTTAAAATTATAATTACACATGTTAAAGTTGTGTAATTTTAAAATTTAAAATTAATTTAAATTTTTTTAATAAAAAATTATAATTTGTAATTACATTTTAAACCTTTTCCTATAAAAATTTTGAAATTTTCTGTATTAATTATTTTTATAAAAATAATTTTAAAATTCATACTTTTACATTATTATCATAAATAAACTGTAAAATAAATTAAGAGCATTAATTAAATATATTTGATATCTCCTTCAAATCATAACATTACAAATAATTGAAAAATCGAGGAATGTCACTAGATTTATTTTACCCATCTGGTGTAGAATTACATAAAAGTGACGAGAATTAACAAAAGACTGTGTTGAAGTTGTGTATATAGATATAACCACTTTTAATAAAAAAAAAATTAAATTAGAATTCGTGCACCATTAACACGTCCTTTCTTTTGTGAATCAATTTATGCTAAAATCGGGTGCTCGTAACAAGTTTTGATTTCAATATAAAATTTAGAAATTGCGTTTAAAACTAACGACTTTTATTTAGCATATAGGAATTACGAATTTAATTGTTTTTGAAATAGGATGAAATTTGAAATAAATTTTATTATTTCTGAAATATAAGAATTTAATTGTTTGAAAGAAAATAGTATAAAAACCAAATAAAAAAATGGTAAAAATCACAACTATGCATATAGCGTACACCACCATTTATAATATTTAACAATATATTTTAACCACAAATTTAAATAAAATATAATACATAATTTTTAAATAAAGTCAAAATAATTCATTAAAACCGTCTTTAAATGACAATTTAAAAAGAAAGAAAAATTATATTTTAAAATCAATTAATAAAAAATAACTCATTCAAAATCAATGGGTTAATGTTAACATATTTTAATTATTCTTTTTAATTTTTAATTTAAATTAGATGATCTCATGAACGTACTATGATGTCCGTCCATTAACATGTAAGTATTCTTGAACTCCTTACTCACCAGATACAGATATTTTTAGATCCTTAACTATGCGTCATACATAAAGCAAATTCATATAATATTTTTGAAAAATATAATTTTATTTCTAAAAAAAATAAATTTAGTTATTTAGGAGATATTAAAATAATAACAAACTTTATCATATTTTTCAAAGTAAACATATTTCAAAGTAAAAAAAAATATTAATAGCGGAGATACTAGTTACTATTTTGGTAATATATAACCCTTAATAATATATTTTTTTAATAATTTTATGCCGTGTTTGTTCTAAGGACAAAAATTGTTTTCTTTTTCTCTTTGGAATTGGAAAAAGGTTAAGAATAACACTAATATAATGTTGTTTTCATTTTTTAAAATCTAAAAACACTGACTTTAACCTCCAAAACCAAAACATAATCCAAAACCAAAATTGTGTAACATGAAAAAGATTTTCACTTTTCATAATCCAAAACAAAATCGACTTTTTTTATTGAAATCGTAGGACTGATATATGATTCATACTAAAAATTTAAAATCCTAGAAGAACCTAAAACCTTTGAACCTTATCACCCTTTACAATAGGATTTTCTTTAGAAATCGCTTCACGCCCCGCAGTCCTGAAGTCATAGGTGCACTGGTGCTTCTCCGGGTAACGGTGCACCCCGCAGAAAGTGATCCCACACTTGCACACGAACCCGGTTAAACCCACTTTTTTGTTGCAACACTCGCACCGATTCTTGGGTTTGGAAGGCTCAGCCGCGCACGGCGGCGACGGCTCCACCGAAGAGGATGGCTTTACAACGTCAAGAAGCGCCGGCGACGCGGATTGGCAGAAGAGAGAGTTTATTGCAGAAGGCGGCACCTGGACACAAAGTTGCTTGTAGCATTTGGAACAGAAGTTTCCGTTTTCGGGAGTGCCGAAAAAACCGCAGTTATTGGCGCAGAGCTTGGGCTCTGACGTGGGGTAGCTGGTGCCGTTAGTATGTTGAGAAGAACTCATGATTTTCGATCGATCAATTCTGTGGTTTTTCTCTAACGGGATTATGTATTGTGAAAGCGTGGAGAATTGTGACATATATAAAGACCGCGATTACCTTTTAATATAATACAGATTTGATAAGTTTTGCAATCTGGATTAAAAGATCACGTCAATATGTGTACTCATATCTTATTTTGATTAATCAATCAATAACTGCCCCGTATTTATTTATATGAAATATATATGATACCATATCTATGATTTATAAAAATATAGGTTTACTTTTAAATATATTTCTTTTAGTTGTATTTCTTTTCTGGGGGAATAAGTTATCCCACATGTAATTTTTTTTAAAAATAAATTATTATTTTATCATTTTTTCCTTAATTTGATATTTTATAAGTATTACCTTAGGATATTCTTCAAAAATATATTTAGTGATTAAGCTAAAATAAGATTACTATTATATTATTTTATATTGATTGTTTGGTGTTGAAGATGTTTTTTTTATTTATCTTATCCTTACCTTTGTATATATGAAGAGTAGTTCTGATACAGAAAAGAGTAGATTTGAAAAATAATACCGTTAAAGTGAGATCAATTTTTCTCCTATTTTCATACTATCCTATTATAATTATTATCCGCGAAAACACAATTATTGCCGTGTATATATATATATATATATATATATTAATAAATAAAGAAGATTCCTTTTTTTGTCTACATTTTAAAATACCAATTTTACCCTTTATATACAATAATTTATTAAATTTTT
>Ga0214544_1009724_pt1 | contig 14798 bp, 8 predicted proteins | sample CNSS3metaG_FD_160074 | JGI IMG/M metagenome (GOLD analysis project Ga0214544, IMG submission 160074) | Root nodule microbial communities from cowpea collected in UCLA plant growth center, Los Angeles, California, USA - CNSS3 | ecosystem: Host-associated > Plants > Roots > Nodule | place: USA...
TTAGCAATGTTTTGGATGAATGCATCCCCAATGTCAATAAAGTCTTCTATCCTAGCTTGTTGTGCTTTAGTGATCCTAAATGAAGGGGGAATGAAATGTTTCCACATGCATGTTTTTAATTCATAAAATGTATTGATGCATGATGTTCTCCCCTTTTTCACATTATATTGCCTATCTTGCCACCAATCAAATGCACGTCCTACAAATCTAGATATAACATGCCTAAGAATGTCTATATGACTATATTTACTAAACAAAGGTTGCACCAATTTTTCAGTATCCCACATCCAATCTTTAAATGATATTGGTCCTATATCTTCCCCAAAGAATGGAATGTCACTATGAATGGTATGATGCAACTCATGACTACTATGTCTACCTAAATGCACACTATTATGCTTATCTACATGCATACGGCTAGAAGAAGAAAAACTCATTTTGAAACAATTGTAGCAAACAATTTTTCACAAAGTTGATGAATTTCTAAAGAGAAAGTAGTGGAAAAGAATTCTAAAGATACTCCCAGGAAAGGGAGGTGAGTCACATGGACAAGCTTAGGAACCAAGCCTTTCCTAGCCAGAGATCTCTAAAATGCTTTCACAAAATTTCTCAATAAAAATACAAATGAAACAGATTGTATGAAAACAAATTGACAAAGTGTGTGAAGAAAAAAAAGAAAACTTAAAGACCAAAAGAAGGTCAACTAGGTGTTAACAGATGGCACCTAGATATCACGGGACCTAAAACAGAAATACAACCATACAAAGCACGCAAAACAGAACCTGGACATTGAAACACAGAGCATAAAAGCTGAAAACATAAAAACTGAAATTGTAAAAAACTGAAAACATAAACTAGACGAAAAACCTAAGTGAAGATACAAGTGGCCTTTGGAACCCCTTGAACCTCACACTAAACGCTTAAACTATTACAAATTTGCTAAGGATAAGATTGCTCTAAAGCATTTTCCCACCTAAGCCAAATAAAGGAGAAAAGTGAAATCTTAAAAGAAAATTTACACAAGCCGTGAAATCAAAACAGAATTACAAAAGAAAAGAAAGCTAGACTATGTCTCTCTCTCTGCCAGCCTCCAAATAAGTCTCCCTCAAGTGTGTCTCCCACTTTGATGCTCTTCAAGTCCCAGCTTACACCACAATTCTCTCGACAATGTACTCTCACAACAAATTCACTCACCACTCCACCTTCAAGAGGAGACTTCACCTACAAAGGCTGCCAAAATAGTGAGTATGCAGGAGCCAACACAGAATCAAGTGAAAATCAAGCTGCGTGAGAGTAAAAATTTCAGAAAAAAAAAACAATAAAAGCTCAATTGAAAGAATTGGACAGCATCAAGTGAAAGATTTAATAGACAAACTCAAAGGATAGCCAATAAAGACAAGCAAGAAAAACAAGATAACCAATAAAGAAGGCACACAAAAGGAACCTAAAGAATGTATCTAGAACAAGATGAACAAAACGAAAATCAAACAAAGACTCAAAACAAGTTGAATCAAGAACATATGCAACTGAAATTGAAGAGGAAAGTAGCAAATAGGTGATGGAATTGTACGTTGTTTACTCAAATCAATGGATCAAAATTGCACATTGCAGATCAGAATTGCTTTGTATGTACTTTTTGTTTATATCAAATTTCATTGTCATTGGACTTCTTTCTTCCTTTTAACTCTCAAAGATATTAACAACAACTCACAACAGATTGAATATGCTACTTCCAATTCAGTGATCAAATGCATATAACAATTCAAAGTTGATTCAACTTTAAAAGACATACACGAAATGAATCAATCGGCCAATGAAAATAGCCCAGCAGTATGGAGCAGTATTGACATAGATTGAATCAGACGAGTTACAACACCACTGGACAACACACTAGACAGGAAGAAACTCTCAGACAATGCAGAATAATGATCAATATGCAGCAGACTACAGCAAAAAAGTGATTCAAACAAAAGCAATGAGCTGCACTAAAACTGGGTCATAGCAGCAATTTTCAAGCAAAAATAGAATGCACAATTTTATCGCTGCATAACAGTATATAACCACAAGAACAGGCAAGACAGAAAGCATCATCTGCAACAACTTTTAATGGCCATAATCTGTGGAAACACAAACTGCACATCTATGGAGCAAAACAACACAAGAAGAAACCCAGTTTATTGTCTGTAATCTAATAAAACAGAGACTGCTATGCCAAGTCAGGCCAGACAAAATGACTGCACTCAAGATACACAATGAATCTCAAAACACCAGACACTAGGCTAATCACAAATACAAAAACAGTGATAGAGCAAAACAAATTTAATCTTGAATAAACTGGAAATTGCGCAAATAGTGACATCACATAACAAATTAGCCAGGAAATTGCCAATGAACAACTGAAATATTCGTTCAAACAATGATAGGACACATCAAATGAGTGAACAGAATGTGCAATATTGATTGCTGCACAACAGGATATAACCAAGGTAGTATACTACAATAATATGCAACTCAATCAGCTTAGACAAGCATAAAAATCTGCCAGTTCTGAATTATCAACAAAGCAATAACAGTAAACTGAGCGGAACTGGAAGCAAAACACAATTCGCATGGTTCAATTCTACATAACAGAATTTTGTGAATGAATACTGATGCTGAAAGTGATGTGCACAGTAATGGAGTCATGCTAGTAAAAATGCCTATGCATACACATGACCAAGCTGGAGGTTCCACATATAGAGTCTGATACAAATCAGAGCTCACATTGATAGATTACTCACTAAATGCTTCGGTCACAGCAATCCTTGGCCATCAGACTCAAAGTGCATAACAACAACACAACTTAAAACCACAGATTGAAAACATAACAAGGCAACCAGCAACAAACTTAGCAGAATTACACAAGAACAATATCAATATACACTACAGAAAATTGCTATTGATCTACTAGCAATTAAAGAACTGAACAAAATACAAATGCAGATACTAGACTCAACATATGACGAATGAAACAGTGACTGAAACAAAGACAAAGCAGTGACAATACTCAAATTAGCTACACATCTATGGAATCATCGACAGAGAAAAACGAACTAACAAAACCTAAGACACAAACAGAGATTATAAATCTGAAAGCTAGGGAAGAAAACGAAATTAAACCTAAGACATGCATTTGAACGGCAGATTAGAGAACGTATGATAGTGCATTAATCAGTATTGATCCAACACAATCAGAACAAGGATTTTGAATCAATTTCAGCACGAAAATTTTTAGCACAGATAAACAACAGAGACACAAAACTCAATCAAGCCAGAACAAGACGGAATCGAACAAAAAAAAATTGAAGAAATAACAGCAGAGAGAAGATGAAGAACACTTATCTCAGCGCGGTCCAAGCACGAGTGGCTCTGAATACCACTTGATGAGGCCATCGACGCCATTTATCGGCGGAAACGTGCTCCGTTCGTTGGAGAATGGCCTCCAAACGTCGATTGTCAGTGGAATCGACAGGGAAACGCAGCGGAAGACTCTTAAGATTGGATTCGCTCTCGTTCTCACACTGAAATCACACGCACATTGTATTTGGAACCCTAGGAGGAGAAATCCTCATCTAAAGGGAAATGGGAGCTAAGACGAACGGTGGGAGTACTCTCAACCAAACTAACATTCATCAAAGCTGAAAATTACATGAGATTGGCTTGCCTTTGTATAGGTGAAGAAGAGGCAACCGGAAAAACCAACAAATAGACGCCGTCTAACAAACCTAACGGCAAGGGAAACGGAAAACTAGAACTCGCACTAACCCTAAGGTGAATCAAGTGAACCCTAACCCTAACACGTGAATGAAGACTTAGCATGACCCTGACCCTAACGGTGGCGTGATCAAGGTTGTAGCAAAATTGGGGTTAAACGAATGCTGGCCGAGAATTGAGAAATGAGATAGGAACCCTAGCGACGCTCCATGAGTTGGTTTCTCTCTGCAGAAGAGAAAAAAATGGTTGGATGCGTGGAAGGAATTGGGCTGCATACGTTTGTTGTTGGTCATGCAGAATTGGTGAACTGGAGCGTGAAATTGGGCTGGTAGCCCAACACGTGTTGGCATGATAGCAGCACCCGTGAATGGTTTGGAGGCATCCTTACACAATGGCTACAACGCTGTTTTGGGCTGCTGGAATGAAAGTGAGATTTTCCTTCTATTTGGGCATGTGGAAGTTATGAAGAATTGGCTCGGGCCCAATAAAGTAAAGATGTTTGGCTACAGCAAAATTATGGTGGTGTCAGAAGTAGTTGTGCAGCGTGGAGGCGTGCAAATAGAAACACACACCGTGCAGCTGGACTTGGGCAGCGGATGGGATCTTGGCCCACATGATGATGTTTATTGATGGAAAGCATGGGTGTGGTGAATTGGGCTGCAGGCCCAATATCAATGGGCAGCTTGGAAATAAAAGGCTGCATTTAGCAAACAAACCCAATTAGACAAGTTTTATGTAATTAAAATAAAAGAAATTAAAATGAATAGGCCTAAGCGTTGGCCCAATGCTATAAGCCTTATTGGGATCACATCATAAGACTTGAACCCAAGTCTTCTGACACAATTAAGTACTCTTAACCACTTGAGCTAGTACTTTTCCACGTCACAAACATTTCCATTAAATGCCATAAAGGTTACTATTACCCGTATTTATTAAATAATTATTTAATTTTCTTGGGTCTTACATTGAACATTGTATGCTAAAACTCTAGATGGGAAAAAATGAAACCCAAAAAGTTGCGCTAGGTTAGAGAAATGAAGAAGAATATATGACTGAGATGGATTTGTGTGGGAACCATGATTAACACATCAACAAAGTGAAAAAAACCTTACCAACACAAAAACAGGGCGTGGAAACCTTGACAAGGTGTAGAAACCTTGACTAACACAAAAACAAGGTGTGGAAACCTTGGCAACACAGAAAGGTGTAGAAACCTTAACTAATACCAAAAACAAGAGAAGGCTGAGCTTGAAGGCTAGACAAAACTAGGCTTAAGAGCTGTACAAAATTGAGCTTGGTGGCCAGATAAATTGGCTTTGGGCTAGACAAAAGTAGGCTTGAGGGCTAGACAAAGCTAGGCTTGGCGTGGCCAGATGAAACTAGGCTTGGGCCAGACTAAAATGGGCTTGAAGGACTAGATAAAACTAGCCTTGGCCAAATGAAACTAGGCTTAAGGAGCTAGTGCAAAACTGGGCTTAGGGGCTAGACAAAGCTAGGCTTGAGGTGACCGGATAAAACTAGGCTTGAGGGGCTAATGCAAAACTGGGCTTGGGGGCCAGTGCAAAACTAGGCTTGGGCCAGACTAAACTGGGCTTGAGGGGCCAAATAAAATTGAGCTTGTGGGTTAGACAAGACTAGGCTTGAGATGGCCAGATAAAACTGGGCTTGAGGGGCCCAAATAAAACTGGGCTTGAGGGGCCAGTGCGAAATTGGGCTTGGGAGCCAGTGCGAAACTGGGCTTGGGGGCGAGTTCGAAATTGGGCTTTAGGCGCCAGTGCGAAACTGGGCTTTAGGGGCCAGTGCGAAACTAGGCTTCAAGGACTAGACAAAGCTAGGCTTGAGGTGGCCAGATGAAACTGGGCTTTAAGAGCCAGTTCGAAACTGGACTTTAGGGGCCAGTGCGAAACTAGGCTTAGGGGCTAGACAAGGCTAGGCTTGAGGTGGCCAGATAAAACTGGGCTTGAGGGGCCAGTGCGACACTAGGCTTTGAGGCTAGAGAAAGCTAAGCTTGAGGTGGCCAGATAAAATTGGGCTTGAGGGGCCAGTGCAAAACTGGGCTTGGGCCAAACTAAACTAGGCTTGAGGATATATGAATGAAGAGGACCAGCAATTAAAGAAGCAAAATTTGTATCTTTCTCACTTTCTTCATTTTGAAATAGAAGGATTCGACAACCGTTCATGTGAATGAAGAGGGTTTCAGTCCCAAAAGTGACAAGAATTTTATTTTCATTTCATGAAAATGAACTATGATGGATGTAGATGATGCATGATGATTAAGACATGTTCTGAATTTTTCTTTTTGAGCATTAGGTTATTTATGCATGCATGAATATGCTAGCATAGTTTGATATGTGCATGAATATGCTAACATAATTTGATATGTGCATGAATATGTTGCCATGTATGTCACTTTTTTTTTCTTTTTGAACCAAATACTACATAGAACCTAATTTTTCTAACACATGTTGGGATATTTTTTTGTTTGATAATTGATATCATATGTATGAATGCATGCATATACTAACACCTAGTATGAATTTTCTTTTTATAAATACATGAGTATGTTGATGCTTATTATGACTTTTTCTTAACATTTATATTATATGTGCATAAAAATGCTGACACATGCTACGTATTATTTTTTTTTTAATTTTGATTATGATGTCTGATAATGTTGTTATGTTTATTTCGAGCATGCATGGTGAATGATAATGTCGGCATGACTTATGGATTTTATTTTTGAACACTAACAATATTAGTGTATGATGCACATGTTATGATTTTTTTTTTTACATGAACAAAGTTTGAAACTTTGATGTATGAATTAATGTATGAATGAATGATGAAAGTTCCTTTGTTTGTTAACTTTTTTTTCACAAAAATGAATGATTTATGTATGATTATATATGAATCTATGCATGAAGCATGCCCTCATGTATTTTTTCACATTTTACACTGTATGAAACTTATTTCAATTGATCCCCAATTTGTTGTTATTTTTCGATTTATGGAATCCTTCTGTTTTGTTTTTTTTTTTCCTTTGAAAAATATTCCTTGGTCTGATCAATTTATTGAGAAACTCTTTTCTCTACCATTGTTTTTTGAATCCTATTTGAGTGACATACATGAAATTGCGAAAGTTCTTGGAAGGGCTTAGATGAGGTTATTGACTAAGGAGTTAACCCAATTTGATAGTTAAGAGTTAACTTCAGGACATGAGGTGTGTTTGGGCTTGTCCTAGTTATTGATAAAAAAAGATGAAGACTTAAAAATTTGCCCCAATTTGAGCTTGCCCTAGTTGTTGATAGCATGAGAATGTTGAAAATAATGAGGGACTTCATACTAGTTGCCCCAATGTAAGCTTGACAATCAAAGTGTATGAACAACAAGTGAAACGTCTCCCCAATTTATTTAAAGGTGAGAATAATGAGTAATGGTAGGATAAAGATAAATCAAAGTTTAGGTTCAAAGCAAAAAATATGATAGGAAACACATGAAGAAAGAAAGAATGAAAGGGCATGACCTTGATTTAACTTGACTACTCGTGCTAATTTTGATCTCTATGGAAACATGTCAACAAAAAATAAACTGCCCCAGTGTTTGAAGGCAAATCTTTGAACACTTTTTCAATCTTTTTTTTTAGCAAACCTCTTAACATGACAAAATATTTTCCTCTAAATTAAATTTTTCGAAAAACAACAACCAATCATTGATTTGTGTGGACTTTATTAGGCTTGTAATGTGGCCAAGGCTAAGGGATATAAAAAAAATAAATGGTATAAAGGTTATTTAAAACAAGGGTCTTTATCTAACATTGCAACTAAAATTCATTTGACTACCTTTGTTCACCACTTTTTTTTTTCACTTTCCAACTCTTGTTTCTCTTTTTTCTTTTTTTTTTTGCATAACTAATTTTTTTGTCTTTTCAAACTTTTTTTTTTTTTTTATTGGTAAATTACAAGTCAAATGAAATATATGCAAACATTATGTTAACTTCAGTGTTCGGGATAATTAGAAAGAAATTTTAATTTTATAGGCTCAAAATGGGTAGCAAAGGAAGATCAGTTTTTTCTTTATAAAGAAACATGGCCACACATCATTTTGACTCATGATTGTTTTACTTTCAAAAGCTTTAATCCAAAGGGGAAAAATTCAATCACATTAGAGGTTGCTCCTTATTTGCCCTTATTTTTGTATTATTTTCTTTTTTTTTGTCTTAATTTTTGCCTAGACCGCCCTCTTGAGTTTTCAGTCTAGCAGACTTTTCTTTTTGTTTTCCTTCTTTTTTTCTGTGTTCAAAGACTCACTTCAATTTAAATTCATTCTAGGGCACATGCCCCCTTTATGATGATCTCCATGGAATACAAAAGAAAGATTTATGAGGGCAAGGTGATAAGAAATGGGATGGGAAAGGAAATGAATTTGAGCAATTCCATGTACACATATTAGAGCAATGTTTCAAAAGCATGCCATTTTTCATAAAAAAAAAAATCTACTTATTCATCTAACTAATTTGACCAAAGAATAATTTATTTTATCCTCTTTTTTTTTTCCACCAGATTCCATGAATTTATAAACAAAAAAATGGGAAACAATTAATTTTAAAAATGATTGTATGTGCAACCTTTTTTCAAGATGTGTTGATGCATGTTATGTGTTATGCAATTATAAAAAAATATGCATGAAATGCATTTAACTGACTTGCCTAATGAGATGTAGTACATGTATGCGCCTCGAGAGGCCCTTATGTACATGATATGTTGATGCAAATATGACACATTTTAACTACTTAATTTATAAAAAAAAAAGAATACTAAAAAAATAAAGAAATAATGCACGCTCCTTTTGTGTCCTAGAAGGTGTAGAGAAAAATTATTTTCTGGTCTATGGGCTTTTTCGTGATAATTCAAGGGATAGTTCTAAATAATCTCACAGGCCTCTAGAGCTAAAGTCAACCTTAGGACATAATCCACAACGATAGGCGACCTAACAGATGTGGCATGTCAAGAGAAAGCAAACTAAAATGACTAGCATAACAATAGTCAAGTAGAGCCGAGATCTAGCATAACAATCGTTGGACCTCCACTCCTTACGACTAACTCAAGTCCGGGTATAGGAACCCAATACTAAAATGAATGCACTAGCCTACCATGTGTAGTGTGTGAAGGGAGCAACCTAAGACTACCCAAATCCACACATGCAAAATCACCAGAAAATTCCTAGACATATATAGCAATTGTCTTCTACTCTAGGTTCAATAATTTTAACAATATAATCATATGAGGACATCAAAGCAAATAAAGATGACATCAAGCCAAACAAAGATAGCAAAATATACATGAAATAGAACAAAAGACAAGGGGAAACAAATATATTAAAACAACATACCATTTGCACACTCAACTAATAGGATTGACTCTCAAACATGTCCCTAATGGAGTCGCCATCTGTCGCAACCGAGATCGCGGCGGGACGGCGAAAATAATTTTTTAAAAAAAATAGAGGAGTCGCCACCATAGTTTATTTAAGAAAACTATAGAAAAACCTTAAAAAAGAATGGTCTTCTAAACCAAATTTGGATTCGGGAGTTGGTTACGTGTGGGGTAGATATTAGCACCCCACAACGTCCGTCTTAAGACGGTTCCCTCTTTAATTTAGTATGCAAGATAAAATTTGATGTTCAAAATATTTGTTGTTCCCCAAAAATCAAACAAAATAAAAACACATATAAAATAATAAAGATTAAAAACAAAATTAAATTTTTATTTTTGTTGGCCCGACAAGGATTGCACATCGCTCCTATGTATTTCCATTTGGAAAATCAAGGATAACGTAGTTCTTTATAAAAAAATTTGTTGTTTGATATTATTGTTTTTGTTTTTTTAATTTTTTAGACTTTAATATATATTTTCTGTATTAATATCAAGAGAACCTGAGATTCTACATGATGAAAAATTTAGTTCTCAAGCAAATCCGAGATTTGACATGATATTTAAAATGATTTTATAATTTTTATTTTTTTTATTATTAACTTTTTTTAAAAAAAAAAGAATTAAAAGTCTGTGAAGGAATGTTTTAATTATCAAGTATGTCCAAGACTTGACATGATATTCAATACTTATATTAAAAAGAATAATATAATTTTTTATTTATTTATTTATTATTATTTTTTTAAGAGAGAATTAAAGCCTATTAAAAACATTTTTAATTATCAAGATAAATGACATTCCAAATAAAAGGAAAGAGAAGGATTGAGCATATCAATGACAAACCCAAAATCATCTAACGTGCGAACCCCAAACACATTTAATCATACAACAGGTTTATTGATCATACATTTGATATTATAAGAGAATCATGAATAACATTAGGAGCAAAGAGAGTTTACCTTTCAGGGAGACGAACAAAGCAAAACTGACTGAAAGGATAGTAAGGTGACCCCCTTTTGCGTGTGTGCTCTAGTATTAAAAAAGAAGAGGGGTTTTTCGAATTTTTTTCTCTATGTTGCATTGGAGAAATTTTGTGCTTTTATAGCACCTTGGGATACCACTGAAATCCTAGTCTTTAATTATAATAAAATATATGAGGAAGGAATTGGTCTTGATGAAACATATTATAGAAATTAAATGGTCACATAATATCCACGGTATTGATTATAATTATTAACGAAATATTGCCTATAATTGCTAGAATCATATTTTCCGTCACATAAAGATCGTGATCAAATCATAACATATTATTCATATAATTGATCCTAATTATTACCAGGAATATTTTCTTCTAACTATTAAAATCGTACCATTCCCTAAAAAAAACATTATTATCAGGAATATTTACTTCTAATTATTAAAATAATATCTTCCCTGACTGACAAATCAATGAGACACATCACATAAGCGTAAATGTGAGATATTTATTCAAATTATTATAAAAGATATATTGCTCATAATATTATACTCTTCTCTAAAAACATAAATTATAAAATGTCATCTTCTGACATGTCATGTGAAGAGTGTAAATAGCGAGTAGTGGGGTGAAAATATGTATAAAACATTTGGGCTCATGAAAATTGTGTGATAATTAAAAACAACTTAGATTCTCCCTTCCTTTTTTTTCTTTGTTTTTTTCATGGTAGAATTAAAGTTAAAACCTAACATATTTTTATTTTATTTTATTTTTTAATTTATATTTAACAAAACAAAATGCATTCACCCAGACGAAATTGGGTGTTGAAAAACTAAGTTATCTTCAAGGTTATCTCATGTAAGAATGTCCCTTGGATAATGTGTAGTATAAAACCTTAACCAACAACTTTATAACGTAGAAAATTCTGCTCACTAAATAGTACAATGGATCCTCAACGAGTCAGATGATATATGCAAACGAGGTCCTCTAGATGATACATATTTGCCTAAACCATTAGACAAGTCTCAGTAGACAAGCACATAAAACAAGTCCATCAAATGACATAACTCACCAATGTAGGAAAGATTTTCTACCGTGGATGTTTTGGCCATTTAACCTCGGTTTAAGACTCGAGGCATATTCAGTTGAGGCAAAAAAGGGTCACCTTTCTGCCTAAGTTATTAAGCGAGACATATTTAATTATTACTTCCTCGATTTTGATGCAAACCGATGCATAAAATGTGTTAGAAATTAAAAAAAAAATCCAGAAATGATCTTTATGCCTTGGGTCTGGCTGCAACCGAGGAATAAAAGAGTGGCTTATTACCTTAGTTATGGTATAACCAAGGCATAAAATGGTTAAAAGATTTATGCCTCTATTTAGGTAACAACCGAGGCATAAAGTAGGTTTTTTTTAATGCAGTTTTTGTTTCTCCTAAATCCTACTCATTAAACTGTGAAATAGACAACTAGATAACCAAAACCAGGTTGAAACAAAACATTATACTTTTCAAATCAAAATAAGGCAAAATAATAATGTACTAATCATTACAAGATCATATCCTACACTAAATAGATGTACTAAATACTATTGTACATTTAGATAATGTACTTTGCACAAGTCATCCTTAAATATTTAACGAACTTGGTAGGGATGGGAGTAGTGGTATAAATTTTCTTTCAAGACAATAATTTCAATTAGTATATCAACTAAGACAAAATTGTAGATAAGTATTTGATATAGTGAAGTTATTATCATTTCCCAACTACTTGTGATATGAGCACGAACAACGGTTGACATCTATTGCATTACATAGTAATGACACTCATATGAGTCAGTTTGTAAATTACACTACAATGAACGCACAAGTTTATAAATAACCGAGGAAGAAAATAAATCGAACAACTATATTATTGTAGACCAAAATACCAAACCTAGAGGGCCAACCATCCCAGCCTTTTTGTCTTAGCAGTTGATTTCCCTAACATGTTATGTCCAACAATTAAATTGTTAAAAAAGTCATGTTTTAAGATACAACTATATAAGAAAGAAAGTTCATAACACTGAGGGTTTTACCAAACTATTTCTTGTTTAAGATGGTTAGGGGGAGGTCTATGCAAGGAACAAAGTCACACAACAATGTTTTCCTTCATGTAAACAAGTAGCTGCCAATGATGCTTGAATTGAAAACAAAATTCATTGTTGTACCTTAAAATAACGAATTATAATTACATGCATGTATCCTTTTATACTTCATCCCCATCGAACAAAGAAGTTTCTTGGCATCATATTTGCGAGTGGGTAGTGTATTTCCATCTGGAAGCATTTCATTCAATAACACCAGCAATTTTGTGAAACTTTTATCAATCCATCCATTAGCCGCCTTCAAATTCATGAGTCTTAACACTACATATAACCTTGCCAACTTACTTGAACCAATATACAACATAGTATCTAAATTAGTAGACATTATCTCAAACACATGTACTTGGGAAAAAGCTTCAACGCCAACATCACGAATCATGTCCTCTAATTTTTCTTCTTCAAGTCAATCTTCCATAGCAGAATCCACAACATTTTCAATTTGGGAGACAATTGGGAAGTCTATTAATTCGACGTGTCATGTCCATTTTGTATAACTTCGATAGAAACCATCACGGATAAGATGTTCCCTAATTTTGGTTGCATTTAACTTTCTCGCATTCAAATAGTTGACACAAGGACATCTAAACTTCACTTCATCATCGCTTCTACCCTCATTATGTTGCGCAAGTTGTATAAATTCTTCTACTCCTTTCTCATACTCAACACTTGTATATGGTAAATTAATCCAATCTCGACCCATACGTATATATACTAAAATTGTGTGAATAATTTTAGTAATCTTGAATAAAATGATCACCTTGCTTTTCTATTCAAGGTGTGACCCTATACCATTCAAGAAGATTGACATTTTTATTTTATTTTATTGGTACATATTACTTTTAAAACATATATAAAATTTCATGTAATTTTGCTAGCATTTCGCATTGGTCTTCAGGTTATACAAAATGGAAGTGATTATCAATCACAACCAAATATGCATCCAAAGATCAATACCAAATACAATTTGCAAATAATCATGAGATTTAAGACATGTATATATATATATATATATATATATATATATATATATATATATATATATATATATATATATATATGCATTAAACTAAGAAGAAATTTTTAATCTTCTTAAACCGTCCAATCGGACAATTCAAGATTCAATACTTATAAATTGTTATTGTTTCCATTTAAATAAATTTTTCAAAATATATATAATTTATTCAAAACTTTTGGAGACAGTAAATAATTTTTGTATTGAGTCTTAAATGGGAGACTGAGGCTAACTCAATGTAATAATAATTTCAAATCAAACAAAATAAATCAATATAAAGTTGTCCATAAACCAATAAATCAATATAATTAATCACTTTTCAAACATACAAAAATAATTATAGACTCATTGAAAACATATTTTGAAGATAAAATTAGAAACCTAGGAGCGTGAAACACGAGCAACAACAAAGAATGTAATCCTATACACTTTGAAAAACTACACCATCACAACAAATGCAATCTCAACAAATGCAAGAGTACCAGAATATCAATGCAACAATACCAAGATCAATGGCATAAAAAAGACTCGAATCAATAGCAAAAAAAAAAATCTCACAGAGTGAAATCCTAACAGTAAGGGAACATAATCAACTCATCCAAAATCAAAAAATACATTAAAAAGAATAAAAAAAACCACCAACTAATGGTGGTTTCCACGTGTAGTCTGCGACCTCCCTCATCCCACAATAGTAGTAGCGCGGTAGAGGTAGTGGACGCGTGATCTTTCGACGACGAAAGCTTGATGTAGTGGCGGGAACGCCGATAGGATTGGCAGCGATGTACAAAGGAGAGAAGGCTCCTTCTCTCGGCGAAGAAGAAAGGAAAAGCAAGGAAGAAAAGATCTGTCCCAATTTTGAACCCTAAAAAAAACTTTCCACCTCAGTTCAATTGGCAACCGAGACATATATTACCCATCTACCTCATGTATATTCCTAACTCAAGCATAAACCTACAACAATTTAATTAAAATAGTTTTTATTTTTTTAAATTAATTAACCTATATTCCTCGGGTGATAGAAAACTAAGGACATAAGCCCTTTATGCCTTAGGTATTTGAAAACAGAGGCATAATTTGCAACGTCCAGATTAAAAACGTGAAAAGAGCGGGAATTTTGAAATTTTTTGTAGGCTTTATGCCTCGGTTGGATATTAACCGAGGCATATAAGTTTTTATGAAGCAGTTATTAGAAGAATCAAGATATACAAGTTCGTTAAAATATCAAAAGTGTCACCACGTTTTGATATGCCTCGTTAACGGAGGATCCAAGGCATAATGACCGAGTTAAAATGACAGAAATGCACTAGTGACTAAATTAGTCGCCTAGACGAGTGTAACACCATAGGTGGGTATACTTTGATGTGACCCCAACAAGCCCAAGCTCAAGTGCATCAACAAGCCCAAGCCCATATCAAGGCCCAATCACTAGAAGCATGATGAGAAAGATTCACATGGGCCTCTCACAAGATGATCAAGTCAATC
>Ga0214544_1009735_pt1 | contig 14777 bp, 12 predicted proteins | sample CNSS3metaG_FD_160074 | JGI IMG/M metagenome (GOLD analysis project Ga0214544, IMG submission 160074) | Root nodule microbial communities from cowpea collected in UCLA plant growth center, Los Angeles, California, USA - CNSS3 | ecosystem: Host-associated > Plants > Roots > Nodule | place: USA...
AATTTATTAATTTATTAATTTATTAATTTATTAATTTATTAATTTATTAATTTATTAATTTATTAATTTATTAATTTATTAATTTATTAATTTATTAATTTATTAATTTATTAATTTATTAATTAATTAATTTTATTTTATTTTATTTTATTTTATTTATTTATATTTTATTTATTTTATTTTATTTCTTTTATTTTTAAAATAAATATTTAAAGGAGACCACATCAATTTGTATTTTAATTAAAAGTACCGTCTTAGGATGAGCGTTGTAGGGTGCTAACACCTTCCCTACGTGTAATTAACTCCCGTACCTCCAATCTCTGTTTTCGTAGACTTTGCTCTTTTTGATGGTTTTCCATAGTTGCCTATAATAACTATGGTGGCGACTCCAAACTCTTTTTTTACAAATTTTATTTTTTTTGTTTGTCATCCCGTCGCAATTTCGGTTGTGACAGATGGCGACTCCACCTAGGACTTTAGAAAGTTAGGCCATTTAATTAAATATATAAAATTGATGTGGTTGTTTCAATTTTTTTTTGTTTTATTATTATTGTTATTTTTTTTCTCTCTTTTCTTTTTCATTCTTTTTTTTTTCGTCTTATATTTATTTGTTTTATTTTATTTTATTTCTCATTATTTATTATTATTGTGTATATTTTTGTTAATTTTTGATGATTTTTTTATTTTATTTATTTATTTATTGTTCATATTAATTTATTCTTATGCTTGAATTTTGAATTCTAGGATAGATGACTTTATTATATATATATATATATATTTGTCTGTAGGAAGGGTTTGGGTATGCATTATCCTCCCTTCACACACACACACTATGTGCATGACATGAGTAGGGCCCTATACCCGGGCCTGAGTAACTTTAGAAGTAGAGGGGATTGTATAGCAGTGTCATAGTGGATGTACTTCCCAAGTGGTCATTGTGAGAACCCCAGCTAGAGTTTGTTTGCTTCATTGGTACTCCCACCTCTTGTTGTTTACCAACTATCGTGGGAAATGCCATGAAGTGGGCCATAGCTCTAGTGACCTTGATATTTAGGTATTAGGAAACCATCCTAGTAAGCGCATGTATTTTACCTTAGATCCATTAGGCGCCAAACCTTTGTTAAGGCACAAAGGGAGACATACACTTTTTTTTTATTATTCCTCGGTTTTTTATTTTTATTTTTATTTTTTTTCTTTCCTCTTGATTTTTGTTTTAGTAATAAAATCATGCATAACATATTATTGTATCCACATAGTTATGTTTTCCCATATCATCTCATCATGTTTATTTAATTTTAGGTCCGAAATTATAAAGTTGTGATTAAGTTTAAAAAGAAAAGGAAAATTAACATGGAATTTGGAGTTGGGGGACAATTAGATTTTGATGCTTTGAAGAAAAAAATTATCCTTTAGGGTTATAGAAGAGATGAAGAGCATGATATCTAGGGCTAGAAATTAGGATTTTCTTTCTTTTGCATTTGATTTATTAGCTTTTTAGAGGGTGGGTTTATTATTGACCCTTTTCCATGTTAATTTACTTGCAGCTTTATAATTTTGTTCAATAAATTAAACATTTTGCATTATGTTTTTCCTTCCTTTTCTTTTTCTTATTTCTTTTTCTTTTTAAAAAAAAATATAATATAGCAAAAATAATAAAAACAAATACGGCAAAGCCAAGGCATCCCTACAGGACGAGAGCAAATAGTAAGAGTATGGAGGACTTGGAAACTGCACAAGAGACAATAAAAGCATATATCAATCAACTAAAGGACCAAGTAGGTCAAATCTTGGAGGCCTTGAAGTCCTTAAAGGCCACAGGAGAAGCTTCATAAGCAAAGGGTGAGGAAAGCACTCACGACGCTCCTGTTGCTTTCCTAGCATATGGATTGCCATCTGGTTACACCCCACCTATCGGAGAATATTCAGAGGCTGAGCATGCTTCCTTCTCATTCCAAATCAATACTCCAGGAATGAAGCGGCTACCTTTGCGGGACCCCGAGAGACTGTAATGCCTAAGACTTTAAACACAACTATCGGTGATAACTCTTTGGACAAGATTACATCACACCCTACTATGCAGGCTGTATCCGCTGATGTTGAGGGAACCAAAACTAAGTTGGAAATTTTGGAAGAACGACTACGAGCTATTGAGGGAGGTGGAAACTATGGTTTGGCGATGTTACGGGTTTAAGCCTAGTTCATGATGTCACCTCACAAGTTTAAAGTTCCGGAGTTCGAAAAGTACAAGGGTATCACATGCCCTAGAAGCCATCTAACCATGTATTGTCGAAAGATGGTTGTCTATGCTTATGATGACAAATTGGTAATCCACTTCTTCCAAGACAGTTTGACTGGGGTAGCATTGAGTTGGTATACACACTTGGAAGCATCTCGCATTCGTTCTTGGATGGATTTGGTGGATGCCTTTTCGAAACAGTACAAGTATAACATGGATATTGCGCCATATCGGTTGCAATTACAAAACATGGCCAAAAAAGATGCTGAATTATTTAAAGAGTATGCCCAACGATGGAGAGAGCTTGCTGCTTAGGTGGAGCCTCCTCTTCATGATAAGGAAATGGTGACAATGTTTGTGAGTACGTTACAACCACCATTCTATGAACACATGGTAGGGAATTTATCTTCAATTTTCGTTGATATCATCATTATAGGTGAAAGGATAGAGATTGGGCTGAAAAATGGAAAAATTTTATATAGCCTACTAGCGGCTACAACTCCTAAAAAGCCAGATTTCAGTCTTGGGAAGAAGATGGAAGTAGAGGTGCACACAACATCAATAATACCTACGTGGGAAAATCAGACTCCCGCTTACCAAGCACAATCTCCACAATAAGGATCCTATCAATCACAACACGCCTCAAATAATACTTGGAAAACTGAGGCTAGCACAAATCCCAACCAGTCTTTAGGGCAAATCACTAGTCCTAGAAGGAATCAAGAAAAAAATTATATTCATTCCACTCCTATTCCTGTGACTTACACGGAGTTATTGCTAGATCTACTCCATAATGCTTTGGTAGCTATCTGCCCGATGAAGCCATTGGAGCCACCATACCCTAAGTATTTTGATGTTAATGCCACATGTGATTATCACGGGGGAGCCATTGGTCACTCTACTGAGAAATGTTTGTCTTTCAAACACAAAGTGCAAGCTTTAATCGACTCAGGGTGGTTAAAATTTCAAGAAAATAAACCCAACATTAAGGCCAATCCCCTTTCTAGGCATGATAATGCTTCAATAAATGCTATTGATCTCGAGGGACATAACTTGGTGAAGTATGTAAGCGAAATTAAGAGTTCACGAAGGTTTATTTTTGAGGCACTACTAACAGTAGGATTGTTGGAAGGTGAATATAACTTAAGGGATGCATGCGAGTTCCATCCAGGTGCTGAACATTCCATCGAGGCGTGCAATGAGTTCGGCAATTTTCTACAAAATTTGATTGACAAGAACTTTGTGCAAGTATGTTATAGGGATAAAAAGGACAATAGAAGACTAATAGAAGAAAAGAAGGAGTGAAGCCTGGCTCACATAGAAGGACAAGAACGAAAGTAAGGGAAGATTTGCATCAATGACATCAAACAGAGCTTCCACAGTGTTAGTTGGATTAATGCTTGTTAGATATCACCCATCGAGGATGGAAGTGGATTTGAAAGCTCAGACTTTGTGCGGTCCTGTCCTCTAAATAAGTAGTTGAATATTTGAGAGATAACGAATTACCCGTGATGTTTAATTTGAAAAAGAATGTAATAGTTTTAGTTTATCCTTTACTCGGAGTTTTAGGATTCAAGACTTTTTTGAAATGACCGTTTTTAATCTTTAAATCTTTTTTATGCTCAATGTGACAATAAAATCATTTATAGTTGGCGTTTTTGTTTGTTTTCATTTTATTTATCCGTTTTATAAACTTAAATGATGCAAATATGATGATGGATGTTTTGAAAACGTTAATGTCGATTTTCCTAATTTTGAGCACCCCGTTGATAATATGGAAGGTGATTATGAGGATGAATAGGAACCTTCCCCTGAAATGTTGAGATTAGTGGAAGAAGAAGCTAAAGAGATAAAACCCCATCAAGAGAATGTTGAAGTGCTCAATTTGGGAGATGTAGGACATATAAAAGAAGTGAAAATTGGCACTAGTGTAAGAAAAGAAATACGAGAACAATTATGTGCTCTACTAAAGGAGTTTAGGGACGTTTTTGCTTGCTCATATAATGACATGCTAGGACTAGATACTAACATAGTGCAACATAAACTCTCTCTCAAGCCAGAGTGTCCTTCCGTCTTGCAAAAGTTGAGGAGAATGAAACCAGAAATGTCCTTGAAAATTAAAGAAGTAAAAAAGCAATTTGATGTTGGTTTTTTGGCTGTAGTTAGATATCCCTAATGGGTAGCAAACATTGTACCTGTGCCTAAAAAGGATGGGAAGGTTCGAATGTGTATTTACTACCGAGACTTGAACCGGGCCAGTCCAAAGGATAATTTTCCATTATCGCATATCGATACGTTGGTGGATAATACGGCCAGATTCTCGTTGTTTTCATTTATGGATGGTTTCTCGGGTTATAATCAGATCAAGATGGCAGCCGAGGATATGGAAAAAACTACCTTTATTACATTGTGGGGAACTTTTTGCTATAAGGTTATACTTTTCGGTCTCAAGAATGCTGGGGCAACTTATCAAAGGGCAATGGTAGCTCTTTTTCACGACATGATGCACAAAGAGATTGAAGTTTACGTGGATGATATGATCGCTAAATATGAATCTGAAGAAGAACACCTCGTCAACTTAAGAAGATTGTTTAAAAGGTTACAAAAGTTTAAACTCCGATTAAATCCGGCTAAATGCACATTCGGTGTGAAATCAAGAAATTTATTGGGTTTCATTGTTAGCCAAAAGGGGATAGAAGTTGATCCTGACAAGGTGAGGGCAATAATAGAAATGCCAATTCCCAACACGGAGAAGGAGGTGAGAGGTTTCATGGGCAGGCTGAATTACATTGCTAGATTTATCTCCCAGTTAACCGTTACTTGTGAACCGATCTTCAAATTGTTGCGTAAAAATCAAGCTCTAGAATGGAACGAGGATTGTTAGATCGTTTTTGATAAGATCAAGCAGTACTTACAAGACCCACCAACACCTCGTCAACTTAAGAAGATTGTTTAAAAGGTTACAAAAGTTTAAACTCCGATTAAATCCGGCTAAATGCACATTCGGTGTGAAATCAGGAAATTTATTGGGTTTCATTGTTAGCCAAAAGGGGATAGAAGTTGATCCTGACAAGGTGAGGGCAATAATAGAAATGCCAATTCCCAACACGGAGAAGGAGGTGAGAGGTTTCATGGGCAGGCTGAATTACATTGCTAGATTTATCTCCCAGTTAACCGTTACCTGTGAACCGATCTTCAAATTGTTGCGTAAAAATCAAGCTCTATAATGGAACGAGGATTGTTAGACCGTTTTTGATAAGATCAAGCAGTACTTACAAGACCCACCAATACTGCGACCACCGGAATCCGGAAGACCCCTTATTCTGTACTTAATTGTATTAGAGGAATCCATGGGTTGTGTGTTGGGCCAACACGACAAAACCGAGAAGATTGAGCATGCAATATAGTATTTGAGTAAGAAGTTCACAGATTGCGAGAAAAGATATTCTATGCTAGAACGAACTTGTTGCGCACTAGCATGGGCAGCCCATCCTTTGAGACAATACATGTTGAGTCATACTACATGGTTGATATCCAAAATGGACCTAATAAAATACATTTTTGAAAAGCCTGCTCTCTCTGGGAGGATAGGAAGGTGGCAGATGCTTTTGTCAGAATATGATATTGTATATGTCACTCAGAAATCCATCAAGGGTATCCTTGTGGCTGAGTATCTAGCTCAACAGCCCATTGATGATTATCAACCAATGCAGCCTGATTTTCCGGATGAAGATATCATGGCTTTGTTTGAAGAGAAGGAGGGAGGCCAGGATGAAAAGGCATGGATATTGTTGTTTGATGGTGCATCTAATGCATTAGGGCATGGAATAGGGGCAGTGCTTATTTATTCGAAAATTCAATACATACCAATGACAGCAAGACTATGTTTTAATTGCACAAATAATATCGCAGAATATGAGGCATGTGCCATGGGAATTCGAGCAGCAATTGAATCAAAAGCAAAAGTTTTTGAAGGTGTATGGCGATTGAGCTTTGGTTATCCATCAGTTGAAAGGAGAATGGGAGACCCGAGATTAGAAATTAATCCCTTATCAAGTTTACATCAAGAGGTTGATAGAGTATTTTGATTTTATAACATTCCAGCACATTCCTCGGGAAGATAACCAATTAGCCGATGCTTTAGCTACCCTATCATCAATGTTTGAGATTGTTCCAGACAGAGAGCTACCCATGATCAAAATGGAGAGTTATGAGGACCTAATGTATTGTCATTTCATCGAGGAGGAGTCAGATGGTAAACCTTGGTATTTTGATATCAAACATTATCTTGAAACTCGAGAGTATCCTGAAAGGGCAACCGAGAATGATAAGAGAGCTTTAAGAAGATTGGCTGCTAGTTTCATTTTAAATGGGGATGTCTTATACAAAAGAAATCACGATATAGTTCTCCTCAGATGTGTGGATGTAAAAGAAGCCGAAGTGATATTGAAAGATGTTCATGAAGTTACTTTTGGCACACGTATGAATGGGCATTCAATGGCCAGAAAGATTTTAAGGGCTGGTTATTTTTGGTTAACCATGGAAAATGATTGTTGCAGGCATGTGAGGAAGTGTGAGAAATGCCAAGTATATGCTAACAATATTAACATGGCACCCACGGCCCTAAATGTTTTGACATCACCATGGCCTTTTTCAATGTGGGGAATAGATGTTATTGGAGCCATAGAATCAAAAGCATCAAATGGACATCGCTTCATTTTAGTTGCAATTGATTGCTACACCAAATGGGTAGAGGCGGCTTCTTATGCCAGTGTGACCAGAACAGTAGTGACAAATTTCATAAAAAGAGAGTTGATTTGCAGATATGGTTTGCCTAACAAGATCATCACTGATAATGCTACTAATCTAAATAATCAAATGATGGCAAAATTGTGTACAAAATTTAAGATTCAACACCATAATTCTTCTCCTTATTGTCCGAAGATGAATGGGGCAGTTGAGGCTGCTAATAAAAATATAAAGAAGATTATACAAAAGATGGTGGTCACGTATAAGGATTGGCATGAGATGCTTCCTTTTGCTTTGCATGGATATCGCATGGCAGTACGTACTTCAACCGGGACAACACCCTTCTCTCTGGTATATGGAATGGAAGCGGTACTCCCTTTTGAAGTAGAGATCCCATCCTTGCGAGTATTGATGGAAACCCAATTAGAAGAAGCAAAATGGGTTCAATCCAGACTTGACTAGCTTAACCTCATTGAGGAAAAAAGGTTAACTGCGGTGTGTCATGGACAATTATACCAAAGAAGAATGAAAAAGTGTTTGACAAAAAGGTGCGTCCTAGAGAGTTCCATGAAGGCGATCTAGTTTTGGAAAAAATCTTACCTATACAAAGGGACCATAGAGGCAAATGGACTCCAAAAAAGGCCCGTATATGGTGAAGAAAGCATTCTCTGGTGGGGCATTAATTCTCATAAGGATGGATGGGGAGGAGTTACCATTGCCAATCAACTCTAATGCGGTTAAAAAATTATATGCATGATGATTCCATAATAAGGGATGCAACTAAGGATATCGACATTATTTTCAAGTTTTTGTATTTCGTTTTATTGGATAAAAGAATAATATATCATTTCATAAATGTGTTGTAAAAGTGTCACATTGAGCTAATAATTAAAAATAAAAATATTGGTAAAAAGGGTACATTTATGATGAATTCACTAAATGCCAAGAAAAAGGAAAAGAAAATGAAAGGAAGGAAAAATAAGAGTTTTATGCATGCATTCATGCACCTTCATCACATCATACCATTCCTCTTTTATCATCAAAACATATTTTGAAAAGTTCAAAAGGAAAATAAGGGCCCACAGGGGCAGGTTTTCAGTTGGGCTCACTTTACTTCTTTTTCAAAAGGCATTCATGTTGTGTTTGTCTATGCTTAAATCAATATGCAGGTTCTCCTTTGGATGTAGACCCTCTCCTCGGGATTGGTCTAATCTTTTTTCAAAAAGGAATTATATTTGCAAAAAGTATATCTTTTTGGGATTGGGGCCCTCTACGAAGTAATGGTCACCGAATCCTTTAGATGTAGACCCTCTCCTCGGGATTGGTCTAATCTTTCTCAAAAAGTTTTAGTTTGCAAAAAAATTATGTTTTTGGATTGAGGCCCTCTACGTGGTAATGATCTCTGAATCCTTTAGAGGTAGACCCTCTCCTTGGGATTGGTCTAATCTTTTTCAAAAAGAAATCATATTTGCAAAGAGTATACGTTTTTGGATCGTGGCCATCTACTTGGAAATGGTCGTCGAATCCTTTAGATGTAGACCCTCTCCTCGGGATTGGTCTAATCTTTTTCAAAAAGAAATCATATTTGCAAAAAGTTTATGTTTTGGATCGAGGCCCTTTACGTGGTAATGGTCGCCGAATCTTTTAGATGTAGACCCTCTCCTCGGGATTGTCTAATCTTTTCAAAAAGAAGTTATATTGGCAAAAATTATATGTTTTTGGGATTGGGGCCTCTACATGGTAATGGTCGCCGAATCCTTTGGATGTAGACCCTCTCCTCAGGATTGGTCTAATCTTTTGAAAAAGAAATCATATTTGCAAAAAGTATATGCTTTTGGATCGGGGCCCTCTACATGGTAATGGTCGCCGAATCTTTTGGATGTAGACCCTCTCCTCGGGATTGGTCTAATCTTTCTCAAAAAGGTTTAGTTTAAAAAAAGTTTATGTTTTTGGATCGAGGCCCTTTACGTGGTAATGGTCGCCGAATCCTTTAGATGTAGACCCTCTCCTCGGGATTGGTCTAATCTTTCTCAAAATTTTTTAGTTTGCAAAAATTTTATGACTTTCTGGATCAAGGCCCTCTACGTGGTAATTGTCATTGAATCCTTTGGAAGTGTGGTTGTCGGTTTGTGACCTTTGATTTCATGTTTCGCCTTTGTTTCTTTTGAAACCGGACAAAATTAGTGTCTTTATCTTTACTTATATTTCTTTGAGAATATGAAAATGTAAATTCTCATATTATCAAGCACAATCTAAGTAAAGAAGGGTAGCTGTCAACACCCAATTTCGTTCGGCTAAATAAATAATAGAATAAATAATAATAATTTGTTTTTTCAAAAAAAGGGTCAAAAATAAAAGAAATATAAAAATATAAAAATATATAAAAAAATAAATAAGTTTTCTCTTTGGTTTTATTTTTCTTTGTCTAAATAATAATAATAACAGGATAATAATAATAATGAATAAATAAATAAAAAGAAGAAATCTTGTTTTAATCTTGTATGTATTTTCTTTTGAGGCTTTGTTTCTATTTTAGCCCAAAATATTCTATATACCCACACCGTTTTTCTTGCAACTAATGGCAGCCCAACATTTAATTTTCGCACCCCCACTCTATGCTTTGTCATTTCTGCTCCAGATTAAGAAGTTATTCTAATAATTAGAAATAGAATATGTTCTAATATTTAGAATTATTTACTATGATTTTGTGCTCTTTATTTTATGACACCTCCTTTTCTAGATGAGGAAAATATTAATATGTTTCTCAAGAATATCTTTTTTGTAATTATAATTAATCTGTCCTGATCACGTTTGATTTTGTGCTCTGATTTTATGACACTTTTTTTTCCAGATAGAGAAAGTAGTAATATAATTCAAAACAATATCTCTTTTACTAATTAAAATCAATTTTGCTTATCACGTTTGATTTTGCGCTCTGTTTTTTTCTATGATTTGATTCTCATTTTGTAATAATATTAAGACCAGTTCTTGCCTTTTAAAACTCGTTGTAATTAAGGCAGACCTTTATTACGAGATTACATTAGATTTATAATGTTTTGTATATAAACCCATCAGAAAAAGAAGAAAAAGATTAATATTTTCTCTCTGAAAAAATTTCTGGAGACCTCTCTCACCCTAAGCACACATTCTCTTTTAACCATCACACATAAAAAACCCACTCACCTTCGATCGCCACCCCCACGTGCTTCTTAGTGTTCCAACGCAACAATTGTAAGTACGATCTCCCGTTCAGGTTCGCAAAATTAATTTTTATTGTGTTATGCAGTATTTCTCGAGATGTGTTTTTGATCTTGGTTGAATTTGATGTTTTGACTATTTCTTTTTTATATGGAAAAAAACATTATTGTCATGCTTTTTGGGTTTCATTAGTTTTATAATTAAGGTTTTGTTGATTGCTTTGGGTTGTGAACGTTGTTGTGTGAATAAGTGAGAGATATCATGTTTTGACATTGTATAAATATGTTGTGCCATATTTTTTCATGTTAAGGGTTGTAAAAATTTTTCATATTAAAATAATATGTTTAATCCTAAACGTTATTTCCTAATTTTTTATTTATTTATTTTCCTAATGTTTTCATAAATTGTGGATATATAATAGTCACATTTTGTTGGGTATCAATGTCTTATTTCAGAATATTTTTTAAGGAAGTAATAACAAATAAATAATTTAAATACCCTTTTAACTTTTAAAATGTATAAGTGCTCGTGTGACCGCTCGCGTCGACTTAGTACTTAATGCCTTTGCTTTTTTATAAGATTACTAAAAAAAATATTAAAAAAGAGTGATATCAACTTCTTCGAACAAATTGTTTTCAAAAAGTCTTTTTCACAAAGAACTACGTGACCCTGATTCTCCATTATGAATGGAGATACGTAGGAGCAAGGAGTAATCCTTGTCGGGCCCAAAAAACAAAATATCTTTTTTTGTTTCCTTTGTTTTTCTTTGTCATCTTTATTTTTTTTCTTTTTTTATTAATTTATTATTTTATTTTATTTTATTTATTTATATTTTATTTTATTTTTTTTATTTTATTTTTTTTATTTTTAAAATAAATATTTAAAGGAGACCACATCAATTTGTATTTTAATTAAAGGTACCGTCTGCGTTTTAGGGTGCTAACACCTTCCCTACGTGTAATTAACTCCCATACCTATTGGCGAAACTTAGTGTTGACATAGGGGAGCCATGGCTCCCCCAACACTTTTTTTTTTCTAATTTTTTATATATTTTTAAAAAATATTTTATATATTCTACTTTTATTTATATTAATTTAGTTTTAAAAAAATCTTTTTTAAATTTAAAAATTATGTTTTTCTTTTTTATTATAATTTCTTTTACTTCTTTATTTGATTTTTCTTTTTTTCGTGTCTCTATCTCTTTCTCTTTTTTTGTTTCTATTTCAATTTTCATTATCATTTTTTTATTATTTTTAAAATCAAATTGTACCAAGAAAAAATTGAGTAGTTAAGGAACATTTTGGATTGAACAATTTCGTCTTTTGAATAAATTCATTTTTTACTCTTTTTTTTCGAAGTAATATGTGCCTTTTTTACGCTTTAGGCATATCTCTATCGGTTAGAGATCATAAAATCATGGTTTAATTGTTTATCAGACTCTTCTTTGTGTAGATAGAGATATTTTAGACTTTTAAGTCATGTAAGGGAAGAACAAAAGAACAAGATTATGAATCTCTAAGATAAGGGAATGTAATAATCTAGAAGTTATTATTTTTCTTAGAATATTGAGTCTTGGTTTTAAGATTTAGTTTAGGATATTCATAATTTAATATTTTTCTAAATAGGTGAGAGGTGACAAATTTATATTAGAAAAATCATGGCAAAGAGTAAAATAATTGATTTTTTTTAAGTGGAAGGCTTGTGATGAAGATGAAAAAAGTACATCTATGTCATATAAACTTGAGAAACTTGATTAGAATCCAAAAATTGAAGAAAATGAAAAACAACTCTCTAAGAATGTGATCCCGGAAAGGTAACTTTTGCTCCTTTTTTTTAATATATTATTGTTCATGATAAATTTTATGCTACTTTTTTATATATATTATTGTATATATTTTTTGGATTCTATAGTTATGAGTGCTTGTTTTGAATAGAAAAATGTTAGAAACATTTTAATATAATTTAAAAAATAAAATAATTAAAATAAAAATTCTACTATTACTCATGCTTTTATAGACCTTTAATTTATGGGTTAATGTTTTTTATGGCTAACGGCTATATTCTTATTACTATTTACTCTTTTGTCTCCTTTTGCTACCTATAAATACCACCAGGTGCATGGGGAAGAATACAACAACAACAACAACAACAAAAGAACAACAAACACTAGAATTTTTTTATTAAAAGTGTTCTTCTTTTCTTCTCTATATTATCTTTAAGACAGTGGTGTTCATAAGGTTCGGAGATCCTTCGCTGCACTCGATCGATCTGACGGGTTGTTGTATCTTGGGAGAGAAACGCTATGATTTAAAACACATATAATTGTGTATGATTGTGTATTTGTTTAGCCCTGTGAAGTAGGGGCGTTTTCTCTCTAAGGATAATGCTATGCGTGCCTCAACCCAGAATATTTCTACTCCTTACCTTTTATAATTGTTGATCTCTGATTAATATTCATTGTTTTATATATTATCTTAGTATTATTGATTTAATAATTATTATTATATTATTTCATATTTATATTATTATTATTAGTATTATTTGAGTATTCTTTTTCTAACAAAAAAATGATATGAGAAAATGAAAACTTTTTGTAACTAAAAAAAATAATTTATATATAACAAATATAATTTGGCCCCCCTAAAATTTTTGAAGTTCCGCCACTGTCCGTACCCCCAATCTCTGTTTTCGTAGACCTTGCTCTTTTTGATGGTTTTCCATAGTTTCCTATAATAACTATGGTGGCGACTCCAAACTCTTTTTTTACAAATTTTGTTTTTTTGGTTCGTCATCCCGTCGCAATTTCGGTTGTGACAATAGCTTGCTATCTTAATGTCCAGTGGAGATTTCCTTAGTTTTCTTAATCAACCATCATCATATTCAATAATATTCTAAAAGGAACAAGATAATCCTATATAAACATATTATACAAGTATATTAATACACATTAGAAAATTCTTTCCGTTAACTAAATAGAGAAGTCTTGCAATACACATTAGACAAGTATCTCCATACACAAATTAGACGAGACCATTAATACACATTAAGCGAGTATGTACATTCAGTGATTATATGAGTCTTGCAATACATTTATGAGTTTATCATTACATTGATTAGATGAGTATAGTAAAAATCATTAATATATTTTTATTATTTGTAATTTATTTTAAAAATTAAATATTTTTAATATATTACTTATTTGAATATTAACAATGCGATTAATTACAATAATAATTTTATATTATTAATTACTATATTTAATGAATGTTGTTTAACTCTACTAAAATTTAATTTTAATAATTTTTACTGATTTATAATTTAACAAATATTGGATTATGTTTAATTTTCATTATTGTTTTATATTTTAATATACTTTATTATTATTATTATTTATATTTTTCAAATTTTTTTCTTCCACTAATATTTCTACTTTTATATCTACTTTTTACAAAACAAAAAGAAAAAGAAAAATTATCGTCTAACTTTTTTCTTTTAAATAATCTACTTATATTTTTTTTGCGTTGTCTATAGAGATGGCAAATAAACCCGTCTCCGTGGGTATTGCCCGAACCCGTCCCCGTTTTGACGGGGAATCCCCGCATTGACTCGGTATGGGTATGGGTATGGGTATGAGAAATCTCTGACTTTTTTAATTGGGTATGGAGATGGGTATGGAATGTACATATCCCCGCCATATTACTCGTCCCCGTTTAAATTATTAAAATATTCCTAATTAATTAAATAACCATATATATATATATATATATATATATATATATATATATATATTATTTTTTATTTATTCTAATTATTTGGTTTGTCATGAAACTCATTTGCATTTCAATTCTATTTTTTATCTTATCATAATCTTTATGTAATTATGTTAAAAATATGTATGTTAATTAAAAAAATTTATGTCTCACATTTGATTATTTCTATTATTTTTTAATATTTTTATTTAATGTATATTTTTCTTTAACATGAAAATGTTTAATACTCTCAATTTAAGTATTTAATAGCACAAACATTTCATTTACTAGGTAATATAAAAAAAAATCATTTACTTATTATTCTTATTATTAGTTTTTGTTTCATTTGAATAACGTTTTTATTTCACTAAAATATTTTTTGTTATTTCTCAACTACTGAGTATATATGTTGATATTTGAAAAGTTTTCTTTGATCTCTAAGATATTTTTCAACTTATCATACCCTTAATTATACATTTGTTTTCCTTTGTGCGATTTCTTTCAATAGTCTCTCAAATTGTTTGTAAACATTTGTTAATTTTTTAATATTTTTATTTGTTGTTTATTTTCATTATGTAGAATACTATTTCGATATATTTTATTTAATTATTTTTTATTTTTCAACTCATTATCAATCATACTGTAATTTTGTCACTATAATTATATAAATAACTTTTATTTACTAAAATATAAAAATTTAATGTAATTGTCATTAATATTTTTTATCACCATCCAACATAATTGAAGTTCAAAAGATACAAGATCTATGTTAAAATTTTATTATTATGATTATTATTTGTTCTTTGTATCATTTTGATTAAGTAATGTATTATAACTTTTATTAG
>Ga0214544_1009736_pt1 | contig 14776 bp, 4 predicted proteins | sample CNSS3metaG_FD_160074 | JGI IMG/M metagenome (GOLD analysis project Ga0214544, IMG submission 160074) | Root nodule microbial communities from cowpea collected in UCLA plant growth center, Los Angeles, California, USA - CNSS3 | ecosystem: Host-associated > Plants > Roots > Nodule | place: USA...
GAAGATTTATAAATATATATATATATATATATATATATATATATATATATATATATATATATATATATATATATAATTTTATTCAAATTTAAATTTTAAATATGCTGATATATTTTATGTTTTACATTTTAATTAAATAAACTATTTTAATTATACCTTACATGAATATGGCATATTTAAGGCTGAATTGAACTATAATGAAAAATAAAAAAATAGAAAAAATTGTAAACTATAATAAAGATCTCATGACAAGAAAAACATGAACGAATTAAAAAAAAATATTTAGCTTATTAATTTTGTAGTTTTATTGCTCACTTTGGATCAAGGAAGGAAATTGTAAAGAAATATTAAAAGTAAAAGCAAGTTCATGTTATTTGCATCAAAAGAGCACAATGAACAGTTCCATGCCAGCAAAAGGAAAATGAAAACCAGACAATTCAATTTAACATTGAAGAACCTTTGTAACTGTTGTTTTTGAACATCAACATGCATAGAAAATACACTAAGAGTTTTTGAACATCAACATGCATCGAAAATACACAAGAGTTTTTGAACCTTCTCATTACAAATTTTATAAGAAGCTGAGGACGTTTCATCTTCTGAGATTTATCTTTAGAACTTTCTTTTGGTGATGCTAATGGTAACTTGAGAATTTCCCTGGTCAAAAGATACCACCCAGTTGCACGCTCCTCGGTCCTAAAATGTGTAAACATAATAAGATTGCATCCCCAATCACAAGACAGAAAGTTAACAGTAAAATCAAAGCTAAAATTATGATCAGGAAGGTAGAGAAAAATTGCACCTCTCAGTATTATCAAGTACACATAAAATTGCCTCAAAAGAAACTCATTTATCAACCAATAACATCACGTACTTGAAGCATCTTCAAATATAACACACATACCGTCAACATCAATTGCCACATGCTGTCATCGTTAGAAGTGGGCTTAAGACTAGTTCAATCCCGCAAAACTGACTAATAACGTGAGAATTGCACCCATTTATATATTGTGAATTGACCTTATCTCTAGTCGATATGAGACTTCCAACACACCTTCCATGCCGAGGTATATTTATCTCGTGCGTATAATAAGAAATTAGTGGGTAGTCCGTTAGGGTCCGATATCGGGTGGAACAGAATGTCCAAGAAAGCTCGGTAGGATACGCTCTAACTTGGCTCTGATACCATGTTAGAAATGAGCTTAAGTTTAACTCAATCCCACAAAACTGGCTTATAAGGTGAAGATTACATTCACTTATACATTGTGAATTGGCGTTATCTCTAGTCGAGACTTCCGACAGTCATCAACAAACTTAAGATAATCAGATCTAGGACCAGTTCAAGGAACAACCCAACAAATTTGTGGCTTGGTGTGTGATGTTAGGTCTAATTGCCTACAAGTTTGTGCAGTACAGGAGAAAAACTGCATAAGAGGTGATGGGGCATTGTGTATGCACGGCTAAAGGTGCTGCTGAGACACTTAAACTGAACATGGCTATTATCTTGTTCCCGGTTTTCCGAAACACCATCACTTGCAACTGAACATGTTCCTCTTGATGACAACCTCAACCTCATATGTAGTAAAATTTTTAAGTGGATATTTTTATAGAAGTAAACCAGAAATAAAAATTGTATAATTTTCTATGTCCTTTAAATGTCTGAGAAACAAACACACATCGTGAGGTACAATCAAAAGGAGAAGAAGACGTTGACCCTAGAACAAAAAAGAAACTGATAAAAAATCCTAATACATATGCAACTTAAACAGGTTTTATTTGGTCAAGCATACAATTCAGGTAATTATAACATATGTCTGTCATCATGCCATTAAGATCATTGTATTTAAATTCCTGATCATATACAATATATAATAAGGTGACAAATAAGGTTAACTTGTGCAGGTGGGGATTACACATGCCTCAAACTGTTAATCAATCAAGAAATATTATCCGAGTGGCATGGCAATGTCCCGCTTAGGTAAGTAAAACCAAAAATCCATGGTTTCTGGTTATTACTAACAGGATATTTACAATTTTACTAGAAAAATTCTTAAACTTTGCAACTTTTGTTAGAAAAATTTCATAAAATTTTGTGGCTTTTGTTAAAAAACATCTATGTTAAATAATAATATTTGTATTGAATATTGGTAAACTTAATTAAATATTAAAATTACATTAAATTTATATAAAAAATTTATTTATCCTCTTTTATATATATATATATATATATATATATATATATATATATATATATATATATGTGTATGTATGTATGATATGATCATAAAGTATAGTCGCATTCTCAAACCAAAACAATAGTAACTTAATTTCAAAAGACTTACAAGTTGTTTCTTGGCTGGTTCTTATCATTAATTTGTTTTTCACACGAAGGACATAGCATCGACACTTTTTGCATCAACTGATCAATGCGTAAAGTATATTTTACATCATTTTTTTATTATGCAATCAAGAAAATTATTTAGACTTATTGTATTAATATTTTAAAATTATTCCTTACTTATATACTATGATGTATCGATACTTCAACTTGGATAATGTATACTTTATCAATATTTATCAATGAAGTATATAATTTATCAATATTTATCAATGAAGTATATAATTTATAAAGTCGTAGTACACTACAATAAAATATTTGAATAATGACCAATTTTATGAAAAAAAAATTAATCACTATATAGTGACCAATTTAATTACCAATTTAAAATAAAAATTATTGGCAACTAAAATAGTTTCACAAAATTATAATTGGTCTCTAAATTGATAATTAAAATAGTATTTATTATGAATTGGTTTCTAAATTGGTCATTAACATTAGTTACAAAGGTTTCTACTACCAAAATAATTGGTTTCTAAATTAGGTAATAACATTAGCTACCAATGTTTTGACTACCAAAATAATTGATCTCTAAATTGATTCCTAATTAGGAAATTGATCTCTAACTTATTTTTGGTTACTAAAATTGGTCATTATTTAAGAGTTTTCTTGTAGTAGTATTTTCATGATCACAATAATTTATATTTTTTATGTTGACTACTTTAGTGCATATAGTTTTAATTTGGATTCATAGAATAACAATCATATATTTATTATGTTTTTAAGAATTAACGTACATATTTCAATATTTATATATCACATATCTATCGTGTATCGTATCCTATTATTTGCAAAACAAACGTATCGACATATTGGATACGTGTCGTGTCCGATACACGTATCGTATCCGTGCATCATAGCTTATATATCATTTATTCATTGGATATTGAAAGTAGTTAACGTCTTAAAAGTAGCACGATCATGCGGGGGAAATCAAATTGATTTAGAAATAAGTTTAAATGTAGAACTGTATTATGATTTGACAATAACTTTTAATATTATTTTGTTTATGTTTGGATTTTTGAACTCCAGGCCACTTGAAAATTGTTGAACTCTTGTTGTTTTAGGTTTTAGAATACCAATTTTAAGTTAAATATTTTATTGTTTATTTTGATTTTAGAACTGTTTATTATACACCGGAAATTAATAATTTGAATTATATATTCTGTTATGGAAAATTTTTTTGTATTACAAAGTTTTAGTTTCACAATAAAACAATATTAATTTAAAAACAAAAGTAACAAATTTAAGTCTGTTATGGTCACAATAAACTTAAATTTGTTATTTTTTTATACATATATCTATGTAAATTTAAGTCTCTTTGTCAACAACATACTTCAATTATAGGTTTGTTAGTTAACAACAAACTTACAACTTAAGTATTAGTTCCTTGAACAACAAACTTAAAGTTTAAGTTCACAAAATCTAAGTTTGTTGACATAAAAAGTTTCAAATAACATACTTAAAAAGGTTGTTTTGCACTAGTGTTTCTTTGAATATTTTGGGACAATACAAAGATGCAATAATACTTTTTTGTGTAATTTATTAATAGTAAACGTGTTTGATAAAATTGACTGAAAATTGAGATCTATTAATCTTGAAAATTCAATAAAATAATGAAGAAGATTGAAAATTTTAATGAAAACAAAGACTAACACCTTTTTGGATTGGGAAATTTATGAAAATAGAGTTCTAATCTTTTTTGGCAATTTTTATTTGTCAAAATATGGTATATTTTGTAATAGCTTTTAATCTTCAAAATATGATATATTTTGTAATAATTTTTAACTATTAAAATATAATATATTTTATAACGATTTTTAACCGTTAAAATACGATATAATATTATCAAATTTGAGTGCATTTTGTAACAGTTTTTAATTGCTATTATTTTTTTCTAACAACAATACTAGTGATTAAAATATTTTGTCACAAACCATTTTTGGCATGTGTAATTGTGACGATTCTTTTAATTGTCAGAAATTTCATTTACGACGATTTTTAACCGCTAACATTTGTAATTTTAACCTTCACAAATATCGATATTTTCTTTTACGTTGTATTTTTCGAATTCATTATTAAAGAGTTAATTTGTAAAGACTTTTAAAAGAAACAAAAAGAAAAAAATAATAAGTTTTTTCATGAATTAAATTTATTTTATTTTGAAATTAAATATAAAAATAAATTTTTTACTGAATTTTTCAATATTTTAAAATATATTAAAATACTAATATGTGTAGTACAATGCCAAAATTCCAGCTGAAAATCTGGACTTGGTGGCACCATATAAATTATAAAGCTCTTTGGAATATTTAGCATACTTGAAAATCCTACTCAAATTGCAAAATATTATTATAAGAACGAATGCTCAATAATTGACTGAGGCATGTGGTTAAACTGAACCAACCTTAATGATAGAAAAAGCATAACAAGGTTTTAAAGAGTCACAGGCCATTTTAATGTTTTCTTTTACTTCATGGAGGGAGTGCATTTTCAGATTTTAAAATATATTATAGATTTTATATTCTAGAAAATTTTTGGAATTGAACCATCCACAATATATTTCTATATTACATAATAAATGAATTTTAGTTTTGCATTCAATATTATATTTTTAAATCATATAATCTATAAATATATTTTAAACTATATAATTCATAATAGATTTTTGGATTTAGCAATCAAAATTGCATTTTGGTTCCGTATATTCTCAATTTTTTTTAAATGTTAAAATTGAACATACTCCCAAAAGTGTTCTCTAAAATGTTAAAATTTGAGCATTTGGAAAAATAGTTGCCGAAAATGTGATAAATTCAACACATTGATTACTCTTAATTAGTAGCTAGCTTTTTAAATACTTATTTGTTATCAATTTAAAAAAAAAATCTTTGACCTTACAATTTGCAAAAATAGAAATTCTATAAAGCATGAAATTTTAACTCTTTATGCTTATCCTTTCTTGATTACGTACCCTTAAAAAGAAAATAGTGACCTCACTCAATTAATGAAAAAAAAATGATAAGAACTTAATTAAAAAATATAAATATTTAATAAACAAAAAATTAATTGAATTTAATTATTTAAATTTATAAGAGGTTTAAAACTTAATTAAATCTAAGTTTAATTAAAATTATGTTATTATATTGTATGACATTAATAATAGAATAACACAATACAAAACATAATAATTAAAGCTAAATAATGTAAGCAACATAATCGATTTTAAATAAAAACTATAGAATTTTAAAATTAAATTAAAATTGTTATAAAATTAAATTTAAACGTGTATTGTTTTTTGTCATTCTACATTTATTTGTCCTCTGTAACAGACAATTTTAGTAAACACTTATGTTTAACATGTACTTTCGATGATCAATCTCTAGATTTTATCTACAATTACTTTTTTTTTACTCTAGTTTGGTCAAATATAACTACAGAGGAAAGTGCTATTTGGATTTTTTTTAAAAAAAAAATCAATTATTTTAAAGTTGTTTTGCGTTTGTTATGAATTAATGTACTCGTTTTCTTGATTTTCTTAAGGGAATCCCAGAGAAAAAAAAAATTACGACATTTTAACATGGAAACCTAGAATCTGCATATGCATCACTACTTCTCTACAAAGACTTATAAGCAAAATATGAAGAAAAAAAAAATTCCATAAATTACAAATTAATTTATCTATAATTTAATTTATTGAAGTTCTCTTGTTTGTCTAAATTTTCAGTTTTCATTCATGTATAAATTAATTTTAACTTGTACAAATAAGGATTTTGTTTATATTTTCTTCGTTAAATTTTTTTATGAAAATTTTGTTTAAACAAACGCTATCTTAAAATCTCCTTGAAGGTAACTGGGTTTCCTTTATCAAAAAATTGGAGTCCAAAAAAGTAATTTTCAAAATTATTAAATTTTAAAGACTTCCAAAAAGTACTTTTTAAAATTGGTCAAAATTTAAATATTTTTGAAAATATATTTAGTTTTATGATGTATATAAAAAATACTGACATTCTGCGTAATCAAGTTATATATGGGTAGAATGATTAATTTTACATAATAAAACTTTTCATTAAAACATAATTTTAATAAAGTATACATTAAATAATATACTGAATTAATATCTTCTTTTCATATAATTAAAATTATTTAATAGGCTGGCCCCCATAATTGATAATTCTAGTCCACATATGAGTTGGGCTCACGAGTTAGGTTTAGGCCTTAGTTCATTCTGGAGCCATCAATCTTGGTGGCTATTACCAACACCACTAGTTATAAAAAGGTAAAAAAAAAATGTCAAAATGCATTTAAGATTTTTATTTTAAAAAAATAGTATAATTTTTCTTCTCAAAAATTCAAATCAAAAAATTTTTTCTATTTTTTTTCTCTTCACATTTTGAAAAAACACCTTATTTCTTTTTCTTGAAATATATTTTTTGTGCATTTTCTCGCCAAATTGAAATTTGGAAAGAGAATTAGACTAAAATAATAAGATTTTTGAATTTACATATGTAGTTATTTGAAAAGACTTTAAAAATAACAATAAATCATTTGAAACCTATTTACACGAAAAATTATTTGAATATTTATCAAAATAAATATATTATTCAACATAGTCAATATTTTTTATGAAATTAGTTGTCGTCAAAATGATATATATAAATAATCACTACATATGTTCACTTTTTTAAATTAAAAATAAATATAAATAATTTTTTAAAATTTTATTATTTATTTTATAGATAATTTTTTAATAAAAATAATTATTTCAGTTTAAAAATTAATAATTTTAAAAACTAAATAAAAAAGTTAAATCTAATGATTATTTAAAATATAAAAATAATAAAATTTTATTTTAATTTAAAAAAATATTTATTTATTAGAAGATAAAATTGAGAGTAGAAATGTAGACACTACGATAGGTATTTTTTATATATTTTTTATTTACATATAGGTATATATGTAAAAATAAATAAATAATTTTTTAAATTTTGTTATAAATATATTTTTATTTATTTTGTATATAATTTTTTATTAAAAATACTTATTTTATTTTAAAAATGATTAATTTAAAAAAAAAAATTAAACAAATAAAACAGTTATTTAAATCTAACAAAACAGTTACCGAAAAAATGAAAGGGTTAAATATGTTTTTAGTCCCTGAACTTTAACTCAAAATTGGGATTTGTCTCTGGTCGAAACTTTGATAAATTCTGATCCTTAAACTTTAAAAATGAATGAATAAAGTCCTTTTAACCTAATTTTGTTAACTTTTTTTCAACATGTGGAATGTGTTTCATGTTAATATTGGAGTTGTTTACGTCGTTTGACACATTCTCGGCTCAATATTTATTGAGAAATGTGTTCAAAACCTAAAAAAAAGTTAACAGAATTGGGTTAAAAGAACTATATTCATTCATTTGTCAAGTTTAGGGACCAAAATTTATCAAAGTTTCGACCAGTAACGAATTCCAATTTTGAGTCAAAGTTCAGGGACTAAAAACATACTTAACCCAAAATAAAAATAGTAAAATAATTGTTTTAATTTAAAATAATAATTTTATTAAAAATTAAAATTAAAAACAGTATATATATATATATATTTATAATATTTTGCCATATTATAACTATGGAAGATGGTATATGAACCACAAACATTATATATGTTACAATTACCACTTTATTATTTTCATCTGATCTACGTACAAATTATACATGATAATGGCTATGCTATGAAGTAACTTTTGAGTAAGATTCCTTTGGTTTTGTTTTTCCTTTTGGTGGTGTCCTTTTGAAATTGTCGCTGTTTGCCACTGCGTTCATAGCTGATAGCCACTTTTATTCGCTTCGAATGTAAAAGAAAATAAATTATTTATTATTATTATTTATTATTTATTATTTATTTTTTTGTTTTTGATGAATCATTTAAACTAGTATCCTCTTTTTCTGATAGACATTGAGAAGAAGAGTGTACCCCTTTTCCCATTTCTTAAATTCTTTATGGTACATATCGTCTTTACCTTAAAGTTCTTTTCCTTCTCTGTACGTTTTTTAATGTTGTTACATCGTTTCTAAAGAAAGTGATATGGACTTTATTCAAATAAAGAAATTTGACTCAAAAATAAATTAGACAAAAAAAAAAAAAAACTATATTTTAATTTAAATATTTTTAAAAAAAAATATAAATTTCTTTTTAAAAAAAAAAAAATTTTAATAAAAAAAAAAAAAAAAAAAAAAAAAAAAAAGAAAAAGTTAAAGTTAAAAAATTTTTTTTTTTTTTTTTACAAGGATATTCGTTAAAGTTACAGTTGGTTGATTTTTACTTCAAAACTCATTTTTTTAAAAACCTTTGATTAATTCACTGAAAATTTCTACTATGTATATCCATCAGACTCTAACAGCAAAAAATTATACTATGGAGATTATACTTCAATGTAACATTTAAGACTAATATAACATGAAAAATTCAAACTAAAAAAAGAAATATTAATGAGATTTTTCCTTTTTTAATTTTGATGGAATAAGATTGTTGAAGCCAGTTTTAGTATTGTTAGACTTTCCTTACTATTATGGTGGTGATTAATTAGACTTAATGGACTAGTATGAAGGTTAATGAGAAATAAATGCATAGTGGGAAGGTAAGTGGGAATTTATTATTTTTGTTTTCAGGAATGTTTAGTATAACCCATATTATGATCTCTTGTTACATTCAAAGCTCAGCTTTAAATTAATAGAATTTAGTGTTTCTTAAAGAGAGATTTCCGTTATTATGTTCTTGTGTTCATTTTACGGAGAGATTTCCTTTATTATGTTCTTGTGTTAATTTAGGTTTAACTAATGGTTATAAATAACTTTAAATACCATAATATAGATCGGTCATAATATTATTTTCATCTAGCTTTGTGAGTCATTTTTTTTCTATATCTTTTTACTCGATCTGTCCTTCAATTTCTTTAAATAGAGTCAATGTATTCTCTTTGGTTAAGTTCTTATTAACACTATTTGAATGGTAATCTCATGTTAGTCCAAATTCTTTTCTCATACTCGAACCCCTTCTTCTTTTGGAACATAACTCCACCATTCACTATGCTAACAAGAAACTCCTCATATTTGATATAACATTCGCCTTTTCTCTTGTGAAGTTTCTACTATCTCAATAAACACCTCCTTTACCAACTTTGAGTTTCTCTACCTTTGCACCATTTTTAACTCCCATGGGGTAGCGTTGAACTCCCATAAGATGGACTTGTTGGAGTTTCAATTGCTACCACCACTAGTAAGACAAATTTCTAAAATTAGAGAGGAAATAATGATGATTAGAAGATCGTTGTCTTTGACCATACTATCATCGCCTTCGCTAGAGAAGGTGGATTCAAGACCCTAAGATGGCCACTTGGCCGTCAAGATATTACTGATTTTTAATAAAATAAAGAAGTAAATTAATAACACAGCATTTAATAATATCTCATTTTTCCAAAACGTGGGAAAATTTAAAATTTATTAAATAAGTAAACAATGTTCATAACCATCAGTCACCAAAACCAAAATCAAATGTTATAATAGCACCCATTAGGGTTTACAACTGATCTCAAAACTAAAGGAAAATAAAACATAAGATTTTCCCTGAATCTATCCCCTCTCCACGACTAAGCTTCACCTGAGCCACCTGCATCAACAACATCTGCTCTCGTGTACCGCATACACGATCATCGTCAATCACAAGCAGATAGGGTGAGCTTGACAAATAATACATATAAAATCAATACATCATATAAAACACATTTATATTCACTCATGTCCAAACATCCTTAAAATACCATATATTATAGTCACCCCATACTTTCGTGTTCTACCTCTCATAGTGATTACTTCAAGGTGACTTGCTGTCATACTTATCGGCCACAACCGATAGAGCACGTGCGGGAAACAATGCTACGGATCATATACCGTAACGCCAGGTAGAGTTCCCATATACGAACATAGTTCGCATCGTCCCAAGACTACCAAACTCGTCAGCCAACAACTGAGAAGGGCAATCTATCTGGACCCATCCATACTGGCCACAACCAGCACACTCATACCGACAACAATAGCCAACCTGAGCCACAACTCAAGGGTTCCTCGTGTTCATCCGCCATCTCGAGCCACAACTCAAGAGATGTTATTCCGAGCCACAACTCAAGGAATATCACGTGCTTAACCCCTATCCCGAGCCACAACTCAAGGGATACGTTCCGAGCCACAACTAAAGGAACACAACAATCCCACCTTTAAAGCACCACTAGAAGCCTTGTAGACAACACATATGAAATCAAAATTCCAAGTTGCAGCAGTATAAATCTCCTAGCGGGGGACACGTGCCGCCAGGCGCTGCCAGCTCCAAGACTGCCTGGCGGGTGTCGCGTACCGCCAGGCGCACAGCGCCTCAAAAATCCTTCTCGCTGCAGGTACCGCCTGGCGGAACTGTCCTCACCGCCAGGCGCAGGGCTTGCAACTCCTTCTGCTCATCCTCCATTTGTGGAAGGTACCCAAGCTTGGCCATTCTGCTTTTTGGAGAACGCACAAATAACCTTGAGACCCCCTTGTATTCCCGCTACCGCCTAGCGGTTCGTGTATCACCGCCAGGCGCCATGACAGTACTGCGCGTTACTGGTTTCTGCCCAAGTCTAGCACAATTTCTTACCTCATTTCCATCTGGTCACTTCCCCAGTATCATCTAACTTAGCTGGTTACTAACAACAGTGAGGTTCAGTCTTCACTCCCTAGCTTGATAACAGTACACATTCAATTATAACATTAAGCTTCTTCCTTCTTAACCTATTATTACTCTGGGATTCCTTACCCTTAAGTTGTTGCCAAGTCTATTACACTGGTATAGTGTCCTCTTCACACAATCAAGCGCCAATGCTACATAAATCCCATCACTTCTTCTATGATTCCCTCCCCCTCTAGCGTTCTCTTAGGGTTAAACTCTCATTCACGATAATTGGTCAATTCTCTAAACCCCCTTGCACCCAACTTATCCAAAATCTAGAATCTCTACTACGCCATAATATAAGCAAAACCTCTAATATCTAATATCGTTACCTCCTAATGTAGTCCCCACCTCTTTAGTTCATACACGAAACTCCATCATTAAACTTCCACAAATATCACAAAAATCCCCTTTACTGATCCCAACTCAACAGAAACAGAACTCATCCTTAGTGCATGACATCACAACCATGCAACAGCACTGCCACTGCGCTGGCGCCTGGCGGCTAGTCCCGTGCCACTAGGCGGTGCTTACCATCTGGACATTTTCCAGATTTTCCCAGCACCCATAACCCAACCACTTTTCTTTCTTTGCAAATTCCCATCACTCACAATTCCAATCCAATCACAACCAGAACCATTCAACATTTAATCACATTGATCAGCTAATCCCATTGCAATTTTTCCCAATATCCAATTTCGAATCATAACTAAGAATATCCCAACATTCAGCCCTAGAGTTCATGTACACTGTTCCATCAATTTACGACTTTAATTACACTACAAATCATTAAAAACACATGCTATACCATCCCCTAACATTTACCATTTAATTTCATCCAATCATACTCACCCCTGAATCCAGAATTACCAAAATCGATAAAAGTCAGTTCGCGTCGCCAGGCGATTGCTCATCATCGCCAGGCAGTTCATAATAAATATCCAGAACTGGTGAATTTAACATGTGTCGCCTGGCGGTCGGATATGTACCATCAGGCGGTTCCTTCCTAGGAACCCAAAATAAGCTTACACTGCATGTGCCGCCTGGCGGCTATGAACAGCCCGCCAAGCAATTTCTGGAAAATTTCCAGAAACTCAGAATTTCATTGCAACAGTGAAGACCCAAGAACTTTCAATCATACAATTATGCATAAAACTATATAAGACATGGTTCAGCTCCCCTAACCTGGATCCTTTTGCTTATAATTGGTTTGCTTGAGATACTCCAATGATCACCACGTCTCCCCCTTCTTGGTGTGCTCTCACTTTAATTCCAGAACCTCACTCAAACCTCACCAATCTCTCTAATTTTCGTGCTCTAATTCAGGTTGCCAAAACCCTCACTATGACCACATTTTACCCTTTTAAACTTGGCTTTGAGTAGAGTTCAATTACCCAAAACGAAATTTACATAATGATAATTAATTACCATTTATTTGGCCTTTATGATCTATTTTTCAGCTACCCACGGCTGCCCCTTAATCATCTACGGTTTTTCCCCAACCTTTCATATTCAATTCAAAGCCAAAATACCAAAAAATAAAGGTTTTAGTTTGGGTTCTCCAAGGTTTAAATCCATAACCACTCAATCACAATTCAAGAGCACAACCAATTCAACTAATCATATTTCATGCTTAACAAATCCAATTCAGACATCATATCATTCCAGAACATGATTACATAGATTTAAATTATAAAAACAATAACACAAAAGTTAGCATACATAGGACTTGAACCCAAATCCTCACACACAATCAAAGTACTCTCAACCATTTGAGCTAGTACTTTTCCACATCATACCAACCATAATATATTGTCATAAATGATTTGCCCACCCACATTTATTAATTACTTATTTATTTAATTAATTAAATTCCACAGATCTTACAATATCACTTAAGGACATGGTTATGGCATTGATGTGGTTGAGGCAAGGGTACAAATTGTGTTGGCCAGACGGTATAATTTGTATTGGTCAAACGAGGCAAATTGTAGATGACATAAGTTTCACTAAGTAGACAATACACTGGCTACATAATTTTATCATCTATTGATACACGAGTTTCAATCTTTGTATAAAGCACAAGACAATATAACATTATGTAAGTTTCATTCATTGTAAATACTCGGATGAAGGAGTTTGCAATGGTTTGTGGCACACAATAAGTTTTAGATAATACACATGAAGTGTTTTTAAAACATACGAGGTGATTAAATGATCAAATGAAGTGTACATTGAGTAGTTGATAGGGAGTTGTGTCGAGTTTTGTTATGTATTTATGTGAGTTGTGTGGGTTTATAATTTTGGTTGAATGCATCTGGGTAGTCAAGTCCAAGTGAGAGTTGTGTGAGTTATGTTTAGAGCTAAGTTGTTTGGTAGTGCTAGTATCTTTTAAGCGTTGTTTGGGCTCTATTTAGAGTGGGTTCCTCGAGTGGGTGGACTTGAGAAAATCCCTCTTAATGGGTAGCTTAGTGGAGTGAAAGGTTTTTAGACTGTTTAAGCCAAAGAATGGATGTCTACAGGCAAAAAAGTCTATGAATTGTGTTCTTTGAGGGTCTTTGAAATGTCAAAGTTAGAGAGCATATGTCTCTAGACAGATAAAGTTGTTGACTGATGTTTGAAACTTGGTTCTTGAGTGTCGAGATTAGAGGACAAGTGTCTTTGGACCAATAACTTTATGAATTGAAGTTTTCTTGTGATGGTCTTTGGAGTGTCGAGGTCAAAGAACAAATGTCTCATTACAAAGAATTCCATTAATTGGTGTTTGATACTTGGTTCTTGGGTGTTGAGGTCAAAGGACGAATGTCTCTGGACTGAGAGAGTTATGAATTGGAGCTTGTTTGTCAGGGTCCTTGGACTAGTGTTTGAATTTTTATGTTGGGTTCTTAGAGTGGTCAATTTAGATGAAGGACATCTTTGAATAGGTGCATTTTGAACTGGTATTTGGTTTACTTTGATGTGAATATTTGATGTACATTGTGGAATGAGTGTTGCATGATGTACTTGAAACTAGTTTTGGTTTACTTTTGTTAATTCACTATTTGTTGTGTTTGTGTTTAACTTCAATGATTTTTATTTATCATGAGAGAATATATAGTCTAGGTGAAGATGCACAACAGTGAAGAGTGAGAAGAGTGGAGAGAGTCTATGAAATATTTCTTTTGGGTGTATTATTGTTGTAGTTTCTACTGAAAAAGGGGTATGTTTATTGTAAACAATGTTGTTCCAATTTTTGTATAATTTTGAACAATTTGATATTTAAATATACGAGAAATTTTTATTTTTTATTTTATACAAGTTATTAGTATAGTTTGGTCACGTGTAATAGAGTTGGTCATGTACTTTGTAGCACTAGAAATTGGGGTGTTACAAGTGTTGAGGTTGTGTCATCGAAGAAAGACAGAAAAGAGTTTAAATTGACACATGGTCACCTTTCAGACAATGTTAATATCAATTTAATCTTAGAGGTCATATCACTACTAGAATTTTCTCTATTTCATGGAAAATTTCTTGCAGATTTTTTACAAAAATTTGCAGGAAAAGTGTTTCCTGCCAATTTTCTTATAAATTTTGATCGGTAGGTAATACCTTCGTGGGTAATTAGTTATTGGGGAATTTCAAAATTTGCA
>Ga0214544_1009739_pt1 | contig 14773 bp, 12 predicted proteins | sample CNSS3metaG_FD_160074 | JGI IMG/M metagenome (GOLD analysis project Ga0214544, IMG submission 160074) | Root nodule microbial communities from cowpea collected in UCLA plant growth center, Los Angeles, California, USA - CNSS3 | ecosystem: Host-associated > Plants > Roots > Nodule | place: USA...
AGTATTTCAAAAGATGAAGGACTAAATTGGTCCAAAGTTTCGAAATGGACTAATTCCAAAATTCACTGAAAGTTAAGAGACCAAAAACATATTTAACCCTATTTTTTATTGTTCCAATTATCATTTGTTGAAGTTTTTAGGGTACCTTTAATCACTTTTATCTTAACGAAAACTAATGTTAAAGTTTTTAATATACTCGTTTTAATATTAAATAGACTTAAATATATATTTAGTTTCTATCTATTATTTTTTATTTAGTTTAGTTTTTTATTTTTGTTGTGTTTAATTAAATTTTTATTTTTATAAATTTTGTTCAATTTAATATTTTATTAACGATGTTTTTTATTATACGTGTCAATTTTTGATTTTATTTTTTAGATTCAATTATTAAATAGAATATAATTATGTAAAATATTATTAAATTATAATTATTAAATATTTAAAAAATATATATATTAACATATGTAAAATTGACATTTAAATTTAAAATATTTAGTATTTTTATTGTATTTTAGATATTAATTTAAAATCTAAAATGTTTTATATTTAATGTTAATTTTATAAATATTACTTTACTTTCCTAAAGTATTTTTAATATTTAAAACATTTTTAAATATCAATTTTAAAAACATAAGATAAATATTAGAAAAAAACATTAATATTTATTTTCTTATAATATTTAAAATAATTGTATTTTATTTAACAATTAAATATAAAAATTTTATTCAATTTATAATTGAATTTCAAAAATAATTAAGAAAAATGTCAATTTTAAAAATAAATTAGTATATTTTTTATAAAAGATATTAAATTTGGTGTCAATTTGAAAGGGATAAAATTGATTCATTTTAAATAAAATTAGGACGAAAATAAACAAAAATAATGAATATATAGACTAAATTGAACAAAAATAACAAATATAGGAACTAAATTGAACGAAAAAAATTAACACAACCACACACGTGACACATGACACTGACATTGACACGTGACACAATTATGACTTGGCACATGGATAATTTTTTAAAATTAAAAAAATTAAAAAAAAAATTAAAAAATAATTCGGAGTTGACACGTGACATGTACTGTTAAAAAATATTAACTATATAAACATCATCAGTTAAGCCTATTAAAAACTATAAAGATAAATTACTATTTAACTAGTAGTTTAGAATTTCCCTATATAAAAAAATTAAATTTAAATTAAATTCCAAATGTTTAAAAAGTAAAGTGAATCGAATATATGAGATACGATTAAGGTAGAAAAATTAGTGAAATTTATCTCTCACATTTTTATCTGTTTTAAATAATTTTTTTTGTTATATATTCATTTACTTTAATTCTAGTATTTTTAATTTATTTCTCTGCTCTTATTTTTAAATGTTAAAACTTGGTGGATTCTGTTTAAAACTTTGCTAATTTACTACTTACAAAAACTTGTAAAAGTATAAAAAAAGAATATGAAAGGCATCTAAAATGTGTTGGTTTGAGCTTGGGTTATCTTTTGTGTACATTATTATAGCTTATGTTCGACGCAAAGATAATTATCTAATAGTTTTTAATTCCTAAAAGCTGAAAACTATTCATTTTCTTCGTTTAACCATCTTTCTTGTGTAACTTATTTATATATTTTTATGTATAAACACTTATGTTTAGATCTCAACGTAGTGAAAACTTCAAGAGTGGCCTATACTTTTGTTTAAACCATCTATATATGATAACTTTAGGCAAAAAAATTATTTAATAAGTATTCTAAACAAAAAAAAAAAAGAATGCATTAAATAGATGTGTAAACCTCACCTAAAAACTATATGTAAGTATGTAATATCTTGTACAAATTAATTAAATTTCTCTCTTTTCCTAATTAGATCTTGTAACCTTCGTATAGAGATTTTTTGCATTGTTTTATTTGACAGTTGTAACGTCCCATTTAAATAATAACATAATTAAATAAAACATCACACTTAATAATAAAAAGGCATTGTCATGGAGTGGAGATGTCACTTCTTACACTTATACAAAACACTTGGAACAATTATCCAAAACACTTGGAATAGAAAGCTGAGGCACACTACGATGCCATTAACAAGACAAAATAATAGTTCAACAATATTCAAAATAAATGCTCAAAGAGCAAGGTAATACATGGGCCACAACCCTAAAAGAGAACTCGGAAATAAGAGGATCCGACCCAAGACAAGCTAAGCAGCGGAATGTCCATCACCCTGATGACCATGAGGAGTTCTCGCATCTGCTCACATCAATAAATTGATGATCATCACAAAAGGAGAAAAACCACACACAAACACACAAGTAAACATAAAGGGTAAGCTAGAGTGAAAAATGTTTATCATACAATTGAGCATGCAACTTAAAAGTCAAAGACACATAAATCAACCAAGCATATGATGACCACAAAGACACTCAATTATCCGGATACATATAATCAGTTGGATTCAATGGATGTTTGCACTTGTGGTGGCCTCTATTGCTTTGCAGAACCAATTGCCAATGGGTTTCACCCTACCACACACAAAGTTAGCCTTCAAACATCTAAGGTCATTATCCTGTCAAATACTAGGGTCTCCTGCTACTCTCACCACTTGAGTCAGTACGCTTTTTGTGAGAGTAACTGACTCTTTAGAGTGTCAGGATCAGTGACGGAACTTGACCAAAAATCCTAAGGGGGCCAAATTATATTTGTTATATATAAATTATTTTTTTAATTAAAAAAATTAATTTCTTTACATCATTTTTTTATTCAAAATAAGCACTCATGACAATAGAATCAAAACAATATAACAATAATATATATGAAAGAGTAACATAAAGTTTATCATCAACAATAATATATAAAAAAACAAAGTTACCTTTATTCAGAGTGCTCCTTTACGCTCTTTCAATGACTTAAAATCTTTAATAATTGAATCAGAGCTGAAACTAGTTGCAATATCCCTTTCAATATAGATTATCATAGTGCTTGCTAAAAATTCAGCCTCCATCTTATTTCTCAACTTGTTCTTGATTATTTTCATTGTAGAAAAAGATCTTTCAGTTGTAGTTGTAGAAACTGGAAGAGTCATGATAAGACAAAGTAATCTATTTATCAAGTAGTAAACTTCAGAATTTTTTGTTGTTGCCAAACATGTACATAACTCTTGCATTGTTGATAAATTCTTCAATATTTGGATTCTCGTGAAGTTTCTCAATTTTAGATGACGTAGATGCATTTTTTTCATTTTCATCACAAGCCTTCCTCTTGAAAAAAGAATCAATTCTTTTACTCTTTATCATAATTTTTCTAATATAAATTTTTCACCTCTCACCTATTTACAAAAAGATAAAATTATGAATACTTCAAATTAAATCTTAAAAGCAAGACTCAATATTTTAAGAAAACTAATAACTTCTAAATGATTAACTTCCTTTAACTTAGAGTAATTCCTAATCTTGTTCTTCCCTTACACAATTTCAAAGCTTAAAATAGCTCTATCTACACAAAGAAGAGTTTGATCAACAATTAAAGCATGATTTTATGATTTCTAACACATACATGTCTAGAGCGTAGAAAAGCCACATACAAGAGAGAAACATATTGCTTAAAAAATAAAAAGGAAAAGATGAATGTACTCAAAAGAAGAAATTGTTCAATCCAAAATGTTTCTTAACTCTTCAATTTTGTGGTAGTGCAATTTGATTTTGAAAATAATAAGAAATTGATGGTAAAAATTGAGATGAAAATAAAACGGGAGAAAGAGATGAAGGCACAGAAGAGAGAAACCAAATAAAAAAGTATAAGAAATTATAATAAAGAAAAAAAAAGTGATTTTTAAATTTTAAAAAAGATTTTTCAAACTAAATTAATTTAAATAAGATAATAATATATAAATAAAGTAATAATATATAAATATATTTTTAAAAATATATAGAAAATAAAATAAAATAAAATTAATTAATATAAATAAAGTAATAATTTATAAATATTATTTTTTAAATATATAGTAAATAAAATTAAAAAAAAATGGTTGAGGGAGTCGTGGCTCCCCCTTGTCCCTTCATACTTCCGCCATTGATCAGGATGCAATCCTTACTTGAATCGTTACTAAATTATATAATGAGGCACCACCAGGAAACCTTCGTGAAATTACGTCCTAACCATGAAGCACCACCATGAGCTCCCACTAACAAGGGTCATGGAATTACGTCCTGACCATGAGGCACCACTACGAAACCATCATGGAATTACGTCTTGACCAATCAGGGACCATCATGTGATCTCACCTAGAAATTCATGGAATTACGTCCTAAACCGCACCAAAATCATGTATCACCAACCAGCATAAAATCATCATACATACCAATCTCATACCAATATATATAGCCAACCATCCCACAAAATTCATATAGACTTTCCATTTCATGTTCAACATAGCAACATCTCATCCCCATTTAATCTCATACAATCTACATGGCACCATACATCAAATATTATATGCATACTCACATACTTCATACTTTAAATAAGGCACTCCAACCAACCATGCAACCAACAACCAAAAACATGGAAAAGAACACAAATTTTAGCACCAGTCTCGCTCAAGCAACAAGTCCTCGCTTAGGCGAGACTGCCAACGGAACGCATAACAAGGTTTGCGAGTTCTTGCTTGGGCGAGATCTCCTTGCCTGAGCGACACTGCTCTTCACCCAAAGGTGAGGTCTCTCGCCTGAGCTACAACCAAGCGAACCACAACAGGACACCATGAGTTCTCACTTGAGCGAGATGCTTCCTCGCTCAAAACGAAAGCTTCCTGCCTGAGTGAGAGCTCGAGCAGCAACCTGGGTCAGTTTCTGCTATTCTCGCCTAGACGAGACAAGCTCGCTTGGACGAGAACATCAGATCTCGCTTTAGTTCAAGCACGCATCAACAGACCACTCAAACCAAATAGCATATAAATGCATTCCATACATTCACAATAGCACACAAGCCATACAAATATGAAACAGAGTTGAAAATAGACATATTTACGAAAAATATGATAGACCCTAGCTTCCTTTACCTGGACAGAGGCTAGTGAACAATGGTAAACACCCAACAATGAGCACCAAAGCTCCTGGAACAGCTTAATGAGCTGGAAAAATAATGGAATAGAAAGGAAACAAGATTATCAAAAGGAACCTTAGTTGGAACCAATATAACAGAGCTAGAAAAGAGGGAGGTACTGGATGAGGAACAACTTATGTGGAAGAGAAATGGGTTTCGAAATCCTATGGGCCAGCCTTAGGCCCAACAGATTAGGGCAGTCCTTAAACATTAGGACTGAATTTAAGTGGGCCTTACAGCAGCTTAGCATTGCATCCAAGTACCAACCTAGCATAATTGATTAGGTATGTGGTTGTGATGAATGAATCCTAAAATTGTTCCAATATGAAATTTGTTCTATATTGTTGATTGGGATTTATGCTGCTGAACTTGAACTTTGATTCTCTATTGTCATAGATAAAATTTTGCTGCCAATTGGTTTTTAAAGTGCTCATTTTATTCCAAAAAAAAAATCTACTATGGTTTTAGTAAATTTACTGCATTTGTAAACTAATTTGCCTTGTGTTGTTGTTTCCAAATCCAAAATTTTGCACTCATTCTGCATAAAAAAGTTTCCTGATTTCTAAGGTGAAATTGGTTGAGTAGTTGTTGTTACGTGCTGGCTTAATATGGCCACCTGGGTTCATGCTCATTGAATTGATCTTGCTGTTATTATGTGCTACTTTAATGCTGTCACATATATGTTTTAAGCTGGTTTGTTGTTGTTCTATTCTAGTTTAGTGCTCACATAATTCACATAATCTCATCCAAGTCAACATCATTTTCTTATTGCCATTCATTTATCTATCTTAGTCATTATACATTATAACAGTTGGCCATTGCTTTTCCAAAAATTCATTTTCCATTCATCTATCTGAACAAATTTGCATTGCATTCAGGTGCACAATTTAAATCTGGTTTTAACATGCACTTCTGCAATTTAAGTTCTGTTGCCAATAGGGATTCACGCACATCATCTTGGTCTTGTGTCAAGCTCATTTTACATTGCTCATGGTCTAATACAACAAGTGGTATCTGACATCTACACTGCATGCCTCATCTTTTAGGTTCATCTTCATTCCATTTTAGATTCCATTATAGGTTCCTTGTATCTCATGCATTGCATTCACTCATATCTTAATTTAATTTCATCATGTATTTAGATAGTTTAGTTTTTAATTGAATAAAAATCCAAAACTTTCTTTTAATTACTTTTATTTATTTCAATTTCTTTCCCTGTTTTGTTTTATTCTATTTTCTTTTTGGCGAGATTAAATTACGCAAATTAAACTTAACACGTATAATTTTCTTGGATTTGATCTTAAGTCATTTTCCCAATACTTCATTAGGAGGATAATTTAGGTTTTGTTTAACTAAAAAATGACTATGAAAAATTTAGTTAACAAGGTTCAAAAATGCACTAGGCGCAAGTGAATGGCGTTGGGTGGTGTTGCAACTCTTAAACTTAAGTCTGATGCTTATACCATTTTTCAAGAATTTAAATTTATGGTTGAACTTTAGTTGTTACCAAAATAAAAAGCCTTCAATCTGATTGGGATGGTGAATTTAGGTCTTTTAAATCCTTTATTGCAACTATCTCACACACTACACAATTTGTTCTCACACTTATCGTCGAAATTGTGTGGTGGAATGAAAACACCAACATATTACCGAATTGGGTTGGCCTTATTACATCATTCTTCTCTTCCCTTAAAATTATGAGATTTTTCCTTCCAAACTATTGTTTACTTGATTAATAGGTTACCAACTGCCTTATTGCAGTTTTAGGTTCCCTACATTGTCTTGTATAACAATTCTCCTAACTATGGCTTTTTCGAAGGTATTTGGTTTTGCTTCTTTTCCTTTTCTTCGTCCATATAACAACCATGACCCGGAAGAATTAAGTAAATAAATAAATATTTATTTAATAAATGTGAGGGAAAGAATCTATAAAGTAACTAATGCAGAGAATTATGATAAAGGAGTAGTGGTAATTCAAGTGGTTAGACACACTTAGTGCATTTGAGGGGGACTTGGGTCTTTTGCATGTCATTAATGTGATGTTTTAATTATTTAATTTATTGTGGACACATATATGAACACATGTTATGAGTATGAGTATGAGTATATGTGTGCATATTAGGAGGGAGTTGTCATTTTCCGTTTTAATTATATTATATGCAATTGTTTACAACTTTTCCCCTATATACGACACACTTATGATTATTATTATTATTTTTTTATTTTTATTTTTATTATTCTTATTATTATTAATTTCATTTTATTTTATTTTATAATTATAATTATTTTTAATATTATAATTATTTTATCATATTTATTATTATTGTTTTGTTTTATTGATGATTTTATTATCATTGATTTATTATTAATGTTTTATTTTATCAATATTATTATTGTTTTTCTCAATAGTATTACTATTTAATTATTATTATTATTTCATTTTATTTTATTTTTATTTTTATTTTTAAAATTTTATTTTATTGTTATTGTTATTATTATAATAATAATTATTTATATTATTATTATTATTTTATTTATAATTTTATTATCTTGTTTTATTATTACTATCTTATCTTATTAGTATTATTATTTAATTATTACTGTTTCATTTCATTTTATTATTATTATTATTTTTAAAATTTCATTTTATTATAATAATAATAATAATTATTATTTATATTATTATTATTTTCATTTCATTTTATTTTATTATTAATTCTATTATTATTATTATTATTTTATTTTACTATTATTTTATTATTATTGTTATTATTATCGTTGTTTAATTTTATTTATGATTTTATTATCATTATTATTGTTTTTATTATTATTGCTTATTTTATTATTATTATTATTATTTTATCTTATTATTTTGTTTTATTAGTATTATTGTTTCATTTTATTTTATTATTATTTTCCTTCAAATAAAAACAAATAGAAAGACAAATTTCAACCTTAGCTAATGACTCGCTTAGGTCAAAATTTATTCGTCCCTTAATCATGGGAGTACCATTTTTATTTATAGAAGACAAATTGGTTACAAATATACATAATCAGTTAATGCATGATAATAGCATTAAAGATAATCCAAAATATCCTCCTAAACAACAACTAGAATATTCCCTCAAATAATACTTGATATTATACATCTCATAACCGCCTAATATAATCTAAAATTCTATCTTTACGTGCTTTTGTTCATCCAAATACAACTTAATATTGATAAGTCGATCCACAGACGACACACGACACGTCACCAACATTTATCATGTTGTAATAACCTCGGTTATACAGAGACAACAGCTACTTCCCACTTTCTTCCTTCCCACACATCGGAGGCATTAGGTCAACCTTACGAAGAACTAATACTTCTTCAACATCAGGTCGACTCCATGGCGACCCCAATCTTCCTCTATGCTAATCGATTTTAAGACGACGTCAATCCTTTTCCTGGTGCACTTTCAGCATCTAACCAACTTTGAGATGATCTTAATCTGCTTCCCTAGAAAGCTTCATCCTTTGGTCGGTTTTTAGTCGATGCTAACCATCATGCACCCCTCGTCCTTCCAACGTCAGAAATCTTCATTATTGTTTCATTTTATTTTATTATTATTTTTATATTTATTGTTTCATTTCATTATTATTATTATTATTATTATTATTATTATTATTGTTGTTGTTATTGTTGTTGTTATTGTTATTATTATTATTATTATTATTATTATTACTATTTTATTGCTCGTGCGATATTTTGGGGTAATGGTTATGTGTTCTTCCTGGCTTTTATATTGTTTGGTTGTCCAGGATTGTGTGTTGGGTATAACACTTTGTTTTGATGGTTTTATGTGAATTTATTGTGATTCTCCATGATGTATGAAAGCAATGATATGATTGTGTTTTATGTATGACCATGTGATATTGTGTACTTGAGTTCAACTTAAAGATATGAAAGTGTATTACTTGTCATGGATGCATGTTTTGCGTGAATTGAGTATCTTGTGTAAATAGGTTCATTGGAACCTATTCTAGAGTGTCAAAAACCAGTAAATTACCAGTTACTGGTGTGGCATCTAGCGAAACAGTGTAAATCGCCAGGAGATAGACCATAAAGTGAATTTTGGAGCAAAACCCGAGAGCTGGCGCTTGGCGACGTAAGTGGTCCCGCTAGGCGGTGTGTCGTAGAACTGGGCCTGGACCAAAATCCAGTGGGCTGGCGCCCGATGCCAAGTGTCCTGCCAGGTGATGTTGAACCAGTTTTCGCCAGGCGATGCGAACGAGGCGCCAGGCGGTTCTAGGTGCTAAATTGGATTGCGAGGAGGATTCTACACAACTTTGGATGGAGGTTTTGATGCGATGCTTTGCTGGGGTCATGTTAGGAGTTCAACTTGTATTGGGGTAACACGTGGCCACTCGAGGTTGTAGCCTGGTGGTTTTGGAAGTCTAGTGGAGTGTGCGAAATCGTGGCTCGTACAAATGAGTTCCGGAAGATTGCCTTCCTCGGTGTTATTTGACAAGTTTGGTAGTCTTGGGATAAATATAATCTGCAGTTCGTATTGGGGAACTCTACTTGATGTTATGAATTGTGGCCGTGACAAATTTATTCCTGTGTGTGGACTATTAGGTGGTGGCCTGTAGTTGGAGGGGCGAGTAGACAATCGTGACAACAAGGATCGATCAATGTAATCATCAAAGGGTGTAGAATCAAGAGGCGTCTAGAGGAAGATTTGGAGGTCAAGGATTAAAGGTTGTGGCTTGTGAGTCTTAGGAAAAGCAACGCTCTTACCGGGTTTTGGTGAATATGTAAGGGTTGTGCTCTTGCTGGGTTTTGGTGAGCAGGCAAGGATGGTTGCTTGTAAGTCCTAAGAAAAGTAATGCTTTTACCGAGTTTTGGTGAACAGGTAAGGATTGTTGCTTGTTCTTCCCAAGATGCGTTGGGGCGTGGTAAAGGAAACTAGTTGGTTATGAGAGAATAATGTACTATGTGATGAGACTTTAGAGAATTAAAAGTGTTGGAATTGGAATATTGTATGGTTATTTATTATTTTGTGTAGTGCACGTTTATTCTGTTGAGCTCACCCTATCTGCTTGTGTTTGGCGATGATCGTGTAATGTGTTATACGGGAGCAAATGATGTTATAGGTGTTGCTGGTGAAGCATAGTTTCAGAGAGCGGCTAGCTTGAGGAAAAGCTTTTATGATGTTTTCTTGTTTTATGGATTTTAAAAATTTTGTAAACATTTATCTTACCAGACTTGAAATTTGTAATCGACAATTATAGTTTGTGGATTTTGGTTTATTGTGATATAATAAATGTTTTAAATTTTCTCGCGTTTTGGGAAAATGAATTATCATAAATGCGATTTTATACTTATTTCCTATTTTAATTATTTAAATTAGTAATATCCGACCGGGATGTTACATTTCTCGGGTATTCCAATTCTCACAAATTATTTGTATTTGTCCAAATCTAGTCGCATGTATACTTCAAATATGTTCTTTTCAACCAAATCAAATTTCCTTATTATGAACTTTTTCCAACATCTACTGATCCTGCCACTGTCCTTCCTCTCTCCTTGATATTTTAGTCTTCTCCTCTTGTCTCTACTCAGCCTCATATCCTCCTATTGAGTCTCCTCCTTCCAACAACAATCCTCCACTTCCTTCTCTTGTATCTCATCCTATGCAATCTTGTTCAAAAGTTACTGCCACTCACCGCAACGTTCATCCTTGACTATTACCAACCAATGTTGAACCTTATAGCTTTTCATAGACTCTTAAAAATCTTGATTGGGGTACAGCTATGTGTTCAAAATATGAAGCTCTTATTCAACAACATACCTAGGATTTGGTCTCTCTACCTTCTGGTTGAAAAGTAGTGGGTTGGAAATGGGTATTTCGTATTAAAGAGAATCTCGATGGTAGTGTTAACAAGTACAAAACTCGCTTGGTTGCTAAAGGATACAATCAAGTATGGGGATTTGATTTTAAAGAAACCTTTTCTCCAATTATTATCTTATGGATGGTTTTGAAACTGTTGACAAATCTTTAGTTTGCAAACTTAATAAAGCTCTCTATGGTCTCAAAGAGACTCCTAGACAATGGTTTGACAAGCTAAAATCTACTCTTTCTTGTCTTGGTTTCCAATCTACCAAATTTGATCCCTTAAACACAGTGGCAAAACTTAGTGTTCTTGTAGGGGGGCCATGCCCCCTCCTAGATTTTTTTTAAATATATATATATATATATATAAATTAAATTAAGTAAATTTTTATTTATTTTATAAAATATTAGCATAAATATATATGTTGTTGCGCCTATGTGTATGAATTTTCTAAATATATATGATATTATATTAGTATGTGATGATATAGTAATATCACTAGGTTAATAAACAAAATAAATCTATATTTATTAAAAACAGAGGGGAATAAAGGGAGGAAAGAAAAGAAAATAACTCTTAATGAATATAAAAGAAGAAGAAAATAGTTGTAGAGAGAACATGTAGAAATAACTGTTAGTCTTTAAAAATAAATAGATAATTATATTGTAAATGGTAAATTAGGAATAAGTAATTGTGGACACAATAGTAATAAAACATAAAATTAAATATAATATATAATAAACAAATTTTTTGAGATATTTTTTACATTCTCTTTCGTTCTCGTTGAATTTCTCACGTATTCTCACTCTCACATGTTTTCTGTTGTTTTTGAATAAAAATATGAACTTAGACACAAACTCATTCTTTCTATTCTTGTTCCTCACATGTTATATTTCATTGTTGAAGATAAAAGGAATAACTCTTTATTTGTCCGTGAAATATTATCTATAACAATATATAAATAAGAGTCTTTCTTTTGTGTTCACATTTCAAAATACCAATTTTACCCTTTAAAATATAATTATTTATTAATTTTTTGAAAATTGACCGTTATTTTTACAAGTTTTTTATAAAATCATCTATCTCTGTTTCTTCTCTTCTTCTTTATTTATCAACGGTTGTTCTCTCATCTTTTTTTATATATTTTACTTTATTTTTAATAAATATAATTTTATTTTATAATAAATATAATTTTATTTTATAATAAATATAATTTTATTTTATATATTAACTTATAACATTACAATATCATCACCTACTAATATAATATCACACATATTTAAAAAATGCATACACATAGACGCGATAACGCATGTGTTTATGCTAGTTTTATAAATAGTATTTTGAGTTTTGAGTTTTGTGTAGATTTAACTTTTTATGAATATATAAGAAAAACTATGTCTTATGTATTTTTTCATAACTTTTTTAATTGTGACTTGATTATCATAAATTTTTATTTTAATAATTAAGTCTGTCAATTTCTTATTAGATTTTAATAAAAAAATTTAAACTTAAAAAAAAATATATGGATAAAGAACAAAAGAATAGATTATTTTTTAAAGATGATAAAGCAAGATTTCATAAAGATGAAAACAAGACATATTTATTTGTTTACATATTTTGAATTCTTCACCTATTTTGAAGGATGATACTAAAAATTGAAGGATTTAATTAGAGAGGTCGTTTTTTAAGATCAAAGGTTTGAGATTACATTTTTGAAACGAATCTAAGTTTTGAATATATTATTTTGACTCTTCCAAAATTTATGATCAACATCCACCACTGGTTCAACATTTATTGTTTTATCATCATAATTCCCACCCTTTGTATATTTTGATTTATGTCGATGACATCAGATACACCTCTAATTCTCTCATTCAGCAGCTTACTTATACTCCACTTTTTCTCTCAAACAACTTGGTGAACCGGACTATTTCTTGGATATTGAAATCCAGAATCGTTCAGACAACTCAGTGGTTATGACACAGAGTAAATACATTCGTGATCTTTTGCACAAGACCCAAATGATTGAGGCTCACTCTGTTTTATCTCCGATGGCCTCTTCTTATAAGCTCTCCAAGTCTGGATCTGCTTCCTTCTCCGATCCCACTTTCTCATTTGTGATTGGTTCGTTACAATATGTTCAGGCTTTCATTCGTCCAAATCTCTCACCTTGAATAATGTTATATCTAAGTCATATTTTCTTTTTATTATTTAATTTTGTACTAGCAATGACCTTTCACCACTCTTCCGTTCTTTTTATTTTCAGTTGTTTTTAGTTATTAGGAGGTTACACTGTTTTATAACTGCCAATAACAGTTCTGTAACTGTTTTTCTTTTTCGTCTATTTGTAAACATATTTAATGAATGTAAAGTGTGATTTTCCTTTCCATTGACAAATATTATCCTATTCTTCTATGCATTCACTAGTCACGAGACTACATATTCATCTATTCAGATTATGTCTTCTATTTTTCTGATCAAACTCTAATATTTGTTAGTCTTGTGTACAAAGAATTCACATCGATTTGAACATATCAAGCTAAAATTCTCAAGAAACAACTTATTACCTCTAACAATAGTTAAATGTTTTTAAAAGATAGATCATAACAAACTCTACATTTTAGTGTCTACACTTAAAAATCATCCTTCTGATATTTATTATAGGGACTATAATGAATGTTTTTAAATATAAAAATAAGAAGTAAAGTTTGTACATGTACAAAAACTAATGAAGTAATTAAATTTTCAATTAAATGATTTTTACTCTGGTCTCTGTACAAATTTATTTATTTATTTTTAGTTTGTCTAAAATTGTAAACTATTGTTTTTAGTCTAAATAAAATGTATAAATTTTGGTTTTAGTTTCAGTAAAAAAAATATATATATATCCTTCAAAACTTTGAAATGATTTGTCTCTGAGATTCATTTCAAATAGATAAATATCGTATTTTATATGTCCTAAAAGATTTTTTTAAGTATTAATTGTCGATATTATACCATTCAAAATGGTTACTTAATTATACCATTCAAAATGATCACATCATTTTCCATTCAACATATAATTAATCATATTTAACCCTTAAAACATTTTATAAAAAAAATAAAAAAACAGCACATCGTTTTTATAAATATATAGTTTATATTAGTGTTAATATTTTATGTCGTGAACTTCAAGCTTAACTTCTCACAAAGTCTAACGACGTTTAGAATATGGTGAAAATGTGGCGGTGAATGGATACGCCCTTGATTCTAAGAATTCCACGTTGTGGCCGTGGAGACCTGGGCTCGAATCCCAGCAGCCACATTGTAGATTTTTTATTCTGTACGTTTATTTTAATAAACATAGATCTCCAACATTTGTTGTAAAGCACAATAAATTTGTATTCCCAATATGCTTTTTTATATGGAAAATGATATACTGACCCTTTATTTTGACTCCACACTTGACTCCCTGACGTGGCATGCACAGGTGGAATTTATTTTTGAAATTAAAAATAATTTTTTTGAAGCATTTTACTTGAGACGTGGCAGGTTTTGGAAAGTGGGTTTGGACGTAAATATTGAGCGGGTTAGAAGCACGTTTTGGAGAGTGGGTTTGGGCGTCAAAATTGAAAGGGTTGGAAATTAGGTTTTCGTGTGGAGAGTGGGTTGCGCAGAGACAGCAAAAACGAAAAAAGGGAAAAGAAAGAAAGAAAGGAAAAACCCACTCGAAGGGAGAAAGGAAGAAAGGAGAATACGTGACTCCATACGAAGAGAGAAGACGAAGGGAGAAGACGTTCCTCCTAGAGT
>Ga0214544_1009741_pt1 | contig 14767 bp, 6 predicted proteins | sample CNSS3metaG_FD_160074 | JGI IMG/M metagenome (GOLD analysis project Ga0214544, IMG submission 160074) | Root nodule microbial communities from cowpea collected in UCLA plant growth center, Los Angeles, California, USA - CNSS3 | ecosystem: Host-associated > Plants > Roots > Nodule | place: USA...
TGTGCCCTAGGGAAGAACTCAGACAACAATGCAGGCATCTCTTCATTTTGGTTTCACTTTGACCAACTGTATTAATAAGTTTCTTCATATAAATACTTTAAAACAAAAGAAGAAGAATCAAATAAATTTATTTCTAAATCAAAATTTTATGTAAATCAATCCCATCCTTCGTTTCAAAAAAAAATTATATATATGGTAATTTAGGTTTGTGAAGAAATTGTTAGTTATTTTTTTTTATAGCTTTCTATTTCTAAAAAAAAAGTATTCAAACCCTAGTGTTGGTTTCCTAAAATCTCACTTTTTTACAATAATAAAGGTTATTTACTTTGATGTTTCTGTGTCAACAATTTTTTTTTTTATAGTACCATTTATTTTTCTTCTGGTATAATTTTCGGGTAAAAAAAATATTTAGCACTGCATAATATAAGTAGAAATAGGGTTGTAAAATTCAGCCTGAAACATCGTTGAATTCTTAAGAAAGACCCTTTGGGAAATTCTTTCTATTTGAAATTGATTCAATGCCGTTTGTTTTAGGGCACGCAGTTAGTGGTGTTTGGCATTTCACTTTTGTTTCTTGCTTTCAATTATTGAGATGGAATGAGTGTGAGCCATAGAATTCTGTGAGAACATGAATATTAAGAGTAGAAGATAGACTTGGTCAGTTTTTGGAATTTCAACTTTCAGATCCTTTTCATTACACCACCATTGACCTTGTCTCTTTAGTTCAATGAAATTAAGGTTACAAGCAGCGACAAAAATAAGAACATGACACAGAAAATTATAAGGGACAATCTTTTGTCACATGAAGGAACAAACACGCGTATAGAAAACTAGACATAACCATATCTTTAACTGTTACTAACTTAACCCTGTCTTTACGTCACAAAAATGACTGTTGTTTAAAAAAAAAAATTAACTGTCATGGAATTATTATTATTATTATTATTGTATATGACTATTTCTTAATTTTAGATTTATTACTTTCTAAACTAATACACGTTTTATGAAGAATTTTTATTAGTTGTGTATGAATTAAAGTCCATGAGTTTGACTAGTTATATTTTTCTAGTATTGAAAATTATAAAGCATGTTCTTTAATTTTCGCGACGGAGTACAAGTCAACATTATTATTCGATGTAAAACACAAATGAAAATTATATATAAAAAATATTTTTAAAATTCGAAAAGATATATTTAAGAACAATTGTGAAGTTGGTTGGAAAGAGCCATGAAGATAGACCTGGCCTTGGGTCTTTCTGTGCCACTCGTAGTTCCAGCTGTTTTTTTTTTCTTTAGCACTTTGTTTAATTTGAAATAATAATCAAATATATATATATATATATATATTCATTTTTATTTATGAAAATTTATTAGGTTAGTAACAATTATAATATTGAGTGTGATGTTATGTTTATGTTATTCTCTGCTAAAAAAATTGATTTTTTATCTTGATGGCGATTAATGACTTTGTATATAATTGTAACAATATCCATAATTATTCTTTAGGTGAGTTAATTTTGTAGCTTATGCCAATGATTTAAATATTCTACGTGAAATTTTCAGAATGTTGTGAAAGCAACTAAAATAAATGATTAATATACTTTTGTAAGTATTCAAGTTACCTTTGTTAATACTTAAGACATTAATTTTTATTAATTTATCCTGTTTAAACTTTTTTTTTTCAAAAATATAAGTGACCATGGTAATGCCATTTACTTCAATTGTAAATTTTATGAATTAACTTTATTTACTTTCAAACAGATTTTATAAACAAGTTTACGCAATGAAAATAAAATCTATATTATATCACTTTTCATCTAAACTAGAAAATCAAATCTTTCTGTATTAATTAACTTAAAATAATAACTGTCTGCGTAAAATTTACGATGAGTTTGTTTACTTAGCACAAGAATACTTACTCTTTTTTTAGATGTTTGTTTATTTTTTTAAGAAAATAAATAAATAATTTACATATGGCAATTAATTCATTGCCAGAGAAGTACAAGTAGTTTATTCTTCCTTATCTAACCTACAGAAATTTCATTTATATGTATTTGTATAATCGTCTCTCATATTCAAAAAATCTTAAACATATAAGATAAATTTTATTGGATTTAATAAGAAAAATATACACTCTAACGTCTAATGCAAAATTTTTAACAATTACTCTTTTTTAATTTTGGCAGTGATTTTAAGGACTAACATAAGATAATGAAAAAAATTGGATATAAAATAACAATTAAAAAGGTAAAAACATTGTTTCTTAAATACTCATCCTTATCCAATGCAATAAAAGCTAAATATTATTAATTTCTCACTACCATCTATTGGTTTGTACAATTATTGGGTTTTGTTTAGAGAAAAAAAGGACACCGCAGTGACGTCATCCTATCTCACTGTCAAACGTCATTGCTTACTGAAGATTGCAGTCCAGTCAACATCTGTAATATCTTCAATACCTCGTTTCATCTTGATCATGCATCAAATTATAATATATCTTCTCATACGAAAAATAATAAAAATATATTACGTGAAATACAATATTTAAATCTAATTTATTTATAATAATGAAATCTCAAAAAGTTTTGAATATATTTATCTGTTTAAGTATTTTTATTTTTATATACAAATAAAAACACATAAGTTTAGACGTATGTCTATATCCATTTTTAAGTATTTTTATTTTTATTAAAATTATTATTAAAATAAAAAAAAATTTTACTAAATTTATAAAAAGTAATTTATAATAATAAAATAAAATTAATAGTAAAATGTATACATATAAAAAAAGTTACCAAACTATTACCAAAAGTTATTTTATTAATTAATAATTATAAATATACTATATTACACTAATAAAAAAAGACAAGTTATATTGAATTTAGTTTGTGTATTATTAATGGGAGTTTTGTTTAGTTAATTTTTACTAACATAAAATGCAACTCTATATTTTTTATGTAAATAATATTATGGAGGTAAAATGATTGTTTTAATCACAATGATAACACCATCGAAATGGGAAACGCGTAAAAGAACGAGGACACTAAACTGATTTATAAAAATACAAATATACAATATTAATTAAGGTTAAATATAATTTTAGTTAATGTAAAATTATTATTTAAAATTTTAAAATATTATTTTAAAAATAATGGATATAATTTTTTAATTTCATCTTGTTAAATCTTTTTTTATGAGTTAAATTATTTTTAAGACTAATATTTAAATTAGAATATGTCAAATTGTGTACATGATAAAAAAATATAACATAATTTAATTATTATTCATTTATTTTTAAAGTTAAAAATCAAGTTATATCAAATATTTAAACAAGAACGAATTACATTTTTACACTAAAATTTAGCGATTATATTGATTAGATTAACTCAGATCATCAAATATCGTGTTTTATAAATTAAAATAATTAAAGTATAATATTATTTAAAAACATAATCGACCTTAGTATTTACCTGCTAATTTCTTATATGACTTAAATAATAAACTATAGAGATGTCGCTTTTATCCATAGAATATAAAGTTGTTTATTTCAGATAAGATTATCTGGTATCAGGTTCCGAACTGAGAACTGTTAATGAAGTTATGCTTATAATCCCAATTAATTTTACATAACACGTGCTTAAACTTTCTATCTTTAAAATGAAAGTTAACAAAATTACACTATACGAAGATTAATTATGAACCGCCATAATTTTTTTTAAAGACAACAACAAAATCAAATTTTAAAAAATCTTGCTAATAATATTATCAGGACTGTATTTGAATTAGATAATGCTTTTCATAGAATTATGTTAATTCAGTACGTGTGAGTTATTGTAAACATTTGTTTATTTTTTATTTACACAAAAATCAATTTTCTGAGAATAATCACTACGGATAATCAATTCAATAATTTTGATACAACTTTTCATTTAGTCTGTATTTATTATTAAATAATTTTAAATAAAAATAAAAAAATTTAATAAAAATATAAACGTATAAAAAATCAAATTATATTATTTATTATTTTATAAAATAAACATTTATATTTTAAAATGAAAGTTAAAAATTAATTCTTATAAATGTTCAAAGACGCCATCCAATTAAAAGACAAAATAATTGTCGTCTCCAAGGGTTCCAAATCGATGATGGATATGTAATAGAAACAGATAATCGATAAGAAATAAATAATTGGAGACTGCAATTAAATCCTCACCGTTCATTCACTCTTTTTAAATTCATATCTTATAATATCTTTTAAAATATATTCTCAAACACATTACTTTTCATTCCAAAAAAAATTATCTAAATGGAAGAGTGAATTTTTTTCTAATAAAATTATTTTAAAAATAGTATATTTATATTATTGGTAAGGCTTAATTGAAATTTAAGTATCTCGTTGAAAGTCAAATATAATTTAAAACTTCTTTGTATGTATAAAAGGTTAAGAACACTATTCTCAGTTTCAGAAAGTTGATTCATTTTGTTTCTCACAACTATTTCCTTTTCTTCTCCTTCCTCCATAGCCTCTTCCAAATCTAGACCAAAAGAAACAATTAAAGCAACAGAGAAATTCAAAGAAAAACCAAGAGATAGATACTGAAAATGAATAACATGTTTTATTCTGAATCCCAGAGTGTCTCAGAAAAGAAGAAGAGAGAGATAATGGAAGAAATTATTAAGGGTGAAAAAGCTGCTATTGAGCTGAAGATTCTGCTTCAGAAACCCTCTGAGAGTGAACCTTTGCTCTCTTATCACCAACTCGTGGCCAGTGTCCTCTCATCTTTCACACAATCTCTTTCTATTATTTACTCTTCTTCTTCTTCAGAACCCAGTTCAGCAGATGGGGTGCCTCATCGGAATCTTCTGAATCCCACCGGATATATCTCGCCGGAGACCGGTTCCGGCAATGATCCAACGTCTGGACATTGCAGTGAGAAGAGATCCCAAAAGGGTGGGAGAGGTCGCTACATTAGACGGTTAACTTCTTCACATTTTCTCTTTCTCGATCACCATACGCTGCTTTTCTTAATCACACCGACACATATGTTTTGTAGTTCAAACAACAAACCCTTCTTTGGTCTCACAAATTTGGTTAAGGTTTGAGGATTTGGGAAGTGTACGAAACACATAGAGAGTGTGTCATGTTTAACGTTCATTAAAGTTTTAAGAATAGAAGTTGGATTTTCCTAGGTTATAACTTATACATATATATGTTGGATTTGATGATTTTGTTATATATATATATATATATATATATATATATATTTTACATGATGATTTCTGTTAGTTGAGGGTCAGATCCAAGAGGGTTAATATATATAACTCCTTGCTATTTTTCAAACATGCATTTTACAGATTCTATGTTATGTTCTCTTTTCTTTATACATATATCTAAAACATGTTTTATATTCTTTATATTAACACATGTTGTGTTCTGGTTTGTTGTTGTTGTTGTGTAGCAAGGGTGCACCGACAAAGACTACACTGTCTTGCACCACTGATGATAAGTATGCATGGAGGAAGTATGGACAAAAGGGAATCCAGAATTATAAATATCCTAGGTATATTGTATATCGTTTTTTCTTTATGATCTTATTTTTATATTTTATTCCAAAACACGATCATCTTTATATACCTTTCTTTGGTGTCTTTCAAGTTGAATATAAACAAATAATTTTGTATAATTCTGTATATAGGAGTTACTTCAGGTGCAGTTACAAACATGATCAAGGTTGTAACGCGACCAAACAGGTGCAGCTGGAACAAGAAAACCCACGTATGTATCGAATTACGTACATCGATCTTCACACATGCAATGATATTCCTAAGGTTACACACAAAACCGTAGATTCTTCCACTGGGGAATCGTCTCTTCTGCATTCTGATCGTGGCTCCAATGAAATGGATCATCTCATTAGCTCACCAAACTTAGCTATGAAACCAGAGTTTCCCAGAGAAACTCACACATCAAGTGATCTTCATGATCACAGGTTATTAGAGTCTAGCATGTGGTTAGAATATTGGAAGGAATCTGAACCATTCAACTCTACCATAATGCCCTTAACGAAGGCATCTGATAACAGTGCAGAAAATGCGTATTCATGTGCAGACATTCAAAATCTGGACATGGATTTTGGTGGGGTGGCATCTGTTCTTTTGGACTCTCACTTTCACTTCGATGAAGATCTGTTCTTTTAGTAATATTGTTCTTGGTTTCCAGTGCTTTGTTGTTGGGATGGAGATTGTTGTATATGTAAACATTTTTCTTAATAGCATCATAATAATTGTCATTGGAGAAGAATACATATAATAATATAGTTGATCAATTTGTTCCTCCAATAATACTCCATCTTCTATACGTTCTACTGAACATTATTTGTAATATTTTAATTTCACGTATTAAGGCTGGCTGAATTATTACAAATCAGATATTAAGTGAAAACAAGGTGACACTAAGCTCTTAACTAAATTGCTTCACACAGACTATACATCACACAGGTTGCTCTGCACAACCATCCCTAACAAAATTCATCTTGAATTCTTAAATGTCACATGCAAAACCAAAACACTTCACACACAGTATATTTCTTAAAAGACCAAAAAGAATAATAAAAAATAAATATATTTTGTTTAATATTTTTATGAGAAAAGATTGTACACCTCTTCGTCCTGAATCCACTCTGATAGTCAAACATACCAGAAAAGAGAGAAAGCAAAAAAAAAAATTTTAAAAGTTTTTATTACGAAATGAAACTTTAGTTAATGTCAAATATATTTATAGTTCAATTATAAATAAAATAATCGAGTTTTATCATTAAAACCATTTACTATTCTTAAATTATTTTTTAGTTCTTAAATTATTCATTCAATTTAAAATATAAAATAATTTACAAAGAATCATCTACAAAATAGAAATTTTTTTTTTTTTATTAAGTGTTTCATAAGTATGTAAAATTTTCCGTTTTAAGAAGTGTGAAGTTGGGTGGAAAGAGAAATTAATGTAGAGCCTATAGTCTCCGTCTTCTTTTGGTCTTTGGTCTTTGTTTTATTTTTTTCTTCCTTCCTTCTTTCTTTCCACGTTTTTTTTTTTGTCTTCAATAATAAGACTTTTTTTTATTTATTTTTTTACTCATAATATCGTTAAAGTATCAAAATGTTTTATTGATTATAAACTAAAAAAATCATAAAATATAATTTTAGATAATACGTTTTTGTAAAAAAATATAATTGTTCTTTTTCTTAAAATTAAATTGTACCTTAAAATATACCTTCTGAGCACAAACAGATGGACTCATAGTTATTGTATGAGGGATAATAAAAGTAAATATAATATATTTATTTGATTTTTTCAATAAACATGTTTATAAATTATAAGATTTATCTAATAAATTGTACAACACTATTTAATAAATTCTAAATAAAATGGAAATTTCTAATATGTTATATCTCTCTCTGGAATCAGTGTAGAAAAATGGAAATAAATGATGTTAAAAATCCTTCGTATACCAGCGAAACATCAATTAACCAAAAAAAAGAGAGTAAAATAAAAAAATAATAATATTAATTATTTTTTTTATATTTTATTTATTAATAGTATTATTTGTTTAATTATATTCTAACATTCTTAGAGAGAAAATTCTTGTTATTTCTATTTTGATTACTCATTTGTATTTATTTTTACAATTAAAAATGATATAGAACAGAGAACTCAAAACACTTTTTATGAACTAATGTGTTTGATATGGTTATAATTAAATCAGCTTCAACTAAGTCTAAAAATTTATGTTTATAATTGTTTCTATTTTTATTGGTAACAATAAATGAAATTATGAATAAATAAAATTCTGGTTTACTGAATAATTTTTTTGTGATGTCTAAAGCTAATGTTTTTTCTATTATATTAATTTATGATTTAATATATTTTTATATTTTCAATGCATCAAATTGTTATACTTAAAGTTCCAAGTAAAAATGGCAATGAAATTGACATATGAGAATGAGAAACAAATATATTAGAAACTCAATTACTCATGGTATTATCTCCCTTGACTTTGTCAGGTCGGAAAGAAATTGCAGATTTGCTTATCAAAAAGTTGATGCATCAACAACAAGAATTTAAGTTGTCGAGGGGAATGAGACTATAGTCCATAAATTAGTTACAACAATGGACACACATCTCCATATGAATGGCGATCTCATGGAATGAAGTTCAATGGGCAACAACGAAGTTGTTGTTGATTAAAGTACACAAAATAATTTGATTAAATTTTATATCTCATTCCTATGGTGAAGTGTATTATAAATTGTGGCAATAATTAGATTGAGATATATGCATTATTATGCTTACATATGTTTTTATAAAATACCTCTTAATAAACCAAATGATAATCAATTATTGTAGGGGTGTGAGTCACAAACCACCCTTTGAGAGTTTACCTAGTGAGTGTGATGGTGGGACCGCCATTGTGAGACATGGACAAGTCTCTAAGTGACATTCATGAAACAAGATACATGCGGAAGGTTGTAACATGCACCCACTGATTAGAACCTATATAATGAACATCAATATTGTATGTGTTATTAACTAAAACCCGATCACAGGAGATATAGCTCAAGACAATCAAGACTCCACATTTTCTCGGGTGGAAGTTTATAAGCACTAGGTGTAAGGCTCAAATCTGGAAGGTTCCTTACACTGAATTACAATATTTTGTTTTAAAAGATAATATATTTTGTTTTATTTCATTTTTTTATATTATGTGGGGGACTGTTGGAAATATTTTAACATAATTTAAAAATAAATAATAAAAATAAAAATTCTATTGTTACTCATATTTTTATGGACCTTCTAATTTTATGGGTTAATGTTATTTATGATTAACGACTATATTTTTTATTCCTATTTACTCTTGTATCTCCTTGTCTACCTCTAAATACCACCAAGTGCATGAGGGAAAATACAACAAAAAAGACAACAAACACTAGAGTTTTCTCAAAAGTGTTCTTCTTTTCTTCTCTATATCTCTTAAAACAGTGGTGTTCATAAGGTTCGAAGATCCTTAGCTGCACTTGATCGATCTGACGGGTTGTTGTATATTGGGAGAGAAGCGCATATGATTTTGTTTTACCCTGTGCAGTAGGGACGTTTTCTCTCTAAGGATAGCGTTATGCGTGCCTCAATCCAGACTATTTCTACTCCTTACCTCATTTATCTTCTATCTATTATTTATTGTTGTTATAAGAATTATTGGGTCTTTGATTAATATCCTTGATTCACATACATGTTAGTATTATTATTGTTCTAATAATTATTATTATAATAATTTTATTATTAATAGTATTATTTGTTTAATTACTTTCTAACATTTAGGAATAGAACTTGGTTCATTAGTAATCTTAGACTCTTAAAACTAATGCATGATTTCACTTGTTGATGATTCAAGAGATTGGAACTTGATGAATGATTATAGGCTCAAAGGTTATATGAATAGAATTTGAGTATTCTTGTGAGTTGATTTTAACATGTGTATGTGGAATTGAGATAATTTAGAATGCATGAAAATGAAGTGATTGAAGTCTAATCTTGATAAATTGTAAATATATTATGTTAATTTCTTATTGCACATCAACTTTTGATAAAATACAAAAAGAATTTCTTAATGTTTTTGTGAACTTTGTGTCTAATTGAGTCGTGAATTGTAAAAATAGCCATGCGTTGTATAAATTTCTTAGGAAAAAATGATAAAATACTTATTACTTGTTATGTGCGATCGACACACTTGTCATGTTAGTTTTCACTAATAACAATAAACCTTTATGATTTTTTTTATTACTTTAATATGATATTATAGAAGAAATCAAACTTTGTTTTCCCTTTGAAATAGAAGTTTCATTCTGCAAGATGTACCTTTAGCGGCCACCTCACTCTACAAAACATCATCATTTCGTTGGAACACAAAATGACTTTTCACATGAAATTAAACTTTTCATTTACAAAAATTAAAAAAATATCATAGTTCTTTAAATGGTCTTCTACACAACTATTTATTTACAAACATTTGCATATACCTTTAAAACTAAGGAAGATAGTTGTGACTAAAAGTAAAGGTTAAAAAGACAATCATCAAAAACCAAAATAAAATTATTTCCAAATTGGAATATAAAAGGAGAGAAACACTTTTAAATTTCGGAGAGTGGATACAATGTTAAATTTAAGAGACTAAAAACATCAACTTTAAATTTTAGGAAACAAAAGGAATAATAATTAATATTTCTTACCAATGATATTATACTCATTAATCACCTTGCTAATAACATCTATGTCAGCAAAGCAAGTACAACTAAAATAATAATATCAAAAATTAGTTTTTATTTTATTATTTTAAGGTCATCTAAAAGTGCTATACTAATTATATTTACTTTTTAAATAATTTTAAAAAGCTATTGATAATATTATGAAACTTTTTGTCGAGTCCAGATTTTTTAACTTTTTTCTTCTGTTATATCAACTAAATATTAAAAATACACTATATTAATATTTTAAATATATTTTAAAATGTTAAAACGTCAAAATTAATGATAATTGATATATTATAAAGACACGTTAAAGTAATAGCACAACAATACTCAGAATCCAAATTCCTTATTGCCACATAACTTCTCTCTTTAGACTATTTTTTTTTATCTTTTTCTTCTGATATTTATTCCCTTCTATTTGTTTCCTCTATTTCCATCTCTACCTAAATCCAAACTCTACTTTCCTGCTATTCATATCTTCCACAAAACAAAAAAAGATTGACGAGTGAAAAACTTGTTTTTTTTTTCATGAAAGTGAAACGTTTTCTTGAGTGTGACCAATGGAGTTGGCATGATCGATGTACCCAACTCCAGTTTCTTGTAGGAAAGGTAATAGGTGATGTGATGGAGAAATAGAAAACAAAACATTGGATATAGATAAGAACCAAAATTGTTGAATCACATCTTTTAAACACTAGGTCATTTTGTTGAATCTTTTAATATTGAATTAACATGCAAACATTTTTTTTATTAAATTAACATCTAACATTTTTGTGTGTTTTTATATTGAATAAGCTATAACACATGGATCTGCTAACAGATTGCAGAATGAGGGAATGAGAAAGTGTTCACACTATTATTCATGGAATTTTTTTCATGTATTATTGTTATGATAGTAACTTAAATAACGTGTTTTGACATTTTCAGCCATGTAGAGGAGAAATTTTGACTTAATGTTTCCATGCATTCAGTCACTCTCTACTCTTTTGGCACCTTTGCAAGTGAAATTATGTATGAATTGTTAAGAAATAAAGTGTAAATTAAAAGTCTCATTATTTAACATCAAAATAAAGGATAAAAATACCTCATTTTGGATTCAAATTAATCTTATATTAATTCTTTTATATAGATTCATTCATGCCTGTAAATCTTCAATAACTCTCTGATGTTTGAAATATTGTCGCTCGTCTAATTTAATCACTAAAAACTTCTCTTTATATATATAATAACATATTATACTATATGAATTTATATTGATAATTTTATTGACACATAAATTTAAATTATATTTTTTATTAAAATTAAATAATTATTGATAAATAAATAAATTATAATTTAGTTAAAACTATAACTTTTATAATTTTCTTAATTTTTAAAAGTTATAAATTAAATTATAACTTTTTAGACAATTATATGTAATTACAAAAGTCATTCAATCATATTATATCCTATCATTATTTAGTTTACTATCTAATATGTTTATTATATCATGTTTTGTATTTTATCATATCTATTTGACTACACTAAACCATTAAAATGTTATTTTATGTTAATTGTAATAATTGATTACGTTATTTTGATATTTGTTAATTTTTTACAGTTAAGGAATTTGTATGAATATCTGAATATCACTTTTCGATTTTTGTGTTTTATGTTTTTTAGTTTTAGTTCTCTGTGCTTGCCTATCGTTTTTTGAGTTTTTGAGTCAAACTTTTGGAAGTGTTTTTGGCTGAAATTTCTGGAAGTCTTGTGTGAGTCAGTGAGTGAGAGATTGATTTCTAATCTTTTGAAACAATGTGACCTATTCTTTGTATTCTTTTCTTTTTTTACAACCATGCTATTTCTCTATTCAATTCAACTATTTTTTATTTAGTATAATGTATTATATAATTCAGATCGGCCAGAAGGTAAGCATTTTTTAATTAAATTAATTATAAAATTATATTTAAGAAAAAAAATTAATTTTTTTATTTTAATATATTTCTAACTTTATGTTTGAAAATAAAATTTAAATAAATTACTATGAGTGTCAATTAACATTTATTGGCATTAAAAGTTATATTAAATGAGTTAAGACATGTTTTCAATAAATTATAATTTTATTTAAGAAAAAAGGAATAATTATTTCTTTTTATTTATATCTTATAATCAAATTTGATGTATATTTTGTTCTTTTATATTTATATAACTTTTTATCTAGTGATTTCATTCCTTGTCTTTTCTTATTTTCATTTATTCTAGAGTTTTTTTTTTTTAGTGTTTTGACAATGGTTGTTTGTGTTTTAATTTTTTTTTTTTCATCTTTGATTAGTATGTTTTTTCTTTGTATTTGTGTTGTTGTTTTTATTCTATTTATTGAATTCGTATAAGGATTAAAAGTGTAATTCTTTTGTCGAGATTTATTTTTAGGTATTTTTCAATTCATGGGTTTTAAAAAGTTTTGTACATATATTTTGACAGAATTTGAATTTTTGTTTGAATTAAATTGCAAAACTATTAATTAGGTAGCTGTGCCTTTTGGTGGATAATAAGATGAAATTTCTAATGAAATAAACTATTGAATTGGAATTTTATAAACAGTTTGAAAGTTAAATAAAACTAATTAAGATGATTTTACATAAAAAAAACACTTAAAAGATAAATTTTAAATAAAAGACATAATTCGAATGATTTGTCTCATTTTACCACCAAAACCCCTAATTGCAAAAGTGTAGGTCTACAATGAATAATGCAGTGTGGGTCACCTCATATGCTACAACTAGAGATAAAATTTCAATACATCCAACAGGTAATTTCTCAAGTTTATTTTAATTCAAGATTGAAAATACAGTAAAATAAGGTTATATAATGCAAGAGGAAAAACTATTAATATTTTGGATTAAATTCGGACCATTGTGTTGAGTTCTCCTTATTATATGGGTCAATTTCTTATGTGAACTAAAATTGTTGTTGCATAATCTACACATGTGGGTATGGGTATGACATTCTTTTATTAATGTCTGATGCAACCACTGTTATTTTTAACTCTAAATTGTTAGGAGAAAGAGGGCATTCTTTTGTTAGAAATGAGAGTAAACAAGGAACACTTTACGTATGATACTTTAGGTTTTTCTTATGTCTGTTTTAGGTCAAAATAATATATGTAAATTTATATTTGTTGCATTGATAATATAAGTAAATTTTTTGCCTATTTTTCCTAAATTCTGGACAAAATTTATTTCTGTTATCACATTAACCAAAATAAAGTTGTGTTTATTCAAGTCTTTACAGAAGTAAATTTCGGAGTATTTTCATCATTTGTTTGATATTTCTCTTTTATTTATTTATTTTCATCATGGTTATTGAATCACAAATTATATTGTTTATTTAAGAACTTAAATTTTGAATTGTAAATCATACTGTATGGTGCATCTTAAGATTCATAAACATTAATAAATGCAACACATACTTAAAATTTTAAGATATCTAAATATGCAAAGAAATGATTAATAACAAAACAAATCATCATCAAATAGAGTAGTTGTATCCATGTGTATTTACCAAACAACTTCATAATTTCAGCAACACAACCTTCAAAATGCAAAAAAGCAGTATGGTTGATTCATAAGATTTCTTTAACTATCGCTATATCCTACTAAACAAATTATTCATTATAGTCATCCAAAAAGTAGGTGTTGTTGTTGCTAGTTGCATACTTACTATATATAGACTACAATTGCTTGCTTGTATACTAAACAATCTTAAAAAAACTTTCCATTCTAATAATTCATAATTCATTCTCTTTCCCTCTAAGATCTACTCAAGTCATCTTTATCTTTTATTGAAAGTTCTTCTCCTTCGTTAATGCTTTAACTCCTTCTTCATCTCTTACTATGGATTTTCCATTTTTATCAGTCTTGGCATTTAAGTTTCTAAGACCTATATTAGCATAAAGAAAAACAAATAAAGTTTAGTTCTAGTTTGTTGAACACTCAAGTTCTAACTTCTAAAAATTATGAATAGAAGTAAGTACCTATCTTCCCTTTCTTTTTTTTTTTTTCCTTTTTCTTTGCCTAGAGCTTCCTCTTCAACAACTAAACACTCATGTTCATTCATCCACGAGGAATCAATAGGTAAATAAGGATTTTCTTTTCTATTGATCCATTCATCATCTGTTTCAATATACAACAAACATATAGGATCATAAATTTTTCCCTTCTTTCTCTTCTTTACTCTTTTGTCTCAACTCAAATTGAAGATTGTACATTACATAAACAACAACATTTAATCTTTGTTGTTCCAATCTATTTTTTCTTTTAGTATGGACTTGGTTAAATGTGCTCCATTTCTTCTCATACCTTGTTACACTACATTTGAAACTCAAATTTTCATGATTACCTTTTCTAACTCTTTACTTATCCTAATACAATCCTATCCAGGATATATATATATATATATATATATATATATATATATATATATATATATATAT
>Ga0214544_1009742_pt1 | contig 14766 bp, 12 predicted proteins | sample CNSS3metaG_FD_160074 | JGI IMG/M metagenome (GOLD analysis project Ga0214544, IMG submission 160074) | Root nodule microbial communities from cowpea collected in UCLA plant growth center, Los Angeles, California, USA - CNSS3 | ecosystem: Host-associated > Plants > Roots > Nodule | place: USA...
TACCAAACTTACTCAATAAATCCAATAATCACAAATCCTAATTAAATCAATCTTTAAGCACAGAAAATTCAATTAAATCCCCAAATTTAAATATTAAATGAGGGCAAAAATTTGAACTCATCAAGTAGTTTTGTGATTTTTTTACCTTTGAAAACCTTTTGATCATTACTTACTCATGTTTTGACTAAGATAGTTCTACAACCACGTCATTTGTACAACCTTATTGATGACTGGGCCCAACCATAGGCCCAATCAAAGGCCCAGTCACTAGAAGCATGTTAAGAAGGATACAAGAAGAGATGGACCTTCAAGAGCCCAATGGGCTTCAAATGATATATTCACAGGCCAAGGAAGAGGTCAAGGTATGATGGACGTGTTCTAGATATTTTTCAATTGGCCCAATTGTTTAGGCCATGCTATCAAAATAAATTTCTAAAAGTAGTTTTGGATCATAATTCACCTAGCTTTTTCAATTGGATCCATTAGGCCCAATTACAAAAGTCTATGCCAAGTTGCATCTAGGTTTAGCCATGCTTTGCATAGTAAACACATGTGGTCAACAAGGAAGGCATGATTAAGCCAAATGGTGTAAGACCTGCGAAAAATTAAAATAAAGAGAAAAACATAGAAAAAGTAATGTTTTGATTTTAAATTGATGATTTATTTAAATTATGAAATAGGGGATAAATATGTGAGTGATTTAAGTTATTGTTTTATTTATTTTAATTTTAGTATTATTTTTAATATGGTTTATATTGTTTATAAATATGTGGTGCATCTTATTTCACGAGAAGTTGTGACTTAATGCTTTCTGTGTTTGTTTGGTGTGTGGAGGGTTGTGAGGTTGAATCCGTCTTGCTTGGGCAAGTATTTCTATGTTTTTCTCTATCCTCCTTTGCTTTTGTGGTGAGGCCCATATAAAGTCTTAGTTTTCTCTCTCATCCCTTTTTTTCGCTCTTTCTGTATTAGTGGTTGCAGCATACAATGTATTACAAACACACTTGATGCCACACAAGAAGATATAGAAACAACTAGGATGTTTTTTTTTCTATAATCGTAACAAACCACTCAATAATTAAATAAAGATTTGGAAAAAGGGTTTTGATAGCCGCATAGAGTAAAAATCCTCTAGGTTTATGGGTTTAGAGAGTGCATCAAAAGGAAGGTGAGAAACGTCAAAGCATAGGAGGAAGGTTGGGGCTTAGAGAAACCGGGAAGGACCTTTGAAGGTTGCTACAAGAGGTAAGGGAAGCTGAGCTTGTATATTTCTTTTCACTTTTGTGGTTTTGTTTGCAATATCTTCTGGATCAGGTAGTCGATTTTGACGATGATGCTATGGTTTTGGAAGTATGGGCGTAGGCGGCGAGCTGCGTGGACCAAGGACAGAGCCAACTTTTCCACCATTTGATATCTGGTTTCAAGATCTTGTAGCGTTCTGCTAACGAAGTAGACAAGATGTTGTGTGCCCTCTATGTCTTGGACAAGCGCAACGTTGACAGCGTGGTCGGTGGTTGTGATGTAAACTAGCAGGGGTTGGCGAGTGTCCGGCTTGTGGAGGATAGGTGGTGAGGTGAGGGTGGTTTTAAGTTTCTGAAAAAAAATTTCGCAATCGTCTGTCCACGTGAGTCGGGCGGGTTTTGTGAGGAGTTGGACTATTGGTTGGGTTTGTTCAGCCAGTTTGAGCAGGAAACGGGAAATGGCTGTAAGGCGGCCTATGAGGCGTTGGACCTCTTTGATGGTGGTGGGGCTACGCATTTCGATAATTGCCTTGCACTTCTCAGGATTGGCCTCTATGCCGCGTTGGGTTAACATAAATCCAAGGAACTTACCACGGTCGACACCGAATACACACTTGTCGGGGTTGAGGCGAAGGTTGTATTGGCGTAATGCGGAGAAGATTGCAGAGAGTTCCTGGGTGTGTTGGTGATGGCTTGGGGGTTTGACAACCATGTCGTCGACGTACACTTCGACACATTGTCCCATCAGATGGTTTAAAACTTTGTCCATTAGTCGTTGGTAGGTTGCTCCAGCGTTTTTAAGACCAAAGGGCATAACTCTGTAAAAGTAATTGGTGTCGTCAGTGATGAAAGCGGTCTTGTTCACGTCAGATGCAGCCATAGGGATTTAGTTGTATCCAGAATATGCATTCAAGAAACTAAGTACTTTATTCTCTGCCGCGCCATCGACAAGTCAGTCGATATTGGGTAAGGGGTAGGCATCTCGAGGACAAGTCTTCTTCAATGAATACTGCGCTTAGTAACTTGTCAGCCTCAACCTTAGCTGCAAGGCGTCGTTCTTCGCCGAGTTTGCGTTTTTTTGGGAGATGTAGCAGGCTTCTTTGTAGATGGATAACTTGTGGGATGCTACTAGAGGGTCTACCCCAGGTAAGTCAGCGGCTGACCAAGCGAAAAGGTTCGTGTTGCTGACCAAGATAGGTGTGATGATGGCACGCTCGTCAAAGTTCAAACCGGTGCCTAAATTGATGGAGTGGCCATTTGGAAGTTCTAGAGGGGAGGTTTCTTCAACAGCTTCGAGACGAACATCCCGGCCCACTCTGGGGTCTAGATCTTCGCCCGATAGAGCGATGCCGGAGCCGGATGGTTGCTCAATGTGATTGGTTTGCTGGATTGGGAGTTGTGGGCGTAGGCTGGCAATGTAGCATTCACGTGCCAGGCGTTGGTCGCAATGGACGGTGAGGATGTCACCGGAAGGGGAGGGGAACTTCATGGCCAGATGTGGGGTGGAGATGACAACGCCGAGGGTGTTGAGCGAAGGACGGCCAAGGAGGACATTGTAGGATGTGGGCGCGTCAATGATAAGGAAGCGAATGGGGATGGTTTTAGTTTGGGTTCCATCGCGAAACACGGTGTGAAAGTCAATGTAGCCGTGGGTGGAAACTTGTTCGCCAGAAAAGCCATAGAATTCTTCGTCATATGGAACCACGGTAGTGTTTGGGAGATGGAGTTTTTGATAGGTGGCCCAGTAGAGGATGTCGACAGAGCTGCCCTAGTCAACAAGGACTTTCTTAACGGCGTAGTTCTCGATTTCAACAGTGATGACCATGGGGTCGTCTTGTTGGTGGTCGAGGCCGTGAAAGTCGTCGTCTGTGAAGATGATGGGAGGCATGCGTCATCTGTGATGGGAATGGATAATATGGTTGATGGATTGAATATGGCGGAGGTTTTTGTTTCTGGTAGAAGAAGTGGATCCTCCACTAGCGAAGCCACCAGAGATGGTGTTGATAGTGCCACGTAGGGGAGGATCGGCGGGGGTGATGTCGGTGCGAGTCGGTTGGGGATCCTGGTTAGCGGGTTGGGCGGGGCGTCTGTCGTGGCGAGAGTTGTGTGGAGGGCGTTTGTGGTCAGATCGAGGGGGGTGATGGGATCGAGAGGGGGGTGATCATCTCTACGGATGAAGCAGCGAAAGTGACCAGCACAGACCAATTCTTCTATTTTATCCTAGAGTGCTTTGTAGTCTTCCGTAGTGTGGTCGTGGTTGCGGTGGTAGCGGCAGTATTTGGTCATATCAGCATTAGGGGGAGTGGTTGTCTTGCGTGGTGGTGGAATGAGGTCAGCTTGTAGGGCCTCATCAAGGAGGCGGGATCAGGCTACAATAACAGGGGCGTATCTGGTAAAACGGGGTTGGCGTGGCTCGCGTGGGCGGGTATCGGGGCGGGGGGCCTGCGGGGTTGGGTTGGCGGAGGTGGCTGCATAGTCATTGCAGAATTTGGTGTGGAGGGTCTGCATTTCTTCCATGCGAACATAGTCGGTCGCACGCAACTTGAGCTCGTGCATAGAGGCGGGTGGGTAGAGGTAAACGTTGTTGGCGAAGGGGCCGGATTGGAGGGTGAGTGTCATACATTGAAGGATCATTTCGTGGTTGAGGTGTGGGGTACGAAGGGCTACCTTGCTGAAGCGATCGATGAATGCTCTGAGTGGTTCACCTTGTTCTTGCCTGATGCCTAAGAGAGAGATTGTAGTGGTTTGGTGTGGGCGGCTGCCAGCGAAATGAGTTGAGAACATATGGGAGAGAGCGTTGAAGCTGTCGATGGAGTAAGGTGGAAGGGTTGTGAACCATTCTAGAGCAGGGCCTTTGAGGGTGGTGGGGAAGGCTTTGCAAAAGACTGCATCTTGAGATGTACAAGGCGACATGGGTGATGTAGACTTTAAGATGTTCGTCAGGGTCAGTTTCACCGATGTAGCGGTCTAGTGTGAAGGGTTCCCACTGGGCGGGAAGGGGGTTGTTGGCGATGAAGTCGGTGAAGGGGTGGCGACGCCTGGGTTGGTGGGGTGGGAGTGGATGGGGGGAATGGGATGATGGACAAAAGTGGGAAAGGTGGAGGTGAAGTTGTGAGGAGGGATGTGGGTTGCCATAAGGTAGTGTGGGTTGTAAGGTGGGACATGGGTAGTGTGTAGGGTGGTGGGTATGTTGTAGGGGACCTGGGTGGTGGGGAGGGTAGCAACAGGGGTGGGGGCTGCGGTGTGACCCGGTTGGGTAGAAGGGAAGTGAATGGGATGGGTGGAGGGAATGGGTGTTTGTTGGGTGGTGGTGAAAGTGTGAGGGATAGGGTTGTATTCGCTTTCTTCTTCTGTGGGCGGGAAGGCCGAGGACCTTGCAGCCTTAGACACCTCATTGGCTTTTCCTTTTTCTTTATTATTCACATTGATATCATAAACAATGTTGTAAGTGTAGCTAAGATTTAGGTTCTCAGCCACAAAACAGAATTGTTACTACCGACGAACAGTGACTTTGATATTAGTATAAAACAGGATTTTTGTAAGTGCATCACTTCTTTCATCCATATACTAGGAATATGAAACTAAATTCTTGTGTTTTTAATCGTAATTTACTCATATTGTTTATACCAGTTATAGTTTTATTAATCATTTATTATATGTAATTGAATTTTGTTGTATTCTACCTAAATTTCAGATTTGTTTCTTGATCTAATTTTTGTTTAGCACGATTTTTTATGCATTTTTATTATCTTTTCTTTTCGTGAAATTAAAAATTACTTAGGTGAAATTCTAGCATTCATAGTCGGTAACTAAAAGGTCCTTTTTTGTTTCTAACAAGATAATGAGTTATTAAATGAATCATTGTTTCAAAAATCATGATTATCAGTGATGAATAAGATTATCGGACAATGAAGTCCTTATAGTTTTTAAATCCCTTATATTGCTAAATATGTTGAACTATTTTTATGTTTAATATGAATAACTAATTAATGTAAAAGAAACACATTTACTTAATTAATTCTAGATTGTGGATTTAAACTGCGTGAAACGAAGATGGAAAATTCTGTTATAATTTTGTTGTATTGTAGTTAATTTTGAAAGGGAAAAGGAAAACGGGCTTAGAGATTATTAGCCCATTTTCTCTGACGAACATAAAAGGTGAATTTAAAATGGGATGAACAAGTTTTGGTTGTCATTATTTAATACACTTGTAATGCACTTTGGGTGTGTAGTAAATAGGGAAGATTAAATAGCAAAAGCTATGGCTTTTTAGAGAATAAAAAAAGAGCAATCAGCAAGACCCGTGAATGAAATGTGACCAGTGAAGTGAATCAGTTTTTATATGAAACGGATGAAATAGAAATAATAATTGTTTAGCTCTGGAAAAGTTGTAAAGGTTTTTCTAAATAATTTTTGTAATTTTGTATTTTATAGATTGAATTATTTTAGAATAGTTGCAAGGATTGAAATTTTAAACAACAAAGTTCTCATTTTGACGACAACAAACATCAAATCTAGATGACATCAAATGATAGTAATTGGTCTTTGTATATTACTTGATGTTCAATTGTCTGTAAGAAGTCTATGAAATTATATATACATATAGTTTGTTCAACCAATTTCGACTTTAGATAGGAAAAGAGAATTTATTATTTTCTTATGTTATATTTATTATTATTATCCTAAAATAATATATGAATTATTTTGGCTTGAACAGACCTTATTTCTAATGGATAAATCTTGGATAGACATGTCAAGAAACCCTCCTCAATACATGGATGGCTTAAACAAATTTTTGGACTTTGCATTTGTTAATAGTGGTGTAAGGGGGAAAATAGTATGTCCATGTCAAAAATGCAACTTTAACAAATGGCAGGATCGTGAATTAGTGTATGAACACTTGATTCTTAAACCTTTTCCAAAAGGATATACAATGTGGTTTCTACATAGGGAGAGAAAAGGAGTAAATGTGACAAATGAAACATGTGTAATGCCGCAAGAAGATAATGAAATAAATTCTGCTAATAATCCGATGTTTGACATGGTTAATGATGCATTTGGGTATCATCAATATAGTAATGACACAGTGGACGATAAGGAAATGGGTCCAGAGTCAAGCCATGCCAGGAATGATGATATTGGAGATTTTGTTGAGTTAATGCAAGATGGTCAAGAGAGTTTATATGAACGATGTGATAAATATTCTAAACTTTCATTCTTGATCAAGTTGTATCACATCAAATGTCTTTGCAAAATAAGTGACAAGGGAATGTCCATGATACTAGAGTTGTTGGCAGATGCCTTTGAACATGCTAAAATTCCACGCTCATTCTATGAGACCAAGAAAATTATTAACAAGCTTGGTCTTCATTACACCAAAATCGATGCTTGTCCGAATGATTGCATGTTGTACTTTGGAGAAGACGCAAATAGGGAGTTTTGTAAGAAATGTAAAACGTCTAACTGGAAGGCAAAAAGAAAATGTACAATTGGTGCTACAAGTAATAAAAGAAAAAAGATTCTTGCAAAGGTGTTAAGGTATTTTCCTTTGAAGCCACGCTTACAGAGGATGTTTATGTCCTCCAAAATAGCTGAGCATATGCGATGGCATTCATCAGGAAGTACAAATGAAGTCATCTTAAGGCATCCAAGAGATTCTAAAGCATGGAAGACATTTGACTTTAAGCATCCTCAATTTGCCTCAGACCCTCGAAATGTGAGACTTGGTTTGGCTACGGATGGGTTTAATCCATATGGTAACCTAAGCACTAGCTATAGTATTTGGCCAGTTGTACTCATACCGTATAACCTTCCACCTTGGATGTGTATGAAACAAAGTTCATTCATTCTCTCCATGATCATTCCTGGAAAGCGAGCTCCAAGAAATGATATTGATGTATATTTACAGCCACTAATAGAAGAGTTGAAAGAGCTATGGAACACTAGTATCAAAACTTTTGATTTATATGGAAGTGAAGTGTTTGATATGTATGCAGCTATATTGTGGACCATTAGTGATTTTCCGGGTCTTGGAACCTTATATGGATGGAACACACATACTGGGTTGGCATGTCCTAGATGTAATTTTGACACAACTCCTAAGAAACTTATTAAAGGTGGTAAATTTTGTTTCATGAGTCATCGTCGTTGGTTAGATGGAAGACATAAATTTAGACTGGCTAGAATAAGATTTGATGGAACTATAGAAAATAGAAATCCACCTTTGGCGATCTCAGGATATGATGTGTTACAACAAGTTCAAAATCTTAATGTTGAATTTGGGAAAGAACCATTACTTGAAGAACGGGCCAAAAGACAACAGGGAGTTAATCATGCTAAGTTAGACACTCAACAATGACGAAAAAAAAGTATATTTTTTGAACTTCCTTATTGGGTAGACAACTTATTGCATCACAATTTGGATGTCATGCACATTGAAAAAAATGTATGTGATAATGTTGTGTCTACATTGTTGAATGATAGTTCAAATAAATGTAAAGACAATCTAAAAGCACGAAAAGATTTACAACTTTGGGGTAATAGACCTGATCTTTGGCCTAATGAGAATGGTAGATATCTCCCTGCTATATATACATTGACAAATGCAAATAAAGATATCTTTCTCAAAACTTTGAAGAACATAACAGTTCCAGATGGCTATTCTAGTAACATTAGTAGATGCATTGATGTCAAACAACGTAAGCTTGGAGGATTAAAAAGTCAAGACTCACATGTTTTGATGGAGCAAATTCTTACTTTTTGTGTTTTAGATAAGGAATGAATAATTTGATATCCATTCAGATGATTTAAAGTTCTTGGCCATGGGTCCTATTGATTGTGCAAAGCGATATAGTGCCTATAATGTTAATGGGTTCAAATTTCGTATATTGGAGTTTGATCTATGGCTTAAAACACAAAACAGTGAAGTGTTTGGTACATTTGGGACAAGGAGTTATACAAGTAGTAGTGAAATTCAAATGCAGTTTGGACGTGTGTTGTATTATGGTCGATTGGTAGACATAATTGAGATAAACTACCATGGTCGATTCTCAATTGTTTTATTCAAATGTAACTGGGCTAATACAACTACTTCTAGAGGGATTATGAATGATGAGTATGGATTTACATTAGTAAGTTTTGCACGCTTAATCCATACCGATGATAATGATGATGACGAGCCATACATTAAGGCGTCAGAAGCTCAAATGGTGTATTATGTAGACGATGAGTTGGATAAAAATTTGTGCATACCTGTACATGTAAAGCCTAGAGACTTATACAACATGGGTGGAGATGATGTTGACAATTTTCATGAATGTGAGCCATTTGAACAACAAAACCTAGAAATATTATTTTCTAATGAGGATGGAAATATACAACTAACAAGGTTTTTTTTTCTTTTTTCAATTGTTGAGTCATTTTACTGATTCATCTTAAACTATTATCCTTTATTGTTTAATTTGATGTGTTGATCTTATTTGTAGACCACCGGAAGATGAAGAAAATGTCAACCAATAAATCTTCTACATGAGGACTTGTAGTTACACCTGCAGGTTATCATCAATATCATTCAGGTAATTATGTCACTTCCTTAATAGGCTTAGTCTATGTATAGCTTAATTATTATAATTAAGTTTTGAAAAGTACAATAATTAGTTACAAGATTGGTATTTAGGGGTTTATTTTATGATGCATTCTATGTTCTATGTTGTTCATGAACTTCTATCACTAATCTTCATTAACATGTATGTTTGCCGCTGCTTTTATTAATTGAATATTGTTCTATAAATTGAAATATAAATACTTATCTTATTTCATGTTAATTGAATATTGTTCCATATTGCAAATGATGAAATATATATAAAATGGTTTCGTAAATGTGTGTTAGTCATTAAAACAAAGGGCTTGTATCCCTGAATTTTAAAATCTTATTACCTTATATTCTTAGGTTTGAAAAGAATAAAGATATTTAAAAGACTTTTGCCTTTTAAATCAATTTTGGAGAAGTTTAAAAGTTCAAGGAAGTTTTAAAACCCACATCTCGTAACTAATTATTGGACTTTTCAAAACTTAATTATAATAATTAAGTACACAGACTCCCTTGCCACATTAAGGACAATGTGCACTTTAAATGTGGAGGCGAGGTCTTAAAATTCTAAAAGTTTGTCATTTATTTTTCTTTCTAGTTTTCTTAACCAACATCACTAACATTTTCTCTTTATTTTTAATTGTTCTGATTTTTCTGTAATTGCAAGTAGTTGTAGTTGATGTTTTTGATCATATTTGTTTTGAAGTTGTTCTACATTCTGATTTTAAATTCTGTTATGTGTTTTCTTCCTGTTCTAAATTCTGTCCAGTTTTTTTTTTTATCAGTTCTGTTTTGGTTGGATTTAAGGTGTTGCATTGGATTCTTTCTAGAATGCAGATAGTTTAGTCTTTAATTATTGTATGTTGTTGATTTACAATTGTGTAGCTATTTCAAAATTAGTTTACTAGTTAAAATTTTCTTTTCATTTTAATTTCTTCCTGCAGTATTACTTTAGGTGCATGGTTAAATTATGTCTTTTTTGTTTTTTAGAATAAATAACTGTTATAATAGGATGCTTTGATGAATTTACATTTGCTGACATAGTTATTTTGTTGTTTTGAGAGTAGTATGGAATTTTTTTTTCAGATTTTCATAGTAAGTTTTTAATTCTGTTGTTTTCAGTAACTAGCATGGTTTGTAATACTCTTTTGCTTCTTAGACTTGCTTTGATAGTGAATCTTAGGTGTAGATAACTTGAGCCTTCATTTTTAGTCATTTAAGTATAAGGATAGAACTAGTTTACTGATTTAGTGCATTTTATAGTTCTGTGCATATTGGTTTCATAGTTCTTGTTGTTTTTCACTTTTAGCTCAGTTTTTTTTACCTTCATAGATCATTTAGTTGGTGTCGAGATAGTTGCATAACATTTCCATTTACTAGTTTGGTAATTCTAGCTTGTTTTAGCTTAGTTTAGCTTGTGTTTTAGGTCTCAGATAGTGCAACTCTGAGTTTTAAGTAGATTTTAGAAATTGAGTAGTTTCTTAACTTTATGTTATCATTTTAAGTTAAGAGACCTTTTGAGCAGGTAACGATCATAATTTTGCGTTATAGATAAAGGATCGAAAATATACAATCATTCAAGAATCAAATGTTTCATTGGAAAAACAAACATAATGATAGGAGATTTCATCTTTTTAGAGACTTGGTGAAGAAAAGAATTGTCAAGTTGAGCTGCTGTAAATCACATATTCAAGTTGTAGACATAACGATCAAGCCTCTCAAATTGGATCAATTCTTAAAAGGCTATTTTGTTGTTATTCATTCTGTTTTAGTTTGTTTCAATTCGGTAAAATAATGGATACAAGGCCAACCTACGGTTTTAAATATCTTCTTTTTACTGTTTTCCTTCCATTTCATGACAGAGGAAGAATGCAATTAGGCTTAATGAATCGTGTTGCACATACCAGGGTTCTTAACACACCAAAAGGGCTGAATTGGTTCAGCCCCTATTCCTTTACTTACCATTCTGCTTCTCCATTCATTCAGTCTATCTGTGGCCTCTGCATATCTTTTCATACCCTTTTCACCCCTATTTCCTGACCACAATGTCTCAGCCAAAGTAGAAGTTCTTGGCCAAATTCTTGTTCAGACCACAGTGCTACTTCCCTACCCAAAACCAATTTTTCTTCTTCCTCATTCAACCTATATACTATATCATAATTGTATATGGTTTGCCATGTCTTAAAAGGTCCACACCAAGAGTCACCGTTGTCTTTGTCATTCGCATTCTGCTGATCATAGACACTGTTGTTCCCTACAAACCGATTTTCTTTTGAATATTTGAGTTTGGGTCACCTAATGCATGAACTTTGAACTTGTATATATTTATAAACCTGTTTATAACATGAATCTTTGGGTTAATGCAAGCATAAATGAAGATATGAGATGTTTACTAAACAAAATAAAAATGTTTTATCTAAACTGATTTAACAAACAGAGAAACGAAGCATGCCAAGTTTTTCAAACCGATTTTCTTACCACAGTTTCGTAATTAAATGCATACCCAAGTTATCCAACTAAATGCATCAAAGTTGAAGCATACCCATTTTGGTCTGATTTCTTTAGCATGTGGTCTAAATAGACTTAAGTTATTTTTCTAACTTTATCAATTTTTATATGTTGTCAGGAGACTTGAAGATGAACTTTTCAACCTCAAATAAGTCTAAGTCAAAAGCTGAAGTGAGTATTCATTCTTAACTGCCTAGTACTCAACCTCCAAGACTTGAAGTACAAATTCCAACCCCAATTACACCTCAAGTAAATATTCAACAAGGTCCTACATTTTTATTTTCCCCTCCACTTCCATCTGCATCTCAAGCAAGTATTCAACAAGGTCCTAAATATGCTTGCCCTCCACCTCCATCTGCACCTCAGCCAAGTAATTTGTTTTATCATATTTCATGAATAAGTATTATGTATATAATATGTTTTACATTAGATTTTGTATATATCAATTTGATTTTATATTCAGTTTTAGGAATATCTAACCAATTTATTTTCAGGAACCTTGAAAGTGAGGATATCTTCAACTAGCCAGCCCCCAATTGTGCCTCAATCTAATTCTCAGCCACCATATCAATCATTTCATGTATCTGAACCAACAATACCAACTACATCACATTCATATTCTGAAATTGAAGAGGAAGAAAATGAGGAGACTAAGTTGCAAGTAGATGAACAAAGGCCTGCAACCCGAAAAAGAGCATGGTTTGTTAATGTTATTGGTAAGCAACTATATACAAAGTACTACATAATATATTATACATATATTTGTCTTTATAATAAATTAGTAACAATTATTTTCTCACATTCCGTAGATGATCAAGGAAAGAGAATTACAAAATAACTACGAACCAATGATGTGTGGCATTTACCTCCTAATGAAAGGATTGTTGTGCAGTGGAATAATGAGGGTCAACCAATTGCAGATGGTGGAGCATTATTGAATAGGTTCTTAGGTAGCATTGCAAGAAACTCTAATTCTCTTCCTATTAGTTATTCTAGTTGGAAGAAGATTCCTAAAGATTATAAAGAAGACGTACTTAAGAATACTATTCTGGTCAGCATTGTAAAAACTTAATGTATGATTTAATTATACTACAACTCTTGTTAATTTTAACTGTTTTATGTTTTGAAGGCTAAGTTTGATGTCCATTCCGATGTTCATATAAGCCACATCCTCAAATCACTTAACATAAAGTGGAGAGACCACCGATAGGAATTGTGGCAACTTACAAATGATGGAACACGTACTAGAGATGAATTGATCGCAATGGTTCCAGCAGGAATAGATAGAGATCATTGGGCTTCTTTTGTGGATTATCGACTAAATTCAAAAACAAAGGTATATTGAAACTATTTTTCATCAATATCGTTTAAGTTAATAATTATTAATTTTTATACATTGATGATTAGGAGCATGCTTTGAAAAATAAACATAATAGGGCAAAGCAAACCATTGCTCACACATGTGGATCTAAGAGCATTGCAAGGAAAAGAGATGAAATGGTGACAATACTACATATCTTGATGTGAACTTTTTTTTTTTCAATTTTTGGCTCTATGTGTCATATATTTTTTATTTAATTTTATAGGAAAAAGAGTGTGGCCACAAGGTTAGTAGAGGAGAGGTATGGATTGCAACACATAAACATGCTAATGGAGCCTTTGTGAGTGATGAAGCGAGGGAAATCGGTGTAAGTTCAATTCTAATAAAGTCCATAATTGTAAACCATACTTTGTGTTAATTTAATTAGTTTCTTCTTATGTTCTTTGTAGGAAAAAACTTCAAGTATATGAATCAACATCATCATCATCTGTATCAAAAGAAATATCAAGTACTGATTCCTTAGCTTTTGCTTTCGGAAGCCAAGAACACTGTGGACGTGTTAGGGGTTTGGGTTTGGATCCTTGCCCATCTAAAGTGTTTAGCTCCAAAGGTCATTCATATAATGAAACATCTTCAAGTTATCCTTCTAATGCTCAATTACAAAATCAGGTTAATTTTTTAGTTTTGATCATGATGCATTACTTTTATCAAATTTGACGTTTGAATATGTTTAAAGTAATATGTTATGTAAACCAAGATTGTCAAAATAGCTCCATTTTTTTCTTGAAAAGTAGAAAATAAGTTATTTTCTCTATTTTGATTATTTTGATTAATTTTGTATTTTAAAATAGGTTTCTACATTGACATCCCAACTCAATGAAATGAAGGCAATGGTTAATTTTTTGGTACAAAATTATCAAGGAGAGTTGCCTCGTCATTTTACTATGCATCATGCACCAACGGTAATATTTAAATCTTGATTAAATTAATATATGTTTGATATTATTATTTGGAAAGTTATTAATTATCATTATTTTTTATATGTTAGGTATCTGATCAAGGAAGTGTTCCTAACGAAGAAACAAATGATCAACATCCAACATCGCATTAGATGATATTTTTCGTTTACTTTTGGAATTTGTCAACAAATATGATTCTAGGAAACTTTTGGTTAATTTTTGTTTATTGTAGGTAGATAGTGCACTGCTTATTATGTCACTGTCATTCAAATGCTACTACTCCAACACTTATTATGTTAAGAGCATTATGACTGCTAGTCCACTATTGGTACCATTTGAATGAATATTTGTATTGGTACCATTTGAATGAATATTTGTTGATTGCTTATTTTGAAGTGGCCTTGAAGGTTTTGCTTATTTGTATTGATTGGTACCAAAATGTTAAGTAATAAATAGGATATTCTATAGAATAAGGTTCTTTTCGTACTCAAATATTAACTAGACAAATCAATTTTCAGGAAAGTACAACTTTAGCATTATAGCAATGTCATAATAATATGAGTACTAACTTTTTGGTATTAACAAGGGTTTTTGAGGAATTAACGGGGGTTTTCGGAATCCCGGGCATTATTGGGAGATTTCGGGACCCTAGGCATTACTTGGGGTTTTCAGAACCCCATGCATTACTGGGGGTTTTCAGAACCTCAGGCATTAATGGGGGTTTTCGAAACCCCAAGCATTAACAGGGGTTTTCGAAACCCTCAGTAAGTTGTGCTACTTCCAGCGGTTGCTAAAAACCCTCGATAATCCGTTAGCCATGCTTGTTCTTCCAGGGGAATTTGAAACCTCTGGTAAAACCATTAGTGGGGGTTAAAACCCCTAGAAACACCAAATATAACCTCCACTAAAAACAATTATTTTTGTAGTGCTTGGTCATAATTCTTACAAACTTTATGCCACCAAGTATTGGCATACTCCAAAAATCCTAAAACTACTAGATCAACTTGTGATTGATCCTTTACATGATTTTCATTGAAAATTTGATCAACTTTAGCTTCCCAATCAAGGAAGATTTTGGGATCACTTCCACCATAGAACTTAGGAATCTTTGGAGTTTGCTTCTCTTGTGATGGGTTGCGCCTAGAATGCCCT
>Ga0214544_1009743_pt1 | contig 14762 bp, 19 predicted proteins | sample CNSS3metaG_FD_160074 | JGI IMG/M metagenome (GOLD analysis project Ga0214544, IMG submission 160074) | Root nodule microbial communities from cowpea collected in UCLA plant growth center, Los Angeles, California, USA - CNSS3 | ecosystem: Host-associated > Plants > Roots > Nodule | place: USA...
TATATATATATATATATATATATATATATATATATATATATATATATATATATATATATAAGGAGTGGGTGGTGGTTCTCATCTTATACCAGCAAGTTAGCACAACTTTGGACACTTCCTCTCTTACCAATCTGACATACTGTCGCAACCGGAATCGCGATCGGACGATGAACCAAAAAGAAAACACGAGTTTGAAAAAGAGATTTGGAGTCGCCACCATAGTTATTTTGGGAAACTATGGAAAACCATAAAAATAAAACAAGTCTGCGAAAAACCAGATTTTGGATCCGGGAGTCGGTTACGCGTAGGGAAGGTGTTAGCAGCCTACTGCGCCCGCCCGAGGGCGGTACCTTTAATTAAAAATGCAAAGTTGATGTGGTTTTCAAAATATTAATTTCCCCAAAAATAATAAGACAAAAATGCTAAAAAGAAATAAAAATATTTTTTAAGTTTTTGGGCCCGACAAGGATTGACCTTGGTCCTACGTATTCTCATTCAGGATGAGAAATCAGGGTTACGTAGTTCTTTAAAAGATATTTGGAAAACTTAGTTGAGAAAAAGATTTGATTTTTTGGGAGGTGAACCTGACAAAGACTGACCTTGCTCCTACATATCTCACAGTGGAGAATCAAGGATCACGTAGTTCTTAAAAGCTTGCTTGTTTGCAAATGTTGATGTTTTTTATGTTTTGAATTTTTATATTTTTTTGGCATTTTCGAATTATTTGAAAATAGGTGTCACACGACGCAAGCGGTCAGACAGACACTAGAAGGGAAAGAAAATTATTTTTGGTATGTTTAGAAAAAGTGTCACACGGTGCGAGCGACCGGACAGACATAATGAAGCGAAAGAAAACATTTTTATTTTTTTGATTTTTCTATTTTTTGCAATTTTTTTATAATTTTCAAATTTTTTTGTTTTTTTTTATAATAATAAAATAAATAAAAGGATGAAAATATTTAAGAAGAAATAAAAATGGAAAATAAAATATGGGGTACATGAGTCATTAGTGAGGGTGCATAAAGTAAACACAACAACAAGCCCAAAAATAATAGACAAAGATATGGGGTGCATGAATATCAATGTGGAAGGTGTATGAAGTAACAGGTGGGGTGCGTGCAGTAAATAGAGGGGTGTGCTAAGCAAACACAAGATGGAGGTGCAGGAATTAAAAACGGGGGTACACGAAGGAGTTCCTAAAGCAAAGAGGGTGTGAAAAACAATTAATACAATCCAAATAGAGGGTGCAGAACGTAAACAGTATTCTAGCCCAAAATGAAATAATGGTAGGTGCGAGGTGAAACTATGGGGGTGCAAGGCGAAAAAACAAAAAAGGTCGTGGCATCACCGTTGCATCACCACACCACCGCGGCGCCTATTGACGCCGGAGACGTCGGCCTCGTTCCCGGCGGCTTAACGACTCCCTTTCGCGCACGCATCCAACCCGAGATATCGTCTCCCCGCTGCAACCACCCAAAGACGGCGACAGCGACGCCACCACAGACCTCGACGAGAGCCCAGGATACGCGACCTTCACTCTCCCTCCTCCCAGGCACGACTCGAACGGTCGCTGCTCCGACGCCCAAAGCCACTGCCGACAATGCTCAGCTCACCGCGACCCAGACCGCCGTCGCAGCGCCGCTGTTGGGAACTAGGAACACCGCTGGAGATTCTAGTTCAGTTCCCTTCTCCTCGCGTCAACGCAGCTCAACCCAACCCTAGCACCAGTTTGCACACGAGTCCTCTGCGAGAAACCCTGACTCGCCGGCGGCGAAGCCGCCGGTGACTGCTTCAGTTCGTTTTTTTTTCTCTTTGTTCCGATTGGATGTGGCTGTTTGGCACTGGAATTGGGGGTCTGTTCTTTGATTTTGCGCAGGTGAATGTGAAAATGATGATGGAGGCTGATGGTTGGAATTTGAATGAAGGTGCTGGAATTTGGGAAATGAATTAAGTGTATATGCGGATTTTGTTTGGTGGAGGTGAGGGCGTGATGTTGATGGTGGCGAGAGAGATGAATGTTGTTATGTGCAGTTTGTGGTTATGTGCAGGTTGTAGGAGAAAATGTGTAGAATAGGGTCGTAGTCAATGCTAGGGTGTTGGGTATGCCGAGTATTGAAGAAGGAAGTGAAAGTGTTAGTGTAGGGGTTGGCTCTGACGACAAAGTGAAGCGTGAGTTGAATGGAGGACGGGTTTAGTGTATGTGTTGGTAGAGACCAATGCGTGGAAAAGGGGAGAGTGGGACCTTTTTTTAGGGTTGCAGGGTTGCAGGAGAGATTGGTTTTACATGAAAAGGTGCATGAAAAAAAATAAAAGTAGTGGTTTGCTTGTGGGTCCGGATGTGATTTAATTTCTTTTTCAATGAAAACCTCTTTCAATGAAAACCATTAGAAGGAAGAGTGACACGAGTCACTTCTTGAATGGAGGAGAATTGGGGGGGGGGGTACGAATAGAAAAAACATATGAGTGAAATATTGGACTATTAAACCATTAAAGAGGAAAAAAGAGATTCTACAAGCACCAAACACCAAAACTGCACTAAACTGAGATGATAAATAAACTCGTTTTTGTAGGTATTGTTTGAACTCGTTTCTGTTTTGATGGAAATTTCCACATTAACTGGATATGGGTATTGATATGGAGAATCTTCGACTTTTTCGATTGTATGGGGATGGATTTGGAAATGTATATATCCACTATGTCTCCATACCCGCATAATACTCGTCCCCATTTAAATTATTAAAATATTGATAATCAATTAAGTAAATCTTATATATAAAAAAAATAAGTAACTTTAAATAAATATTGTAATTAAAAGATAAAATATTTATTTATTTATTTAATTTAGAAGACTTATTTTATTTAAAAGATTATGATAAATGATAAGATGGTTTATTAAAAATTTTCTAAAAAATAAAAGAATTTTAATAATTGTTTTGTAAAACCCTAGAAAATGACGCTTTAGAATTGATAGTAATTTAAAAATAGTGAAATTTGATTATTTTAATATTAAAAGGTTTTAGTATAAATAGTTTTGTTATAAACGAGATTTATTATTTTAAAACACTCTATCTCTCTAGAAACCACTTTTCTAGAGTTCTTTGACTTATCTCTAGAACTAGAAGTTCTCACCTTCTGTTCATTTGTTTGAAGATCGGAGACCGCTAGCGTGATCCCCTTGGCGAGCTCTTCCCTTCTATTCGATCAGTTTCTTCAACTGTGTAAGTTGAACTTTTGCTCGTTTTCTTGTGGGTCTTCTCTGTTCGGGGTTGCATATGACCTTGCTTTGGTTGCATGTGACATTTTAATCATCAATATGACTCTTTGTTGGTCAATGATCATAATGATATGTCCTGATCGTTCTTGTGTTGTTCCTAGATATAGATAGAGCACCCTGTGGAGCTAAAGGTGTTTTGGTGTTCCTTGAGTATATTGAGTTGTTTGGGTCAGTTGAGCCTCTTTGTAAGGTAAAGGAAGCTAGTCACTAGTGCATATTTGACATTTTACTTCGGCTTATAGGCTTCAATTATATCAAAATCGAAGCCTATAAAGAGGCAGTGGCATTTTTGTAATTTTGTCCAACTTTATTGCCTCTGGTCTACGAAAAACCGATGTAGTAAGATGTTTTAAACCTCGGTTACAAAAGAACAGAAGCCTATAAGGCAGCCTAGTAACCAAAATTTCAAAAATGCCACCAGTATTAGGATTTTTGGCCTCAGGTTTTGTAGGGACCGAGGCAATATTAAGAGGTTTTATATTTAGGTATTTGTCTGGTGTCATTGAAATTATGGGACTGAATGATTTATATGGGTTTGTAGACCCCCAACTCACTCATGAAGGCAACAAGTTTGATGACACCGAAGCATATGTGACAAAATGCTTTCAACGCAGAAAAGAAATTTATTTTGTCCATTATGTTGCTGGGTAAGTCATTTTTGTTAACTTATGAATATAACTTGTCATTTTAATGCATAACAATGAATTTATTTTCTTCTCATGCGTCATTGGCAGTTACTTGTGGTTTCCCTAAGGGAGAACCTTGCTGTGTGGTTTTGCTCTTTGCACCGCCCTCCCCCTAACCATCTTAGACAAGTGATAGATTGGTAAGAACCTCAATGTTAATTTTATGAATATGACATGTTCACTAGTGCAGGAAGGACTTTTGGCAGCGGTTATTTTTGTCATTTTGCCCCGGCTCTAGAACCGAGGCATATTAGGACGAGGCCAAAAAGGTTAGTTTTTTGCCTCGGGTCTCAACCGAAGCAAAAGCTCCATATTTTGCCCCCGTTCTACTGAGAACCGAGGCCATATGTGCCTCTCTCCTCTCTGCATTTTCAACATCCCATCTTCTCCATCAGAAACCCTAGGCAGCCACCATGGTTCCACCACAGCTACGTCAACCACCGCCAGATTTGAAACTCAAAACGAAAGATCCGTAGCCACTGCAGTCTTCTCCTTCATCGTAAGAGCAATTTTTGAATCATGCAACCACCATGGAACCCCTATGTTCTTCATACACGAAAATGTGAACATCACACTTGCATAAATGCAAACAAAAATCAACCATCTGCAGCAAATCACAAACCCTAAATCGCGTCTCCTCCCCCAAATCGCGAAACCACCTCATTCGCAACGACAAGTTTCTTCACGCTACCGCCACCTACACGTCTCGCCACCATCAACGACAGATCTCCATCCACGCACAACACCAATCTACTACGCAGTTGCAACACAACGAATTGATGCCCACTTCGCGAGCCCTAAATCGCACTTCGCCAAGCCAGAACACGAATGAGTCAAACATCAAGTAGTTATGAGTGGTCAGAGCTCAACAACAGCAATGGAGGTCGGTGGCTGAGAGAGAGAACGTGCAAGCGAGAAAGAAGAAGAAAAAAAGTGATTCGCGATTTTTGAACCCTAATGAACCTTATAGCCTCGGTTCAATTTTTAACCGAGGCAGAAAACAGTTTTTGGCAGCGGTTCAATTCCAACCGATGCCAACTGTCATTGCTATAGTGGCATTTTTTAAATATTACCTCGATTCTTCACAACCGAGGCATATAAGACCTTTTGGCACCAGTTTTCTAATGAACCGAGGCATAAAAGTTGGAAAAAATTACAAAAGTGCCACCGCGCCATTTTATGCTTCAGTTAAGCGACAACCGGTGCCTATAACGCGAGTTAAAAGGTTCAAACTGCACTAGTGGTTATATAAAAGTATCCTAACTTATTCCATTTATCATAGTTCAATTGTTGGACATAACATGTTGTTAGGGAGATCAATGGCTAAGGCAAAATGTCTTGCATGGTATTCCCTCCAGGTTTGATATTTCTATCCATATATTTATAATTGTTTGATTTGATTTTCTTCCTTAATTAATTGTAATGTTGTTGATATAATGTAGTGTAATAGATAAACTGGGTCATATGAGTGTGGTTACTATATAATGCAATGGATGACAACTATTGTGCGTGCTCATATTACAACTAATATGAAAACGGTAATATATATTTGAATTAAAACAATTACTTTGCAATATTGTCTTTCTATATACTAACTTAAGTTAATGTCTTATTTTGCAAACATTCAAGAGTCTTGCCCCATTTCCCGCGAAGTCCATAAAGTTTGGTAGGATAGCATGTGCAAAATTTATAATTCAGATGCACAATAGTATTGATTAGGATAGTATTTGAATTGTGAATGATTTTTAATTGTCTTTTAAATGTATTTGAATTGTGGATGTTTCATAAAATATTTTGTTTTGGTTTGTGCTGGTTTCTGAAAAAAATATATAGGTTTAAATGTGGAAATAATCATAAAACAGAAAACATATTTAAAAAAAATTGTGCATTAGGTCTCGGTTCTTACCATAATCGAGGCAAAAAAGGCGTCTATGGCCTCGGTTCAGACAAAACCGAGGCCAAAAGGTCTTTGAAATTTTCTTTTAATTAAATTTTTTTTGACTATATGGCTTCGGTTCGACCACAACCGAGGCAAAAAAGTTTCTCATATGGCCTCGGGTTGTCTAGAACCGAGGCAGAAAAGGGGAGTTTTGGCTTCGGTTGACACCCGAGGCCAAAAGCTACCCCTTTTTGCCTCGCCCCAATATGTCTCAGTTCTGGAATCGAGGCAGAATATTGAAAATAACCGGGGCCAAAAGCCCTTACTACACTGATGAATATTATTTTCTTTGCAGTGTTTTTTCTAAATTAATGATTGCATGTTGATGAATTTGGTCTATGATGAGTATGATTATTTTGCTTGTATGATTTGAAATATACTTCTTATAGCTGAATCCACAGGTTGTGGAAATATCCATTGGTTACCTATGGAATTCACTGTTTGAATTATACATGTCATAGCTGAATCCACAGGTCATGGAAATATCCACTGGTTACCTGTGGAACACGCTGGTGTGAATTCTACATCCTGGAGCCAAATCCACAGGTTGTGAGAAAATTTCCAGGTTACTTGTGGAACCTTTTGTTTGTTTCTTCACCTTTAACATGAACTGTCATCTCCCCTTTATCATGTGTGACATTTGTGTTTTTATTTGTGTTTATGAAGTTTTACTAGTTGCTCTTGAACATTACTGAGTGCTTATTACATGAAATTATGAAATAGTATATGTGAATATGATGAATGAGATGTGTATGATTGTTCGGTGTGAGGAACTCAGTGTGAGATTATGTTTTATGGAGAAGTGATGATGTTATGAGTATAAAAGAGGATCAGTGGAATGAAATAGTTAAAGTTGGATTGCATCTTTGTTTTGAAATGTTGGATTCTGAGGAAATGTGATGATTATAAGAGAGTGAAAGTGGATCTTAATGGAATGGAACGAGAAAAGTTGATTTGAATTGTTTGTTGCATAAGGGTTGTGCTTCTAAGGAAGAAGTGCAATCCTCACTAGTAGGTTGTTATGCATTGGCTAGGGATACGTGTTGGTCAGAAGCTATCATATACTCTACTAGGCTTACAAACTCATATAGAGTGTTGTGGTCTAGGTGGTGAGAGTTGAAGGAAGTTCTTATGGCGGGATTAGGGGTGGGACCACTAATCTAGCAATGTCATAAGTAACTTACCATGTCCGGAGGAAATTGATTCATGTTGGTTAGGCCAAGTGGAGCCAGGACCTCTACCGCAATCCACTTTTCATTAGGCTAAGTGGAGCTAGGGCATTTGCCATTTGCCACAATCCACTTTTATGACAGGTGCACAACTTCTATGCCTGAGTCAATGTATAAATCCGGATAATTGAGTCTAGAGAGTCTGCAATTATATGTTTGGTATTTCTTTTTATGAATGCTTGAAATATGTTATTTTATAATGTAACAAGTTTAACTATTATATGATTATTTCTTTTATAAACTAGCTTACCCTTGCACTTTGTGTCTCTTGTTGTTTGTCTTTCTTTTATAATGATTACCTATTCGGTAGGAGCAGATGAGGTTGCAGGTTTAGAGACACCTTTAGTGGATGAGGAACCATCCGTTAGGCTAGTGAAAGGTTTCTGGGAGTTGTAGTAAGTGGTTAACGTGTGTATAAAGCTTGGTTGATTTTAGTTGGTTTGTATAAATGATATATTTTTATAGATATATCTTTTATAAGACTCTATTAATATAATTTATATAATGGATAATCTGTTTTGAACACTATGATGAAACATCCTAATTTATTAATTTTAAGTTATTGAAATTGGGATGTTACATATTTAATTTGAAATATTTACTTTATTTAAAATATTTTTTAAAAGATAATTTTTTAAAATAATAAATTAATTAAGAAGATAAATAAAGCGAATAACAGATTATAAGATGTATATATTGAATTAAATACCATAGATATAAAAATATGTTTGAACAGTTTCTTTACTTGAGTTTTTTAGAAGATAACTAAATTTTTAAATAGAGAGTTTCAATATAAATAAATAAATAGAGGAGTTAAATAGTGTTAAGATACAAAATTTCAAAACATTTTATTAGTTTAAAACAATGAGAGGGAATGAGAATGATTTTGAAGCGTTCTCAAATAAAAACACCAAAAAAATGATATAAAAAAAAATGAAGATTAAAAGTTCAAATTTAATGATTTGAGTATTCAAGAATGATATTATTCTTCAATAATATTTGAGAAAAAATAATTTAAACGTGTAGAATAATATTTTCTGAAATATTATTTTTATTTTTATAAACTTTAATTTTTTGAAATATATATTTCTCAATATAAAATTTTTAGTTTAAAAATTTAAAATTCTCTTCTCTTCACTTTTAAAGAAAAAACAAAAAAGAAATTAAATTTAGTTCAAAATTCAATTATCCGATAACTGAATTTTAATTTTGTTTTTCAAAATTATACACAATCATTTTAGAATTAGTTCAATAAACCATATTATTTGAATAATTATTTGAAACAATATATTATTGGAGTAAAAAAAAAGGGAAATTGTATTATTTTGATAAAAATTTCTCAGTTTTAACTGTGATGAACAAGTAACCTGTTGAATTAGATCGTTCGCTTGCACAAAATGAATCTTTTTACTCTATAAACTAAATTAAAAAAATGTCAAAATAGAATCCCACATTTTGTTTTTCAGTTAAAATTGATTTATTGTGAAAGTTGAGAATTTGATTATATAAAGTTTGAATTCTAAACTAAGCATAATAGTTTCCCACACTGAAAAACAAGTGAGAATAGAAGGAATTTAACTAATCCCCTCAGCCATAAATATATAATTGTAACTTTAAAATAGTAAAATATCCATGATCTAATCTTAAAAAAAAAAAAATCTTAGATTAGATTATTGAATGTCCTTAATTTTAATTTGGAAAACCAATTTCATTTTTTCTCTTCATGTCAAAGTTTAATAAGATTTATTTGTGCACAAGCTTAATTAGGCAGACAAACTCATTTTAATGTTGACTGTACTATGCTTTATTTTTTAGCTTTAATTTCTTTAATTCAAAAATTATATTTCAGAAGTAAGAATGGGAAATAAAATATAAGTGCGACCGAAAATAACTTAGAGATTTTTTTATTGACTTTCGTAAAGTTATGTTACATTTGTGTTCCATACATTATTTTATGATGTAATATTTTATAAATAAAACATACAAAAAATAAATTCAAATAATATAAAAAAAAATCTTTCTTTCTTTTTAATCATGAACACATTTACTAATACTTGTTTTTCGTGAAATTTCAAACGTGTCTTTGAGAAATTTGTGCTGGAATTATGTACAATTCTTAAAAATTATACTTCTGCCAAAATAAAAAATTATAAACGTTAATTGGATTAGTTTTCTAGTATATGTCATATTGTTCCCTCCAATATTATCTATCAGTTTTATTTTTGCAAGAAAATTTTTATGTAAAAAAGATTTACAATGTTTTAAAATAATTTTTAGATGAATAATAATATTTTGACTTTTTTTTATCTATTTTTAACTCATTAATTTAATTAGATCATTACATTATATTATTAAAAAAAATAAATAAAATAATTGAAAGGTGATTAACAAAATAGATTAAAAGTAGGTAAAAAAAAAATCGGTGAAAATATAATTATCTTTTTCTGATTAGTTTTACTAATTTTTATTCCTTAATCGTGACTTGGTTCAAGTGAAGAAGATTGAGTGCAATGTGTCGGAGAAGATGCATGTTTTTGTTACATTTCACTATTGATAGATAGGTTCCATGAAGGACTCAGAATTTCATGACAAGGAGAAGGAAAACTAAAACCAATTCATACAATTCCACTTGGTGCCACTACAATGGGGCTCCTAACACTGTGTGCTCCACCATCTTCCATCCAAATAACATCCCCATAAGATATTTCTTCCTTCTTGTGCTTCCTGTACTTTATTACAACACTGTAGCTCAGCTTCTCATTTTTGTATCTGAATGACAAAGTCTCAGGTGACACTGTCACCACAGAGCCCTTAGGTTCTGTCACCTTCGCTCTGTATGTGCCACCACCAACTCCAACATTGGTCACTGTCCTCCTAAATTTCTGGACAACTGACATTGTTTTGTTGCTATAGATGGCTATAAATGAAGGGTAGTTAAGATCAAACGAAGGTTTTGCACAATTATATGAACCTGATCTTGTAATGACTAAGATTTGCTTCATTGTGTAGTTCAAAGCACATAGGAGATCAACATAGTCCTGTGGGGTGGCATCATATATCAAACCTGGATCAAGTGCTTTGTTGGGGTCAATTTGACCAGCTCCCATGGCAAGAGGGGAAGCATATTGAGAAGGATAACCATAGTCTCTAATTGGATTTTGTGTATTATCTAGAGGACTAGCAGTGGTTACTAGTGCAGACCTTATAGCAGCAGCACTCCATTCAGGATGTGCAGCTTTCAAAAGAGCAGCAACACCAGAAGCATGAGGGCATGCCATGGATGTTCCAGACAGCAAATTGTAGTCACTAGGTAACCACACATTGTTGCCAATTGCAGCTGCTGAGTATGAGGAGTGTAAGCAGCAAGGACATTAGAGCCAGGTGCCATTATGTCAGGCTTCAAGACCCAAGGGTAGCTAGGTGAAGGACCTCTTGAAGAGTAAACAGCAACAGCTGGTGCTGGCTTCATTCCAACAAATGTTTGCTGAAATTTGATACTGGCTATTGGCTTGCTATGGCTTGTTGCATACCTCCTTTGCACTGATTGTAATACTTGGAAATGTACCAATTCCTGAGTCATTCAACATAGGACCATTAAGAAAAAACACTGCCCCTGACAATCTAGCTTCATAAACAACCGACATTTGCTTGTACATTAACTTAGTGTCTGGAACCAAGTCACATACAATGATGACTTCTGTTTTCAGTTTCGATAACATCTTGACTGAGTTACATGCTGATATATTCTTGTGGTAGACAAGTGGAAGATTTTCCACCAAGGCATTTGCTGGAAACACGGTCGAACCAATAATGGTTTGGCCATTTCCAAGAATTAGAGAACCAAATGTGCGGTCAATGGTACCTGCAGCCACGGTGAGAAGCCAGGGGATTCCATTGTGCAAAGTACCAAGATGAGGACCACCATTACCCGCAGAGGATGAAACCACCACCCCTTTTTCCATTGCTGCAAAAGAAGCTATTGCTATAGGATCCTCATAAAGTGGAACACCATCGAACCCCATAGAGATGGAAATGACATCAACCCCATCAGCAATGGCTTGGTCCATTCCAGCCAAAACATCAGAGGCGTAACGACCCTCTTCCCAAATGACCTTGTACATGGCAAGCCTAGCTCTTGGTGCAATGCCTCTGGCCACCCCTTTAGCATAGCCAAAGTAGGATGCTCCACTCACATAGTTGCCACCAACTGTGGATGATGTGTGAGTTCCATGACCATCTGTATCTCTGGCTGAGTTCATACTGATTCTAACCGTGGAGTTTGCAGCAATCACACCTTTGTTGAAGTATGTAGCTCCGATGAGTTTGAAGTTGCACATGGAAGTGTTGAAGTCTTGCGCTTCCTGACATGTCCCTTTCCATTTACTTGGAATTTTCTTGGTCATGCCATCATCTCTGAAGCTTTCACTCTCAGGCCACACACCAGTGTCAATAACACCCACAATCACATCCTCCCCAAGATTGGAAGCGTGCCACAGGCCACTGGAAGAGGCTAGGGAGAGAAACTCAAAAGTGTGAGTGGTGTCTATGGTGACATTTCTATCTGGGTATGCTGCAACGAAACCACGAGAGTTCTTAATACCCTCTAACTCTTCTGAAGTTAGCACTGCACCAAAACCATACATGGCATGGTTATAGGAGTACACTATCTGTGTCTGTGATTCCATGAATGAGTGACCAAGTGTTGCTGATTTTGTGGACTGAACAGTGGATTCAAACCAATCATGATGCGTTGAAAAGACACTGGGAAAAAGGGATCTGTCCATGTGAACTATGTATGTGCAACTCTCTGCAGCACTACCATGATGAGCCAACTGAAACCAATGAGTAATGAAGAGCATGAATGAAAGTGGAAACACAACTCTGGCCTTAGGCTCCATCGATGTTTATGCAACTCAAAATGAAAACTTGTTGTGTGAAGAAGCTTATCACATCATGCAGCATATAAAGGAACTTCAATCTGTAGAAGGCCAAAGATGTTGACATGTGTAGTCAGTGACAAATTATTATCAATTTATTCATCTTCAATCCATTCATAACTTTTTAACTTTCCAAATCTTTTAACTAATAATATCTACATGGTTAGCAATGTCTAAGAACATATATGAAAGCCAAAATGACATCTTTTTTCGAAGGAATAGAAACAAGAAGCATCGCAATTATAGGAGACGTGTTAGTATTAATTAAGGTCAAAAATCAGAAAAAAAGATAACAGTATTCGATTATTGCATATTCTGCTCTTCTGTATAATTATGGATACCATCTGAGCACACAGTAGTTATTTTTCTTGTTAATTTAAACTTCTTTTAGGATTATTTCAACTGTTATCGCACCTTTTAGAAGAAACTTAATTCATGTAAAAGATATAGTAAAAGATATACATCTTACTGATATAGATATAGTTCCAATTTTATGAACTCGGCAACCTATTAAAATACCAAATCTACCTAGTTTAGGGAAAAAATTGCCTGTTGATTCAAGATTTACATTTTAGTTATTATCCAGCTAGAGAGTCTCTTATACATGGGACTGATAATTTTAATTTTGAATAAAATTAATGATTAAAATAGAAATTAAAAGTGTTTAATTTAATTATTGATCATAAATATTAAACTTAATTTTTTTCCCCATAAAATGAATGAGTTGTGATAAATTATTCAAATCAAAATATACTAAATTTATTGAAATTTACAAAATAAATTGAAATAAAGATTTATCATAATTATAATAATTAGGCTTAATCATGTGTTAGGATCTTATACATTCAAAAATTTCTAATTGAGATTCTAATAAATTTTTGGTTAAATTATATCGTTTTTATTTTCGTAGAAATTAAATAATTTAAATTAAAATTTAAAATATTACATACACATGATTAACGCGGTTGGAAGAAAACTATAGTTCTTAAATTTTCTCATTCAAATGTAATAATTTTATTCAATCAAATTATGTACTTTGATATTTTGGCCAGTCATTGGTACCCGATTAGTACATCGTGTACAATCTCAAGTTTTACTTGAAATATTCAAATGGTTTCCTAAATAAGTGTTTTAAAAAAATGGAAATAGTTTAATTTGAAGATGTTCTCTCGCATTCTTCTTTTATTCACAACTTGTTCAGCCTCTTCCGTGGTTTCAGACTCAAATTTTTTAATTTTTAAAAATTAATGGTTGAAACAATTTTTAATAATAAATTGATAGTTAACTTCTTAGTGAATAATTAATATTATGTTAATTTTATTCCATTAATAAAAGATGCTGTTTTAAATATTTTGTAAAGAATTTGTTACAACTAATTGCTCAACTTTTTTATATAATTTGGATGCAGTGGCTTCCCTGGCTTATAATTCTCAAAGAAAATAAAAAATAAAAAAATACTAAGAAAAGATATTTTAGACTGTTATTCTATTAATTAACAAACAAATAATAAATAAATACAATTAACACAACTAAAAAAACTTGAAGAAACTGATGCAAAAGGAAAACCCAACTCAAAGTTCAAAACCAGCAAATTATTTGAGTAATAAACATTTTGTGGTTAATGAAGCAGCTAAGCACCAGCTTATAGGTTGATTTTTAGATATCCAACTTCAATTAGCTTGAAAATTTGTTCAAAAACTAATCCCCATATACGAAAACCTAGGACAAATAAACCTAGTTTCCTATAATCACCACAAAAATCCTCTCATGTCACAATTTTTGATCAGAAGAAGATCAATCTCTAACCATGTCACTGTCTCCTTCTCCCTCCGTCTCCTTCTCCTACGGGCCATCCATGAACATGAACACCAACAACAATGGACTAGACATATTCACCAAGGTGTTCATGTTGCTCATTTTTTTCACTCTCTTCGTTCGTGTGTGTTACGTGTACATGAACACGCGAAGAGAACAACATGGCAACGACAACATAAACAATAGCATCGCATCCATGATCCACCATAACGATCAAAACGATAACCTCACGGGGATACCCTATGACGTCATCAAGTCCTACCACACTTTCCCTTACAGCAAAACCGACAGTGTGGTCGGAACAACGTGCGACCATGACACCACGTGCGCCATATGTATTGAGGATTACGAGGAATCGGAGATGTTAAGGATGCTGCCGCAATGCCGCCACTACTTTCATCGTGACTGCGTTGACGCGTGGCTCAAGCTCAACGCCACGTGTCCCGTTTGTAGGAACTCGCTCATGGAAACTAGAACCAATAATAATATTGACGATAACAATGTTATTAACCATGGTGGCAATGCCTTGGAACGTGTATAACTAAATCATGGTTTTGTAGAGAGGAATTTCGTGGTCATTCTTCTAGTTTTTTTTTTTTTTTTTCTTTTTTTTTTTTTTTTTTTTTTTGTTTTTTTTTTTTTTTTTATTTTTTTATTTGTATGGATATGTTCATAATGTGAAGGAGATTAATTAGTTGAAGAATTTGGGTTTGCACCTTTTGAAAATTAATGAACGTATAGATTTTTGTTCTTGGAGCTTGGGGGAGAAATGGAGAGAGGGAAAATAAAGAAAAAAAAAGAGAGAAAGGGACAAATAATGACCAGAAAGAGTGAAACAATGTAAGGAAAAATATAAAAGAATCTAATTAGTAGTTACTCGTA
>Ga0214544_1009744_pt1 | contig 14759 bp, 13 predicted proteins | sample CNSS3metaG_FD_160074 | JGI IMG/M metagenome (GOLD analysis project Ga0214544, IMG submission 160074) | Root nodule microbial communities from cowpea collected in UCLA plant growth center, Los Angeles, California, USA - CNSS3 | ecosystem: Host-associated > Plants > Roots > Nodule | place: USA...
CTCAAAACTAAAGCCTTGCTCCCAAATTCGACCATTGTTCTCACAATGTGCTCCGCATCCATGTTGTCAATAGAATTTACGATGGTATCTGGGAGGGTAATTGAAATGTCCTTCCTCACAGATATCTTCGGCAGCTCGATCAACCCAGATTTTGGCCCATTCTCCCCACTGGCCGACCCCGCTCTGCTAGCCGACCCCGTTCCAAGCAGGGCCGCCCTTACTTTCTTCACATCTTTTCCCTTCCCGGGTCGAGGCAGAAGCTCAGCCTTCCTTTTCGTCCCGCCGTGCACGTGCACCTCCACCACAGATTCTTATAAGTTGGGAACATCAGTCTTCCCAGCCGCCTTGGCCTTAGCGGCCATTTCCTTCCTCAACATTTGAAAAAGTGCCAAATTCTTCTTTCCAGACTGCGCCATATGCCCTACAATAATACATCACAACTCGGATCAAAACAACTTAGTATTATTAACACAGCTTAAGTAATAAACAAATACCTGCGATATCTATTATCGGGTGCACCGAATTATAAACTCTAACTAGGCTCTTAGTGGGCAACTTATCAACAAACTTCAACAAGGTCTCCACAACCTCCTTATCACCAACCGACAATTCATCCATCCCCATGTCCTTATACCGAGAAGGATTGTTTGTCCAACTAAAAGGGAACTTGGCGCTTTCGTCTGCGTTCAGAAAATAAGCTTTTCCTCCTTCTTTAACGACCACCTTGAAGTACTCATCCTTGAAATGCTTGAAAGACTGGGAGAAGGCATCCAGTCTGCTGATGCTGGGGCGACTAATTAAAGATAGCCAAGTAGCCAGCCGCCGAGGTCTGGTGTCGTAAAAATACAAGAAAGCATAAGGAGAGGGCTTCAAGTATAAGGACTGGCACAGAATGCGGAAAGCCTACAAGTAGGCCCAACTATTCGGATGTAGCTGTGTAGGTGCCATATTCAACGCCCGCAATACGCCCATGGTAAAATCGTCTAACGACAATCGCACATGAAGTTGAGAAAAGTGGCACATATACATGTAGAAAAACTTCTCGGTAGCCCCCTCCTGCCCATGGCATACCCGGTCGATAGCACTCACCCTCTCTAGAGAAATAATGTCCCCACTGACACGCTTGGAGATGACAGGTGTGCAGTTTAACCAAGAGTTCAGCAGACGGGACCACCTGAACAAAGATGATTGGTCACGAACGTCAGCAGCCGCCCACCCATACCCACCTTTCGCCGGCCAGTTGCTCTCCTCCAACTCTTCGGGGGGATCCTCTCGAACCTCCCTCACAATCTCCATTGGCATCCCACTCGTAACAGCCCCAGAACTCGTACCCTCTCCACCAAGTTGCCTATCCTTACTTCTATCCGACTCGGTACTCTCACTACTACTAGACGTAGACACGCTATCACTACTAGACATACCTGGTTTCGTTTTTACGAGAAGATGTCGGTTGAATTTGGGAACTAGTCGGACAGTATGACGCACACAAGATCTCTGAATTCAGAACTCTCGCAAATGAAACAAGTAACTCCTCACCCGTTTTCAAACCTATTTTATAGTCCAGGGTCCCAAACGACGAAAACTCTTCCCGCCAAAATAAAACCCCAGACCAATCGACACCATCATTGCGAAAGATACGACTTTTGAAAAATGACAGCGCCAAAACTTCTTGATTGGACCCCTGACACCCCTCCACCTACCTTTTGACGGTTACCACTTTTTAGCCTTAACACTGTTCACCACACTTAAAGGCTGGGGGACTGGTGTACCACACCTAGCTGGTTCCGCTAGCATACCAACACATATCACCCTTGACCGACAACTCCCATCGGACAAGGCTGGGAGACTGGTGTACCACACCTAACCGAACTCAATCAAATAAATAAGAAATACATCAAGGCAGCCAAATATTCAGCCAATGCCGAGTAAATCTAACTTATACCGGACCTGGTCAACTTAACCATATAAATGATAAACCTCACGAACATGCCAGAGACAACCCAAGTACACGACCTGACCGCCATGGTCTCGAATTTAAATGAACAAAGGCTAAAGTAACAACAAAATGGCCAACACGGATAGTACACAGCCAAGGACGACATCTGATAAGCCAAGAAATAAACGGATCAGACCGCCCTCGAAGACTTAGTAAAATGGAGGTCCCCGCGTTCGATAGACCTTGAGGGGCCTGGGTTAGGGCCCAAGCCCACTCATAACCCAGGCTAGGGCCCAAACCAAGGCCTAACCCATTAGGTAAACGAACATCATTAATACTCTATAAATACGCATGGACCCCACGAATTAAAGGTACGCATTCATTAATCACTAATTTGACTCTCTGAGAGCTTTGACTTACTTGAGCTTCGGAGACTCTTCTGCAGGTAACCCCTCTTGGGTTCAAGCTGACATGTATCAACTGGGGAGAGACCAACTGAAGAGATAGCGGACTACATGGTAAGGTGACACTTGTGCCTAACTTGGTGAGTAGGACCTTTTCTTAATTTTCATAAATGGGTGGTTTGATTTCAATAATAATTTTTTAAAACTAGTTATTGGCATATTATTTTAAGATCTAGTAGTTGTCGGGTTAATCACTCTTATATACACTTTCGAGTGAATTCTAGGTTTTATAATGTACTTCCTTTCTTATCTCTTAAAGTTTTGTATTCATCATAAATTGTAAGGTAAAAGATATATTCTTACTTAATACGTTTAAATTAAAAATAAAACATGATATAATACTCATTAATATTTGGTTACTAGAAATGACAAATAAACTCGTTCTGTGGGTATTACTTGAACCTGTCTCTGTTTTGACGGAAAATTCTTGCATTGACTGGGTATGGGTATGGGTATGGGTATGGGGAATCTCCGATTTTTTCAATTGAGTATGGGGATTTGTATGGGTATGGAGAATCCCCGACTTTTTCAATTAAGTATGGAGATGTACATATCCCCGTCACAATTAATTATGTAACTATATATATAATTTTTATTTTTTATTTCTTCTAATTATTTGGTTTGTCATGAAACTCATTCGCATCTTCACTATATTTTTTATCTTATCATAATTATCATGTAATTATGTTAAAATGATGTATGTCAATTAAAAAAACTTTATGTCTAAATTTGAATATTTCTATAATTTTTTAATATTTTTATTTATTTTATATTTTCCTTTTCACATTAGAATGTTTAATACTCTTAATTTAAGTGTTTAATAGCACAAATCGTTCATTTACTAGGTAATATAACAAAAAAATTCTTTACTTGTTATTATTAATTTTTGTTTCATTTGAATAACTTTTTTGTTTCACTAAAATATTTTTTGTTATTTCTCAACTATTTAGTATATATGTTGATATTTGAAGAGTTTTCTAAGATTTCTAAGGTATTTTTCATCTTATCATACCCTTAATCATACATTAATTTTTCTTTGTGCGATTTTTTTCAATAGTCTATCAAATTGTTTCTAAACATTTGTTAATTTTTTTAATATTTTTATTTGTTGTTTATTTTCATCATTAGAATACTATTTCAATATATTTTATCTAATTATTGTTTATTTTCTAACTCATAATAATGATAATAAGTGAAATGGGCATCCCTTTGAGGTTGTGTGTTATTGGGAAAAGAGGCACTCCTTTGAGACTATGTGTGATAAGTGCAAAGCATTTGAGATGAAGATCCGTGCTTAGTTGGCAGGTAAATGTCTTCTAGGCTAGAAACCCAAGAAGAAATCTTTAATTAAGAGAAATTAAAGTTCAAAGATTATCTTCCTTAATGTCTCGTGCCTTACATCATTTACTCAATTGCACTTAGGGACCCAACAAATGTAGAATATGTGCTTCTAGAATATCATTGGGTGAATTTGGATTTGAGATTAGATGTTAACTCGTCATTCTGCTTGCATTTACTATTCTGTTTCATTACATTTTCTTTGCTTCAGGACAAGCAAAAGTCTAAGCTTGGGAGAATTTGATGAGCAAATAAAGTATATGTGTATTTATGCATTAGTTTGGGCCATTTTTATTCATTTGTACATTATTGGACTAATTTCATCATGCATTATCTTGTTTCGGATCATACATTTGGGTTTCTGCATTTTTGTGTAAACAGGTCTAGAAGGAGTTAATTAGATTCAAAACAGCATGTTCCACATGTGCCTGGTGGATTTTTCCACAACCTGTGGATTTGGCTTCAAAAGTAAAGAATTCAAAATAGTGTGTTCCACAAGTGCTTGTTAGAGTTTTCCACAACCTGTGGATTTTGCTTCAGAAGATCAAGTGCAAAACAGAAAGTTCCACATGTGACTTGTGGATTTTTCCACAACCTGTGGATTTTTCAGCGAAAAATCTAAATATGACATGGACTGACAAGGACTTAAAGAAAAAAGAAAATAAAAGAAAGAGAAAAGGGGGTGGAAACGGTTAAGGGAGAGAAGTAACCACCTCAGCAAGTAGAAGGAACATGGAAAAGATAAAAGGTGAAGGATCGTTCATGAAAAGTTTCTTCTTCTTCTTTTTTATGTTCGTCATTCTTTTCTTCCATTAGTTTTAATATTTTTATTATGCAAAACTAATTTTCCTTTTGTTGGAAGATTGATGTAGGACTCTGGATTTTAGTTTCTACTCTTTACAATTGATGTTTTGTTAATGTTATTTATCTTAATGCTCTATTTATGATTTTATTGTTTATTCTATGAGCAATCTCGTAATTGGGAAATTAGGGATTGTTTGCAATTATAAACAAGACAGGTTCAGTTATGTCACAATTGGGAAATTAGGCATATCTAATTAGTTCGCAATAGAGATGATTATTTATTTTTCACGATTCTATTGAATTTTTGTAAACGATTGGTTCACTTGCCAAGTGTTCATCATGGGCTCAAACAAGCTCTAAGACAATTGTATAGAAAATTTGATTCCTTTATGATTGATCACAAGTATGACAAAACCTTTCTGATCATTATGTTTCTGTTAATAAATTTCCAGATGGAAAGTTTATTATTCTCTTGCTTTATGTTGATGACACGTTGATTGTTGGTCATGACAAGAATGAGACTCAAAGTCACAAAAGATAGTTGAGCAAGTCCTTTGCAATGGAAGCTTTGGATCTTTCAATACAAATCCTGGGCATGAGAATTGTTAATGACAGGAAGAATGGAAAATTGTGGCTATCCCAACAAAAATATATTGAAAAGGTATTAGAGATATTTACTATGAAAAATTCTAAGCCTGTTAGCACTCCACTTGTAGGTCATTTCAAGTTGACCTCAAAGAAGTGTCATGCAAGTGAGAATGAGAAAGCAGAAATGTAGAAAATTCCATATATATATATATATATATACATATAGATATATATATATATATATATATATATATATATATATATATATATATATATATATATATATATATATATATACATATATATATATATATATATATATATGTATATATATACATATACATATATACATATGTATATATATGTATATATATATGTATATATATGTATATATATATATTAGTTGGTAGTTTGAAGTATGTCATGGTGGGTACAAGTTCAGACATTACTCATGTTGTTGGTGTTGTGAGTCGTTTCTTTGCTAATCTTGGAAAAAAGCATTGGCAAGCTGTGAAATGGATACTTAAGTATCCCAAAGGTACTTATAGAGTTTGTTTATATTTTGGAAGTGTAAGCATGTGTTGAATGGTTACACAAATGCAAACATGCCAGAAGATGTAGATTCTGGGAAGTCTACTTCTAGTTATATGATGACTTTTGCAGAGGGAGTAGTGTCATGGCAATCCAAATCACAAAAAGTGTGTTTCTCTATCTTCTACGGAAGCAAAATATATTGTTGTTATAGAAGTTGCTAAGGAGGATACAAAACTTCCTACAAGAGTTAGGATTATCACAAGAAAAATATGTTTTGTATTGTGATAGTCAAACTGCATTCCATCTCAACAAGAACTCAATCCTTCATTCAAGGTGAAAGTGTAACATCCCGGACGAATATTTCTAATTTAAATAAAATAAAAAGAAATAAATAATAAAGTCGCATTAATTTATAATTCTTTCCCAAAACGAGGTAAATTTCAAACTTTATTACGTGTAGATATTCATTACATAAATTCAACTCAAAGCTTTATATATCTAAAAACCAAATATAAAATTGTGTTACAAAATATTATAAATAAACTGTAAAATCCCAATGTTGCCCCATCTCTAGCATTACTCCTCACCAGCTCCACCTGCAACACTATTTGCTCCCGTGTAACGAATTACACGATCATCGCCAAACACAAGCAGATAGGGTGAGCTAACATATAGACATATATATATATATATATATATATATATATATATATATATATATATATATATATATATACACAAATCAATGTACACACACACACTCATCAAAGAACACAATCCTTTGATTCCATAGACCTTGGCCATCACCATGTTTATCCACGTTCTACGTCTTTGAAATGATTACCTTAATATATTATTTGCTGCCACGACCTACAAGCCACAACTAGTAGAACACGTGACGAAAATCATGCTATAGACCACACTTCGCAACGCTAGGTGGAGTTCCCAATACAAACTAAAATTCGTACTCTCGACACAAGATTAGCACATCATTGGACACAACTTGTGATTGCTCAATCGAGTGGAGACCTTCTGTACGAGCCACAACTCGCACACTCACACTAGTAACACTCGCCAATCCAAGCCACAACTTAAGGAATGCTTGTATTCATCCGCTGTCCCGAGCCACAACTCAAGGGATGTCATTCGAAGCCATAACTCAAGGAATGTCACGTGTTTACCCTCTATTCCGAGCCATAACTCAAGGGATACCATTCTGACCCACAACTCAAGGAATGCTCCAGCAAAGTCCACCTTAAAGTGTCACCCAAAGCTCCATAGATCATGCACATCCTCAAAAACTAGCCACCAGTCGTGTAAAACTCTAAATCTTAATATGCACATGAACTATTATTCCAAGCACCCCATACAATTACTTGACTCTGGACCCAGGATATATCATTCTTCCACGAACTTGCCTGCTCGTGGTCCAACCTCTATGAATCTTCCTGCTCGTAGTCCAACTCTACGGACCTCCCCCCCGTAGTCCAACACACGTGATCCACCCAACTACGAACCTCCCCACTCGCATTAGCCAAGTGTGAGCATGGAACATACGAACCTCCTCGCTCGTATCCTCAAACGAGAGTATCATTAATATGAACCTTCCTGCTCATATTAATCTTGTGTCATCACCAGTCATGAACCTACCTGCTCACGACCCTGTCAAGTATTCTCTTGGTCCAAGTCCGCATCTCCACACATCAACACGCTCACACGAGAGTATCATTAATATGAACCTTCCTGCTCATATTAATCTTATGTCATCACCAGTCATGAACCTACCTGCTCATGACCCTGTCAAGTATTCTCTTGGTCCAAGTCCGCATCTCCACACATCAACACGCAATTACAAAAAGCACATTGCCTTGCTGTTATTCCCAGCACAGACCGTCTAGCGGAACCCTCTCGTCGTCAACCGTTAACCAGATTCCAGCATCACTGTTTTAAAGCTATCGCCTAGAGGGTCACACCTCACTGCCAAGCGCCACGCAGTCCAAAATTATTGTAATCAATAGGATGTATCATATCCTAGCAATAATATAAAATATTATTGTCTACATTTTTCCCATGTACCATTTTTTTTTAAATCTTCACGTGTACCAACACCATTCACATATCATACGTATATAAATATATATTAGATATATCGTTAACAACCTAAACTACAATTGATGTTAACACCTCCAACCACGTATTTGAAACCATAAAAAAAGTAATAGCCCAATCCTATAAAGGAAAGACCACTTTCACATTAATAACATAACATGGTATATTTATCATATTAAAACTAAAGTCACTCTTAATATACTTAACATACATATAATTTTTTTTTCCTGAATTATCACCATCCTATACTTCCCTTAATCACTTTTGAGACCTATCTAAAACTAATATAATAATATATTCTCTCCACCCATTCACAACATGGTACATGTAACAACCACTCACTAACACAAAAAAGCCTTTTAACGTCCGATATTTTCAACTTTTGACGTCTGCCCAAACACCGACATTGTACTAGGTGACGTCAAAATAACGTTGGAAAATTAGCAGATGCCAATTGACGTCGGTGCATTAGGGGTCCGACGTTATCCAACGTCGGGGCCAAGAGCAGCAAACGTCAATTTTTGCACTGAATGGAGGCAAAAACAAGAGCAATTTGATGTCTGTCAGTGCTTGCTAGACGTTAAATAACGTCGGCCCTGGTATGGTCAGACGTTAAATAATGTCTGTCAGAGCACCACCAGATGTTAAACTGCTCTATTTTTTAAAAAAATTTGGTTGTTTTTACAACATTCCTACACCTGAAAATCAAAAAATTCCCAGAACAGTTTCATAATACTTTCAACACAATTCTGGAGTTACAGTTATATATAATAAAACTTAAGTTTCAACATATATTCTAAAGTAATATAAATAACAGCAAACTAAAAGTTTCAACATGAAATTCTTGTACAACAAAGTTTTTTAAAGGAGTTCAAATTCATGTGGTATCAACTCCATCTTTCCAATAGATATGTTGCCCACTCTTGTCTTAGTGTGTGGATAATGTCATTTGGTAGAGGTGATGGATTCTTGAATCGTTGAAAAAGTAATACAATTTCATTATGTATGAATATCATTCTTTAAAGTTTGATATGATTTATAATATGTGAAAGATATATATAATTACCTCTATCCATTCATCTTTAATTGTAGCTTGGATGATTGTTCTTATCCAAGACATGACATAATATCCACATTCCAAATAAAAGTGGAGCGGGCAGACGTTAAAAAGGTCCCGTTATTTACAAAATTGCCATCGGTCATTTTTAACGTTGGGCTTTTTTAGACAGACGTTATTGCGGTGACGTTAAAAACGTTTTTTGTGTTAGTGACTGTATCTTAGCATGACATAAATATAATATATTATATAATTATCATCAAATCTTTGCATGACATAAATATAATATATTATATAATTATCATCAAACCATATGTTATGACTAAAAAATCATAACTCTGATGCATTTTATAAAATTTCGTAAAATAGAGTATCCATAATTTCTTTTTTTTACCTTCATCCATAAAGTCACGTCAACTAAATATTTCATTCATGTACAACTACCACATGAAAGCTAAACAACATATCAACCTATTTTAACTTTTATAAATATCATCTTAAAATAATAATAATAATAATAATAATGAATAAAATACAATTCTACTACACCTTTAAATTACATCATCATTCATAAATTAAAATTTCATTGCTAATATCCATTGTTAAAACTTAAACTCCCAAATTTCCTTTGCATCATCCGTCCACAAATCCATAAATAAAGAAAACTTTGTTGTAGAAAACTCAACGCATTCATGCTATAATAAATTTCGTATTACTAAAATTCATCAATCACAGACTTAATATTTAAACAAAAATCATATCATACGAAATCACCATTACAATCGAAAACTCTAAAACATAATATAAATGTATCCTTTGTTCCATTATTAAATCCCACAAAACTTAAAAATCGTCCATTTTAAAAGATTAGACTAATTAGCTCTCCCCATACCTAGTAATCGATGATTTTCCAACCCTTCCATCTCTGCTCTTCAAGACGGCTAGAGTTTTTGAACCTTCTCATCCATGCCAAAAGGAACTTATTTTGCATAAGCCAAGATTCGAACCCACAACCACTCAATTTCCAAAAATACGCACAAGCATTAAGCCATCACATGTTTCTTGATGTTTTACGCCTCCAAAAGGCTTATACATTAAGTTACGAGACCTTATTCCCACGCAAAACAATTTAAATAATTAAAAATAACACCCACGGGACTTAAACCTAATTTCTTTCATAGTAACCAAGTACACTCAACCACTTAAGCTAGCATTATTCCTTGTCTCTTCTCTCCATATTAATTAACTTAGAGATTATCACCCTCACATCTATTAAATAAATATTTATTTATTTATTTAATTTTTCCCGGATATTATAGAAAGCATGTTGAAGTCTGATGTCCTTGGATACATGATGCATTAGAGAGGAAGCAATTATCAGAGAAAACCCATACTGATGAGAATGGGTCAGATATGATGGCAAATATTCTACTGCAGGAAAATTTTCTATTTGCAAGGAGAAAGCCAATTTGGTTGATTATGGCCCCAATTAATTGGTAAGGGGGAGATTTGTTAGGTGTGTCACCAATTTATCTGTTCCACTGATTTAATTAAGAAAAATAAAATATGTATTTTCTTTATGGACTCTCAACCCATTGTGCAATTTAAAATATGCAACACTTACATCATATTGGTTAAGAGGAAAAATAGAGTGGGAAACAAAGAAACATAAGTTATGAGTGCCTTTGGTGAGAAAAGAAAAGAAGCCTCTAGAAAAGGAGAAAGTGGGGAAGAAGAAAAGAAGAAATTTAAGAAGGAAAAATACCCTTTGAAGTTTTTTTTTTCTTTATGGAAAATCCTAATAGAAATCAAAAATATAGCTTAAAGTTTTTGATTGAACCAATATAAATGTTCTACTATGTATCCTTCCTATAATAAGAATATTCGTAAGACCCTCTGCAACGTCCCGATTAAATGGATAAAATCAATTTAAATAAAACACCACATATAAAAATATCCAAAGAGTACAGAACTTTGGAATATGATGTACACAATACTCTAACATGTTCATAACAAAAAGAAAAGGCCCCACATGGCCTAAACGAAGTACAAAGTCTCGTCAAGTGCGAGAGAAACTACTATTACTACTAAGCTCCAAGCTGTGGGTCCCCAAAGTGAGCCCGATAGACGTCTGCTCACATCAATAAGGTTGATGATCATCGCAAGGGAGGAAACCACACACAATCATACAAACAAGCAAAAGGTAAGCTAGTGGAGAAAGTATTCACATCGTGCACTCAACATACATTTCCATATTCACGCATAAGTACTGGGAAAAACACACATGATATACCACACCAATTAGTGCTCCAATAATAAACTATCTGGGTACTGATGAATATCACCCTATAGGGCTTTTCAGCTTGGGCCAATGGCCTGGCCAAGGGACCCACAACAAGAGCAATGGCTAGGAGGATAAAAGAGGAATGGGCCTCCAATGCACATACAAGGCCCAAGATGAACTTTACATGGACCAAGGAAGATGTGAAGACCTAGCCTAAAACTCTTTGTTTGTAAATATTAGAATAGGGTTTATTTTTCTGGGCTTTGTATTTTGGGCCTAGTAGAATAGGGTTTTCTTTGGGCCATGTATTGGGCCTTAGAGGAAATTGGGGAAGTAATTTTGGACCAAAAAATGGAATAGGGCCAAATGGGCCAAGAGTAGTGTGTCTACTCTAGAAAAGCCTAGAAGCTTCTCAAACTTGCTCTCCAAGGATGAGAATTAGCTTCCCATGGCAAGACAAGTGTGACTTGCTTAGGTGGCAAGTCACACCTCCTACATGCTCCTTTTTGGCTCCAAAATTCAACTTTCTAGACTCCTTTTTCCCTCCACTTTTTGGAGACTCCTTGGTCTCATTTTAGCCTATAAATAGAGAGCTTAGCACCCTTATATTTTCACTCATGAATATAGTAGAGAAATTCTGTTGAGATGACTCCAGACTTCTCTCTTTTTGTGAATCAACTTAGGCTAGAGTTCTCCTTCTTGGTTTCCTCTAGCCCCTTTCCTTGAGTGTTGGCCTAACCTCACTTGAGAGCTTCTCCAAACACCATTGCCGCATCATTTCTCCTCTCATCTTCTAGCTTCCGCACCTTCATCCTTCTCCATGGAAGCCTCATCAATTCCGCATGGCTTCTCCTTGGCTTTCTTACTCTTGAAGATGGACTCATCAGGTACCCTTATTGAGGCACCGCCACGAGACAGTGGAATTACGTCCTAGCAGTGAGACATCACCACGAGGCCTTCGCGGAATTACACCCTTACAAGAGGCACCACCACGTGGCCTTCGTGGAATTACGTCCTAGTCTTGAGGCACCACCATGTTACCCTCGTGGAATTACGTCCTGATCTCGAGGCACCACCGTGAACTCTCACCTCGAGGTTCATGGAATTAGGTCAAATCGTTGAGGCACCACCGTGGACTCCCCCTAGAAGGGCCCACGAAATTATGTCCATAAGATAAGGCACCACCACAAGCCCCGCCACAAGGGTCATGGGATTATGTCCTATACAAACCTTACTCATGCATTATCAACCAATCATGAAGTTCATATGCATACAATTAACATGTCATTTAGTATGAATGATCAACCATCAATTATATCCCATGCCAAGCTCATTACCAATTCATTTGTCCTCACCCATAAAATACATAGTACATGTATATCAACCCCTTTATACATAATAAATCACTGAAGTCAATCAAACAACCATCAACATTCATGCAACAAAGCATAGCAAAAACCAAGCTAGGTCTCGCCCAAGCTGGGAGTCCTCGCTCAGGCGAGAGGAGTGATCTCGCTCAAGCTGCAGACTCTCGCTTAGGCGAGACTGCGATAGTGCCCCTGGAAGGTTTCGCAAACTCTCGCTTGGGTGAGGCGGTCTCACCTGGGCGAGACTGTTCGTCGCTCAAAAATACAGCCCCTCGCCTAGGCGAGCGCTCGAGCAGAAACCTGGGCGAGTTCTCGTTATTCTCACCTGGGCGAGATGAGCTCGCCTAGGCGAGTATATCAGTTCTCACCACTGTTCCACACATGTTCAATCAAGGACTCACTCATGACAGCACCCAAAGCATTTTTACATCATCATAAGCAACATACTATCACCAGAAACACGAAACAGAACCAAAGCATACAAAAAGTGAATCAAAAACATAAAGCCTAGCTTCCCTTACCTGGAATAAGCTAGTACAAGACTCCCAACCCCGATTTAGTGAGCACAGTAGCTACAAGTATATCTTACTGAACTAGAGATCAGAGGAACAGAGTGGAAGCGGGATCAGTAAGAGAACTTCGGTTGAAACTCTGACAATCAAAGCTAGAACAAGGAAAGAACAGTTGGGAGGTTAACTTACTTGGAACAATGGGTCCTCCTAGCTCAATGTACAGTCAGAGCAAAACCCTAACATAGGCTCGCGGCTGCTCAAGAAAGGAGTAGTGATCTCTTGTTTTCTGGAAATGAGGTGGACGAGTGGAGTTAGGTCAGATTAGGGTGTTTGGCTCCCTATGGGCCTGCCCTAGGCCCAACCCACAAGAGGCAACCCTTTTCATTTAGGGCAGAAAGGCACAAAGAATTTAATGGGCCATACACCGTCCATAAAGCTTGTAATTCGCTACAAAACTCATGAAAATGGACTTCTTTTAAGCAAGAACACATGTCCTGTGTATTTTTATCAGCAAATATATATATATATATATATATATATATATATATATATATATATGGAAAAGCTGAAAATTTTCTCTTGCTTTGACCTTAATGGACTTCCAACCAAGTAGGGAAGGTCCTCTAATGAAATTTTTTTCAATTGGCAGTTCAATCTAAAAATATCTGCTACTCATTATTAGTAATTCTTATTTAAATAATTTTTAAGAATGACATTACTAAAATAAAGTTATCATTATTAGTAATTCTTATTTAAATAATTTTTAAGAATGACATTACTAAAATAAAGTTATTAGTGAGAGAAACATAAAATTTATAATTTAGATTTTGTAGATTTATGTTTTTCATATAAACTAGTTTTAGACCCGTGCGTACGCACGGGTCGTGCAGTTTTGATGGTCGGTCGTACTGGATACTTTAAATTATTTGTTTGTTTCAATTATTAGATTATTGTATTATTAATTTTGAAATGAATTTATAATTTAGGAAAGGAATTTTGTTAAACTTTATATTAATGGGATAGTTATAACATTAGAAGAAGTGAAATTCTGTAATAATAAAATTTTTTGCGGTTAAAACCTTTTCTTTTTCGTATCGATACTTCTATATCGTTAATAATATTCACTAGTGCAGTAAGGGCTTTCTGCCCCGGTTATTTTCCACATTTTGCCTCGGGTCTGGAACCGAGGCATATTGGGGCGAGGCCAAAAGATACCCCTTTTGGCCTCGGTTATCACCCGAAGCCATATACCCAGTTTTATGCCTCGGTTGTTTCAAAACCGGTGCCATATACCCAATTTTCTGCCTCGGGTCAGATAGGACCGAGGCCATAGGGTAAAAATATTTTTTTATAATTATAAAAAACGAAAACAGATGTAACAACAATGGTGGTGGTGGAGAATCTGCAGCAACCACTGGCATCAAGAGGATAACATTCAGCAGAGACCCAAAAACGAAATGAACAGAGATTGAACCTAACTCCCTTTCTTTTCCACTGGCATTCAGCAGCAACCACTGGCATCAAGAAGAGACCCAAAAACGAAAACAGAGATTGAACCTAACTCCCTTTCTTTTCCACATTCAGCAGCCAACAATAACAACAACAGGGTTCAAAACAGACCCAAAAACGAATTTGAAATAGAGGCCATTCAGGCCAAATCGCGCATGAATGATACGATACCCAATGACAGCAACAATGAACGTCCCCATCTTCCGTGAGATTCATCCATAGGAAAGGCGTTTTGGTGACTCCATAGGCGAGGGATT
>Ga0214544_1009745_pt1 | contig 14755 bp, 8 predicted proteins | sample CNSS3metaG_FD_160074 | JGI IMG/M metagenome (GOLD analysis project Ga0214544, IMG submission 160074) | Root nodule microbial communities from cowpea collected in UCLA plant growth center, Los Angeles, California, USA - CNSS3 | ecosystem: Host-associated > Plants > Roots > Nodule | place: USA...
TTAGAGTGTGAAGCTTGTGTTGTTCACTTTAAGGTGATTAAAGGTGAAAGTGAGTGGATTTAGAGTAAAGTTTGTTGAAGTTTGTGAGTGATTTGATGGAAGTGATAGATTAAAAATTATATTTAAACCAAAGAAAACAAGATTACCAAATTGTACTTTATTTTAAAAATAATTAAAAATTATCATTGTATAGGTTTGATTTATCGTAGAAAAATATGAAAATGTATAAATGACATTTACATATTTTAATAAAAAGATATTTAAAAGATAATGTAACAAAAAATTTTATAATTGAAAATTACTTTTTAAACCTTATTTTAGAACAATTTTTAAATTTTCGTTAGTTTTAGACTATTTTCATAATTATGCTAAAAATAAATTGCTACATAATTGTAATCTTGATATCTCCCATAAACCATTACATAACAGACATTATTGAAAAATAGAGGAATTTCGCTCTTCCTACCCTCTCTCTCCCTCATTGTTGATTGGAGGGAGAGGGATAAGATGAATTCAAGTGGATTAGAGTGTGAATCTTGCCTTGTTCACTTTAAGGGGATTAAAGGTGAAAGTGAGTGGATTTAGAACAAATTTTCTTGAAGTTTGTGAGTGATTTGATGGATGTGATAGATTAAAAATTATATTTAAATCATAAAAAAACAAGATTACCAAATTGTACTTTATTTTAAAAATAATTAAAAATTATCATTGTATAGGTTTGATTTATCGTAGAAAAATATGAAAATGTATGAATGAAATTAACATATTTTAATAAAAAAATATTTACAAGATAATGTAACAAAAAATTTTATAATTAAAAATTACTTTTTAAACCTTATTTTAGAACAATTTTTAAATTATCGTTATTATTTGATCGTTTTCATAATTATGCTAAAAAATAAATTGTACGTAATTGTAATCTTGATATCTCCCAAAAACCATTACATAATAGACATTAATAAAAAATAGAGAAATTTTGCTCTTCCTATCCTCTCTCTCTCCCTCATGGTTGATTGGAGGGAGAGGGATAAGATAAATTCAAGTGGATTAGAGTGTGAAGCTTGTGGTGTTCACTTTAAGGTGATTACAGGTGAAAGTGAGTGGATTTAGAGTAACGTTTGTTGAAGTTTGTGAATTATTTGATCCAAGTGATAGATTAAAAATTATATTTAAATCATAAATAAGAAGATTACAAAATTGTACTTTATTTTAAAAATAATTAAAAATAATCATTATATAAGTTTGATTTATCGTAAAAAAAATATGAAAATGTATAAATGAAAGTAACATATTTTAGTAAAAAAAATACTTAAAAGATAATGTAATAAAAAAATTTATAATTAAAAATTACTTTTTAAACCTTATTTTATAACTATTTTCAAATTTTCGTTATTAATTATTTTTGTAAAAATAATTTAAAAAGTCCTATTTTTACATCATTTTCATAATTAAGCTGAGAAATAAATTGCGGACATAATTGTAATCTTGATATCACACTCATACCAAGACATAACATAAATGATTTAAAAACAGAAGAATATCCCTCTTCCTTCCCCTCTTTCTCCGTCAAGGTTGATTAGATGGAGAGGGAGAGGATGACATCAAGTGGATTATAGTGTGATGTTTGTATTGTTCCCTTTAAGTAGATTAGAGATGAAAGTGGGTGGATTAAGAGTAAAGTTTGTTAAAGTTTGTGAGTGATTTGATGGATGTGATAGATTAAAAATTATATTTCAATCAAAGAAAAACAAGATTACAAAATTGTTCTTTATTTTTAGAATAATTAAAAATTATCATTATATAAGTTTGATTTATCGTAGAAAAATATGAAAATGTATAAATGAAAGTATCATATTTTAATTAAATTATTTTAAAGATAATGTAAGAAAAAATTTTATAATTAAAAATTACTTTTTAAACCTTATTTTATAACAATTTTCAAATTTTCGTTATTTTTACATCGTTTTCATAATTATCCTACAAAATAAATTGCGGACATAATTGTAATTAAGATATCATCCTCAAACCATTACATAACAGACATGGTTGAAAAATAGAGGAATTTGTCTCTTCCTTCCCCTCTCTCTCCCTCGTCGTTGATTGGAGGGAGAAAGATAGAATGAATTCAACTGGATTAGAGTGTGAAGCTTATCTTGTTCACTTTAAGGGGATTAAAGGTGAAAGTGAGTGGATTTAGAGTAAAGTTTGTTGATGTTTGTGAGTGATTGGATAGATGTGATAGATTAAAAATTATATTTAAATAAAAAAAAACAAGATTACCAAATTATAGTTTATTTTAAAAATAATTAAAAATTATCATTATATAAGTTTGATTTATTGTAGAAAAAAATATGAAAATGTATAACTGAAAGTAACACATTTTAATAAAAAAATACTTAAAAGATAATGTACTAAAAAATTCATAATTAAAAATTACTTTTTAAACCTTATTTTATAACAATTTTAGAATTTTCGTTATTAATTATTTTTGTAAAACTAATTTAAAAAGTCATATTTTTACATCATTTTTATAATTAAGCTAAGAAATAAATTTTGGACATAATTGTAATCTTGATATCATCCTCAAAACAAGACATAACATAGATGATTTAAAAACAGAAGAATATCCCTCTTCCTTCCCCTCTTTCTCCCTCAAGGTTGATTGGATGGAGAGGGAGAGGATGTCATCAAGTGGATTAGAGTATGAAGTTTGTGTTGTTCGCTTTAAGTGGATTAAAGGTGAAAGTAGGTGGATTAAGAGTAAAGTTTGTTAAAGTTTATGAGTGATTTGATGGAAGTGATAGATTAAAAATTATATTTAAATCAAAGAAAAACAAGATTACCAAATTGTACTTTATTTTAAAAATAATTAAAAATTATCATTATATAAGTTTGATTTATTGTAGATAAAATATGAAAATATATAAATGAAAGTAACATATTTTAATTAAATTATTTAAAAGATAATGTGAGAAAAAAATTTATGGTTAAAAATTACTTTTTAACCTTATTTTATAACAATTTTCAAATTTTTGTTATTTATACATTGTTTTCATAATTATGCTAAAAAATAAATTGCGGACATAATTGTAATCTTGATATTACCTCATACCATTGTATAACAGACATGATTGAAAAATAGATGAATTTCGTCTTCCTTCCCCTCTCTCACTCATCGTTGATTGGAGGTAGAGGGATATGATGAATTCAAGTGGATAAGAGTGTGAAACTTATCTTGTTCACTTTAAGGGGATTAATGGTGAAAGTGAGTGAATTTAGAGTAAAGTTTGATGAAGTTTGTGAGTGATTTGATGGATGTGATATATTAAAAAATATATTTAAATCATAAAAGACCAAGATTACCAAAATGTACTTTATTTTAAAAATAATTAAAAATTATCATTATATAAATTTGATTTATCGTAGAAAAAATATGAAAATGTATCAATGAAAGTAAAATATTTTAATAGAAAAATATTTAAAAGATACTGTAATAAAAAATTTTATAATTAAAAATTACAATTTAAATCTTATTTTATAAAAATTTTCAAATTTTCGTTATTAATTATTTTTGTAAAAAAAAATTTGAAAAGTCATATTTTTACATCATTTTCATTATTAAGTTGAAAAATAAATTGCGGACATAATTATAGCCTTGATGTCACACTCAAACCAAGACATAGTAAAGATGATTTAAAATTAGAACAATTTCCCTCTTCCTTCCCCTTTCTCCCTCAAGGTTGATCAGATGGAAAGGGAGAGGATGACATCAAGTGTGAAGTTTGTGTTATTCACATTAAGTGGATTAAAGGTGAAAGTCAGTGGATTTAGAATAAAGTTTGTTGATGTTTGTGAGTGATTTGATGGATGTGATAAATTAAAAATTATATTTAAATCATAAAAAAACAAGATTACCAAATTGTACTTTATTTTAAAAATAATTAAAAATTATCACTATATAAGTTTGATTTATCGTTGAAAAAATATGAAAATGTATAATTGAAAGTAACATATTTTATTAAAAAATATTTAAAAGATAAATTAATAAAAAAATTTAGAATTAAAAATTACTTTTTAAATCTTATTTTATTACAATTTTCAAATTTTCGTTATTAATTATTATTTTAAAAATAATTTGAAAAGTCATATTTTTACAATATTTTGATAATTAAGCTGAAACATAAATTGCGAACATAATTGTAATCTTGATATCACCCTCAAACCAAGACATAACAGAGATGATTTAAAGATAGAAGAATTTCCCTGTTCCTTTCCCTCTCTCTCCCTCAAGGTTGATCGGATGGAGAGGGAAAGGATGACATCAAGTGGATTACATTGTGAAGTTTGTGTTGTTCACTTTAAGTGGATTCAAGGTGAAAGTGGGTGGATTATGTGTAAAGTTTGTGAGTGATTTGATGGATGTGATAGATTAAAAATTATATTTAAATAAAAGAAAAACAAGATTACCAAATTGTACTTTATTTTAAAAATAATTAAAAATTATCATTATATAAGTTTGATTTATCGTAGAAAAAATATGAAAATGTATAAATGAAAGTAACATATTTTAATTAAAATATTTAAAAGATAATGTGAGAAAAAAATTTATAGTTAAAAATTACTTTTTAACCTTATTTTATAACAATTTTTAAATTTTCGTTATTTTTACATTGTTTTAATAATTATGCTAAAAAATAAATTGCGGAGATAATTGTAATTTTGATATCACCCTCAAACTCTTGCATAACATACATGATTGAAAAATATAGGAATTACCCACTTCCTTCCCCTCTCACCCTCATTGTTGATTAGAGGGGGAGAGATACAATGAATTCAAGTGGATTAGAGTGTGAAACTTATCTTGTTCACTTTAAGTGGATTAAAAGTGAAAACGGGTGGATTTAGAGTAAAGTTTTTTGAAATTTATGAGTGATTTGATGAATGTGATAGATTAAAAATTATATTTAAATCATAAAAAAACAAGATTACCAAATTGTACTTTATTTTAAAAACAATTAAAAATTATCATTATATAACTTTCATTTATCGTAGAAAAAAATATGAAAATGTATAAATGAAAGTAACATATTTTATTAAAAAAACTAATTAAAAGATAATGTAATAAAAAATTTATAATTAAAAATTATTTTTTAAACCTTATTTTATAACAATTTTCAAATTCTTGTTATTAATTATTTTTGTAAAAATAATTTGAAAAGTCATATTTTTACATCATTTTCATTATTAAGTTGAAAAATAAATTGCAGACATAATTATATCCTTGATGTCACACTCAAACCAAGACATAGTAGAGATGATTTAAAATTAGAACAATTTCATCTTCCTTCCCCTCTCTCTCCCTCAAGGTTGATTGGATAAAGAGGGAGAGGATGAGATCAAGTGGATTACAGTGTGTGAAGTTTGTGTTGTTCACTTTAAGTGGATTAAAGGTGAAAGTGGAGGGATTTAGAGTAAAGTTTGTTGAAGTTTGTGATTGATTTGATGTATGTGATAGATTAAAAGTTATATTTAAATGATAAAAAAACAAGATTATCATATTGTACTTTATTTTAAAAAGAATTAAAAATTATCATTATATAAGTTTTATTTATCATAGAAAAAATGTGAAAATATATAAATGAAAGTAACATATTTTAATAAATAAATATTTAAAAGATAATGTAATAAAAAATTGGGTTAAATATGTTTTTGGTCCCTTAAGTTTCAGCGAAATTTGGAATTAGTCCATCATCAAAACTTTTGACCAATTTAGTCCTTCATCTTTCAAAATGCGTGAATTTAGTCCTTTTAACCAAATTTTGTTAAGTTTATCTGACGTTTCGAGAGCGCATTTCATGATAGTATTTAAGTTAACATTGAAGCAAAAATGTGTCAAACAGTATAAATAATTTAAATACTATCATGAAATGCGCTTGAAATGTCAGATAAACTTAACAAAATTTGGTTAAAAGGACTAAATTCACGCATTTTGAAAGATGAAGGACTAAATTGGTCAAAAGTATTGATGAGGGACTAAACCCAAATTTCGCTCAAACTTCAGGGACCAAAAACATATTTAACCCTAAAAAATTTTATAATTAAAAATTACTTTTTAAACCTTATTTTATAACAATTTTCAAATTTTCGTTATTAATTATTTTTGTAAAAATAATTTGAAAAGTCATATTTTTACATCATTTTCACAATTAAGCTAAAAAATAAATTGCGGACATAATTGTAATCTTGATATCGCCCTCAAAGCAAGACATAACAGAGATGTTTTAAAAATAAAAGAATTTCACTCTTCCTTCTCCTTTCTCGCCCTCAACATTGATCGGATGGAGAGGGGGAGGATGACATCAAGTGGATTACCGTGTGAAGTTTGTGTTGTTCACTTTAAGTGGATTAAAGGTCAAAGTGGGTGAATTAAGAATAAAGTTTGTTAAAGTTTGTGAGTGATTTGATGGATGTGATAGATTAAAAATTATATTTAAATCAAAGAAAAACAAGATTACCACATTGTACTTTATTTTAAAAATAATTAAAAATTATCATTCTATAGGTTTGATTTATCATAGAAAAAAATATGAAAATGTATAAATGAAAGTAACATATTTTAATAAAAAAATATTTAAAAGATAAAGTAATAAAAAATTTATAATTCTATAACAATTATCAAGTTTTCGTTAATTTTAGATCGTTTTCATAATTATTCTAAAAAATAAATTGCGTGCATAATTCTAATCTTGATATCTCCCACAAACATTTACATAACAGACATTATTGAAAAATAGAGGAATTTCGCTCTTCCTACGCTCTCTCCCTCATCGTTGATTGGAGGGAGAGGGATAAGATGAATTCAGGTGGATTAGAGTGTGAAGCTTGTGTTGTTCACTTTAAGGTGATTGAGGGTGAAAGTGAGTGGATTTAGAGTAAAGTTTGTTGAAGTTTGTGAGTGATTTGATGGAAGTGATAGATTAAAAATTATATTTAAATCAAAGAAAACAAGATTACCAAATTGTACTTTATTTTAAAAATAATTAAAAATTATTATTGTATAGGTTTGATTTATCGTAGAAAAATATGAAAGTGTATAAATGAAATTAACATATTTTAAGAAAAAAAATATTTAAAAGATAATGTAACAAAAAATTTTATAATTGAAAATTACTTTTTAAACCTTATTTTAGAACAATTTTTAAATTTTCGTTAGTTTTAGATTGTTTTCATAATTATGCTAAAAATAAATTGCTACATAATTGTAATCTTGATATCTCCCACAAACCATTACATAACAGACATTATTGAAAAATAGAGGAATTTCGCTCTTCCTACCCTCTCTCTCCCTCATTCTTGATTGGAGGGAGAGGGATAAGATGAATTCAAGTGGATTAGAGTGTGAATCTTGTCTTGTTCACTTTAAGGGGATTAAAGATGAAAGTGAGTGGATTTAGAGCAAAGTTTCTTGAAGTTTCTAAGTGGTTTGATGGATGTGATAGATTAAAAACTATATTTAAATCATAAAAAAACAAGATTACCAAATTGTACTTTATTTTAAAAATAATTAAAAATTATCATTGTATAGGTTTGATTTATCGTAGAAAAATATGAAAATGTATAAATGAAATTAACATATTTTATTTAAAAAACTAATTAAAAGATAATGTAATAAAAAATTTATAATTAAATTTTTTTTTTAAACCTTATTTTATAACAATTTTCAAATTTTTGTTAGTTTTAGATCGTTTTCATAATTATGCTAAAAAATAAATTGCATACATAATTGTAATCTTGATATCTCCCACAAACCATTACATAACAGACATTATTGAAAAATAGAAGAATATCGCTCTTCCTACCCTCTCTCTCCCTCATTGTAGATTTGAGGGAGAGGGATAAGATGAATTCAAGTGGATTAGAGTGTGAATCTTGTCTTGTTCACTTGAAGGAGATTAAAGGTGAAATTGAGTGGATTTAGAGCAAAGTTTCTTGAAGTTTGTGAGTGATTTGATGGATGTGATAGATTAAAAATTATATTTAAATCATAAAAAAACAAGATTACCAAATTGTACTTTATTTTAAAAATAATTAAAAATTATCACTATATAAGTTTGATTTATCGTAGAAATTGTATAAATGAAAGTAACATATTTTAATAAAAAATATTTAAAAGATAATGTAATAAAAAAAATTATAATTAAAAATTACTTTTTAAACCTTATTCTATAACAATTTTCAATTTTTCGTGATTAATTATTTTTGTAAAAATGATTTGAAAAGTCATATTTTTACATGATTTTCATAACATTGCAAAAATAATAGCGTTGTTGTTGTTGCAACGTGAGCTAGTCTCCCTCCTTTTTAGGATGGTGCATGTTGTTGCAACGAGATATCCTCCACATGTTGATCCTACATCCACATTTTATGGGATATTTATTTTCAACACTAGGCTTCAGTTACAGAGTATGGATTTTTAAATCCCTTCATCACAGAACCTTTCTCATCTCTCCTTTTCTTATTTCTTCCTTCTCTCTTCTCTTATATCTTGGGTTACTTATCTTGCTAGTTTCTGCTATCCTGATATATCCGAGATGTTCCTGTTGTATCCTGGGGGTTTGCGCATATACTGTGGATAAATCCTTAAGGGCAGTGTTTTTACACGCCTCAGGAAATCCTTTTATTTATGCTTTTATCTATTTTATGCATATTTACTAACAATCTTAAGGATTTATTTTATAGCTGAACATAACCTTTGAATTTTTGGATGTACACAGTTATGATTGGTGTTACAAAAGTGAAGTTCCCGTAGGTGTTCCTTTGGGCATTAATTTTGCCTATTGCAAAACAGAAAGTGGAGTGAAAGAGAAAGAGTGAGTGACTGCGGCGGGACCCGTTCAACAATTAAAAGAGAGGAAAAGAGGTTTCAACTTTCCAAAATCATCACTATGAACGACGACGAAATAGAGTCTGAGGGAGAGAACAGGAGAACACATACACTACAAAACAGAGAAGGGGAAGCGAAACGTGAGTCTTCTTTCTTCAGAGAGGGGCGATAAAAAAAAACCCTAATACCACTGCCTCACGAACGCACGACAGCAGACTCTCATTGCAGTATCAGTCACGCCAGTAACGAGTCCAAAGCGTTGACTCGTTATCCTCATCTCCTCGCAAATCCGACGAGGCCGTAGTTGCCGAAAAGGTCGTCGCCTTCGACCGCAAATTTGGCATCCCTGCCATGCTCAGTCGCATCAAGCCCTTCGACAACTCCACCATCTCCATGGTATCTTCCCCGCTCCGCGTGACAACCACAGGAAGGCGTTTTTCTTCCTTAGCAACGAGGGTTTCCCTTGGCATATCCAACAAGGGTCTCTTCTCTCAGCAGTTTGCTTGCGTGACTGCAGGACATGAGGCGGCAACATGGAGACTGACCCAAGACGGTTCATGTACGTGCTGAAGACAATGTCAACGGTTACTGCATGAAGTTCGTCAGATGAAGAATAAACTGCCCCTAACGTGCCTATGAAAAAGGAGAAGTTAAAGAAAAAAAAAGATTTTAATGCATGAAGATAGGCATATGCTGGTGGGTGCCGGTGGTTCCTTTGTTTAATAAATTTAATTGTTTGAAATGGTGGTGGGTCATGGGTGTGCATTCTACGACATATATTCAAAACTGGAAGTCATTATTATGGTGCAAGATTGGTCCCACAATGTCTTTAAGAACAAATTGGGCTTTTGGAATGGACACGGCACCAGTAATCTTTTCGTGAGAGGATGAAGCACCATAAGGTATTTATCTTTTTATCAATCTTGGAATATTTAAGACCGTGGGGTTAGATAATTTTACTTAATTATTTAAAATAAAATGTGTGAATGAATTTAACCCATTTTCAAAGGAAAATAAAATAATTATTTGGGATATGGCTTTTTCACATTGATACATGCAATTTGATAGTTTCTAGAATAAGTTGTTTTAGAATTTTATTCTAAAATATAAGTTGTTTCTAGATGAAGCCATGTGATTTTTTGTAAGATAGAATCATAAGGAAGGGTGATAGTATTATTATCTCAAAAGTGTTCTTGAGAAACTTCTTAGGAAGTTTAGAAATTAGAAATGAGTATATATCCCTTATGATACTAATTAAAAAGAAAAAGAAAAATAGAGGAGAATTATTTTCTCAACCTCAGTATGCCCAGATAATTGGGAGTTCACTACCTGTGATGGTCCTTTTTAGACCAGGTGTTGTTTATGTAGTAAGGAGACTGAGAAGATACACTTAATATTCTAATTATGAATATTGAGACTTATGAGATGTTTAAGAGATTCAATGGAATATGTCATTGAATATAGTGGATTTCCCCATTGTACTAGAAGGGTACAATGATGCTAACTGAATCTATCATTCAGACGAGACAAAATCCATTAGTGGTAATAAATTCAAACTTAGGGTAGTGTGATTCCTTGGAGATCAGTCAGGCAAATGATATTGCTAGAAATATGAGTATGTTGTTCTTGAAAAGGGGTGATAGTGAAGCTGAGTAGTTGACGAACTTCTTAGCTAACATTCCACTAGGAATGAAAATACATTGTGATTGCCAATCGGCAGTTGCTACTAAAGAGTGGAACAATTTCCATTGATTGTGTGAAGTCAGAATGAAATTTTGCGAATCCTCTAACAAAATCCTAGGATGAAATATGATTATAGAAACATCGAGGGGAATGAGACTTAAGCCACTTGAAACAAACAAGTGATGGTAACCCAACCTTTGTGATTGGAGATCCCATGAATAAGGTTCATATGGGTAAGAACAAGTCACTTGTTAGTTCTGATAGCACTAATTTGATTCTAAAATCAATTATGTCTATTCCTATGGTGTGTGTGTGTAAAAGTGCTAGAGACTGCATTATTGAGAGGATAAACTTTGTAATTAAAATTCTTTGAGGTGTAAGAATTTTAAACAAAGTTTTAATGATTTTCATATCCCTTATGGGTGGTGTATGAGTTGCAATATACACTTGATGAAATCACCTATATGAGTGTCGAGTGGGGCCGCTTATATGAGATATTGGCATGATCTCTAGAGCACTCATGAATACCAGGCATGTAAGACTTGAGAAAAATTAAATAGTTATTTAAATAATTATTTAATTATGGCGGGTAATGGATATATTTAAAGCAATTAATGTGTGGAACTATGACGTGGAAAAGTGTTAGCTCATGTGGTTGAGAGTACTTTGATTGTGTGAGAGGACTTGGGTTTGAGTCCTATATGTGCCATTTGAATGTTATTTAATTTATGCATTTTTGTTTAATTATATATTGAATGTGTGGTCTGATGATAAATTCCTAAAATTGTAGGAGTTATCACGAAAGATGAATTGGTTGAATGATTGTGAAATTGACTTGGTGAGTGATGGGTTGTAGGTTCAAACCTTGTTGAGAACTAATTAATTTTCTTTTTGCCAAAATTTCATTAGTATGAATATGAAAGGGTTTAGGAACCCTAGCAGCCAATCGATAGGTAATTCAAAGGGCTGGGAACATCATGTTAGGGGACTTAATTAACCATTAAACCTTCATTATATTTAATTTTCATTTTGGTGGTAAAAAGGGTAATTAGAGAGGTAGTGATTCAAGAAAAGATAGAGAATTAGCAAGAGGAGAGGTATTAGGACTGAAGTGTGAACGTTGGGTAGAGAACGGTTCGTTTGGGCGTACTGCAGAGAGGAGTTGGAAGGGAAAAATAGTGTGATGGGTGCAAACAAGTGAGGAGGAGGTTTTGCTTCGAGGCACACTCACCAATTCGGGTTTGAGAGCGGGAGATCCAGGTAAGGGGAGTTGCTCTGTGTGTTTTCTTTTAGTTATATCAATTACACTATGTTGCATGATCGAAATTGCATGTTATCTGTCAGTTTGCGCACTGTTCAATCCCTACCGCTAGGCGGCACATCAGTGATGAAGCCTTGTTCTTGTTTTGGTTTGAACCGCCTGGCGATGAATTCCTGCCAGGCGGCGCGACACCATTCGCGGTCTTTGTTGATGTTTGTTGCTATTCGTGCAAGTGCGTTTGTGTTTTCTGTGGTTGATGTGAGTGGGTTCTATTGGGTACCTTTCTGGACCGAAATGGATTACCAAATTGAGGAATGGTAAGGGTTGAGGGATGATAATATGTGAATTGATTTGGGTTGCACATGAGGGTGAATATAGAGCCACTTTTATGAATCAAATTGAGAGTAAAAAGTTAGTATGTAATGCAGGTATGGTTGCATCTTGGTGACTGAAATTGGTAGGGATGGAAATTGGAAAATGGACTGAGTACGTGAATGAAGAATCCTGTGATTCTGCAGAACACTGGTGTACCGCCTGGCGGCGCACTACTTGCCGCTAGGCAACGATGGGTGTAGGTACGTCTTTTGCGTGCTTAAAAGAGGGAGAAAAGGGTGGAAGTGAGTAGAACTGGGATGAGTCATGTTTTTAGACAAATATTGATAAAGCTGTAAGAGATAAATAACCTGTAGTATAGAATTACGGAAATTGGATTAAGTATGAAGGCATGAGCATGATATGGTAAGATTGTAAGAAGTGTAATTTGAAATAGTAAGAACAAGAATTTTAGTGACAAGTCTCAGATTTGAATGAACACACTTGTTGGGGTCGCAGCTGGAATAAGAGATAGTTGGATTAAAATTTGAGGTAATACCTATGATATGTGTAGAATGAATTATGAATTAACTGAGTAGGAAGTGTGGTACTGTGATAAAGCAATTTGAGTAGAGAATATGCTATGGGAAAATATACTATGTGGCTTTTATTAGGAAATAGGAGAGCTTACGGTATAATGTTGGAAGAAATTGGTGCATTGTAGGTGTGATAAGGAGTTTGGAATGGGAGTTATAGGTACTGTAATCAGTCAAGAGGTTAGCTAGGAAATCTAGAATGAGAGTGTGGTTAACCAAGATTGTTTTGCTACCTTGGAGAGATTAGGGAAGTGTGGGATAATTTGAAAGAGAGATGAAAACATGCCTGGTATGGTACTGTCACAGTGCCTGGCGGCTGGACTGGGTGCGCCAGGCGGTCGAAGACCCAGAAAGGGGGTCTGCAGAGGTTGGCACCTGGCGGTGAGGTGAGATCCGCCAGGCGGACACGAGGCAACGAGCTTTCTGTTCGAGGACATAGCGCCTGGCGGTGGGAAGTAAACCGCCAGGCGGCCTGAACCTGTTTCGCCAGGCGGTGCTGGGTGATGCGCCAGGCGCTTGCGTAGCAGGTTATGAGTTGCGTGTGTTGCTTTTAACTGACAATGACACTATGCTTGGATCGAGAGATGTTGTGCCATGAGTGGGTAGGCTCAAGATGGTGGTTAACATGTGATGATATGAGCAGGGAGGTTCATATCCAGTTACTCTCACGTGGGGATACGAGCGAGGTAGGTTCGTATGTTCCGTGCTCACGGTTAAGAGATGCCACGTGCGGAGAGGTACGGGGCTGGTGGATCACATGTGTTGGACTATAGGCGGGCAGATCCGTAGAGCAGGACTACGAGCGAGGAGGTTCGTAGAGGCAGGACCACGAGCAGGCAGGTTCGTGTGAGCATCATATTCCCGAGTCCAAGGCTAACTTGTTGTGTGATCTGAAGGCTACAAAGCCTTGGGGTTAAGGTCTTGGCCAAGAACTATGTAGAATGAATAAGATGGGTGTATGATTTATTTTGCATATTGATGAGTGCGTATTTTTGCCCTCATTTAATCACGCAGCATGGCAGCCACCACACACAGCCTTCACGAACACACTACAGTCACGGCTGCAGCAACAAGGGAGGAAAGAGGAAGAAACCCTAATTTGGGAGAGAGAAGGAGCTGCCACGTGTCATCCTTTCAATAGACATTGAAATGGTCAAAGCTAGTCAAACTGGTCAAATCTGGTCAAATAGTCAAATATTGGTCAAATGAGAGGGGTTTATTTGCAAATATTGATATTTTTGGATGTCTCTGCAAAATTGGACTACAGGATTGAAAATGGGTTATTTAGAAAATTAATACAAATATTATTTGGTGATAATTTATTAGATATCTTTAAATAATTTATTTATTTAATTATATCATAAATTATTAACCAACTATATTTGTCAAATAGTTTATATCTCTCCAAATATCATTGAATATTTATCTTTATCTTTATTTTAAAAGATATTTGAGAGGTTTTAGCAACAGAAAAACCCAGTCCAAGTACTATATAAAGAGACCAAGAGAGGAGCAGAAGAGAATAAGCTCGGGACTTCGGAGTTTTGGAACCCTCAGGGGTGCCTAATTTCGTTTCCTTTCTCTCTCTTTTCTCTCTCTCCATTCTTCTATTTTTATTTTGTATTCCATGGATTGCGAAACTTCTTGGGTTGATTCCATTGTAATTTCATTATGGATTCTGAGGTTAGAATGAATTAATTTCTTTGTTCTTTTTATTATTATTGAGGTTTTAATTCATCTATGTCTTTTATCTTTGAATCATGTAAAAATGAATGATTTTAAATCTATATGCATGTTGATCATATGAGTTCAAGGGTTTTTAAATTTAATTGAGACTTTACTTTGATTTTATTTAGAAACTTTCATGTGATTAAATGAGTTTTTACCAATAATTGAGACTTTACTTTGGTTAAAGGTATTTACTCTAATGAAAATTAATCGAGACTTTACTTTGATTAATTAAGCTTTTTATTTGGTGAGGAGATAAAAGAATAGACATGATTAGGCATAGTAAAATTT
>Ga0214544_1009748_pt1 | contig 14753 bp, 4 predicted proteins | sample CNSS3metaG_FD_160074 | JGI IMG/M metagenome (GOLD analysis project Ga0214544, IMG submission 160074) | Root nodule microbial communities from cowpea collected in UCLA plant growth center, Los Angeles, California, USA - CNSS3 | ecosystem: Host-associated > Plants > Roots > Nodule | place: USA...
ACCACACTCATAAAAGTTCCAAATATGCCTCCATCTTCGCCATACTTGAATATAGCTCTCTTTCCTGTTAAAAGTTCCAGCAGTACAACTCCAAACCCATACACATCACTCTTTCCCGTCAATACATCTAAACCGTATCCAAGTGGGTGATCACGGTCAACTTCTGAACTCATCAAACACAATTCAAAGTCTGATACTGATACTCTTGCCGTCCAAGTAGCATCAATAAGAATATTAGGAGAGATTATGTTTCTGTGAATAATTGAAGGAACTGCATGGTTACGAAGATATTGTATTCCCCGGGCAGCATCCAAAGCAATTTTTATCCTCATTTTCCAATCATTCAACACACTGCTACCCTTCTCCACATTCTTCTTCTCATGCAAATGATCATACAATGAACCATTCTTCATGTACTCATACACTAAGAGCTTCTCATGTCTCCTTTCGCAGAACCCAATTAGTCCAACCAAGTTCTCGTGGTGTAGGCGAGACAAGAAGGCCAATTTAGATTTAATTGAGGCCTTTTGACCCCTCTTGATTACAACCTCACGACCATCAAGGAGTTTGCCTATGAACACAGCACCACCACCAATCTTGTTGTCAAGTGAGAAATTGTTGGTCGCTGCTACAAGCTCAGCCTTGCTGAATAATTGGAAGCCTTTAACAACATTTTCTGTGACATTGGAAGCTTCTGGTGATGACCCTTCAGCGCGCCCACCTGTTCTTTCTCCATTACTAGTCCTTATCACATAGTCCACTCTCGAACCAAAACTGGGGTGCAAATCTGCTTCAGAAGCAGAACTACTTCTCAATGCATAGTCCACTACCGAAGCAAAACTATGGGCAGGGGATGCTCCCAAATTTGACGCAGTCTCACTCCTTATGGCATTGTCCACAGCCCAACCAAAACTTGTTGCATCATCCGCAGTGAAATCAGCCATATGAAAGTATGTACTTTCCAAAAACTCCTTTTGGATGTTTACATACAGAGGCACTACGCGTATTATAGTTGAGAAGGTTCGAGGCAATGAAAAGGGAGAAGGTTGACTTTAGCCATCCTTTGATTATATGTTTATATTGAATCTACACGAAAATCCCTTTTTTTTTTAAAAAAAAATATACCGCCCTAATTATATTATTTAATGTAATAGTTGTTTTTTGATAAAATTATTTATATCTACCAAAGAGGAGATGCTGATCTTAGATCAACATATTAATTTAATTAATGTATTATACTAGCTTAGTTTAGTGCCAAAGTAAAACATGGAGTTGCAGCTACATCCCTACTAGAAGTTGAGAAAGTGAAACTTTTAACCCTTTTCCTACTCCAAGGAAAGAGACCCACACCAAAGTATCTTTCTTACACCGTCCCTTCTGGGTGATCAGCAACCATTAATTTGGTGTCATTGCTGGCGCCAAAATTATGCCCTACGTCAACGTGGAAGTCAGCGACGACCTTAAACAGACAAAGTACAACCTGTGAAAGGATCCACTGTCAAAGGCCTTACGAATATTAGGATACATGATTACCGATTAGTTGGCTATTCAATTCAGACAGCGACTAGTGTGGATATGTTGATGATCGGAAAAACACGTTTAGATATGTATTTTTCATGGGAAGCACAGTGTTCATCTGCGTTTCAAAGAAACAACCTATTGGACCTCTGTCAACATGAGAAGCCGAGTATGTTGCAGCATCCTGGAGTGTCTCCCGTGTAGTTTGCCTTAGAAACCTTCTAAGCAAATTGGAATTGAAGCAAGAAAAGGAGACTGTGATCCGAGGTGATAACAAGTCGGTCATTAATTGGCAAAGAACCCAGTCAATAATGAGAGAAGCAAGCACATTGATGTTCAATTTCACTTCATCTGAGAACAAGTGAAAGAAGGAAATGTAGAGTTGGAGCACGTCAAATGTCGAGCACAAGCTGCAGATATGTTTATAAAGCCGCTGGCATCTTCTCTATTAGAGAACAATAAGATGATAGTCAGAATGAAGCATAAGAAGAACATTTAAGTTTACGGGAGTTTTTGTTGGGTAAACTTAAATGTGGGTAGTTGGAAGTTACTATATTAATTGTCGAGGAGATTGCAAAAGGTTGAGAGTGGGTCTACATTGATTAAACATGCAATAGAATTCATTAATTGTGAGTTACATAGTAGTTATATTTAATGAATATAGTTAAATGATCATGTCCAAAGGCCTATAAAAGAACCATATAGTGCTTCATTGCAAGATACAACAAATCTAAATATAGAGAGTATTTCTCCGTAATTGAACTTGTTTGTCAATACTTTCACCCGTCTTGATCGAAACCTCACGACCATCAACGAGAACGAGGTTGCCTATGTACACAACACCCAGCCTTCCAGCACCAATCTTGTTGTGAATTGAGAAATTGTTGGTCGCTAACAAGCTCAGCCTGCCTGAATAATTGTAAGTCTTCAACAATTGGTTTGTTAGATATGCACTGATTTGTTAGATAGTATGTTAACACAAATATAAAATTTATTTTCCTAATGACAGAGAGAAAAAAAAGAGAGGTTAGAATGAAAAATAAAAATGTTTGAATAAGTTAAAAAAAGGTAAGAAACGAAAATAATTTTAAATATATCTTTTAATAATTGAACTAACTGAGTTAAGTTTATATAACTATTTTATAATTCTTAAAAATAAATGACATTTATAATTAAGGCTTAAATTTTGATAGAATGTTTAAAATGGTCATCATGTTTACCGAATGTTTAAAATGGTTCTCATTCTGACAATTCGTGTTTTATTTGGTTCTGTTTTGTAACACCGTTAACGGAGTATTATATATAAAATATATGAATAAAATAAAATTTAAAATTTGACTAAACATACATATATCTCTTATATTTATTTCTAAAGTATAGATTGAAAATACGAAACTCTACTCTCTAACTGGACCAAAATGTGAGCCATGGATGGTCTATCTTTCCCTGTCCTGTTCACACAATTGATAGCTATATGGGCCAATAATAATAATAATAATAATAAAAAAGAAAAATAAAGTAAGTTTATTTTTTTATGATCATTAATATCTTATTTAGTAAAAAAATCACGTCTTATGAGTGGAGAGTGAATAAAATAAAATCCTTTTAAAAAACACCACCCCTAATGACGTTTCAAAAAATATTACAAATTACTATAAAAAGTATATTTTATTTAATATTATGAATAGGTCACAAGCTTTTCAACTAAAAAGACTATAAACTAATTGAAATAATAGTTTTACTAAGTATAAGCTTTATCAATAACTAACCTCTACTAACTAAGGACTCTCTGTAAGCTCTCTTCCAATCAACTTTTTTTACCTCTGCAATAAGATTTTGCTTAATTATTAATTCAACGGTCAAAGTAATATTTATTATTACACGTGGAGATAATTAACAGTGATTTTAATTGTTAATAGTTTGAATTTGTTGAGATAATTGGAATTTGAATTGGCTAGGAATGGTTGGTGGAGAGGGAGGTTTCCCTTGCCTTACCTCGCACCTTCTCATCTCAACTGATGAAAGCGCAGATACACACACACACTTTCTCTTGCAAATTAAAATGAAATGGACAGATAGTTTTTATCATATAACTCTGATACTTTTTCTACTTGGCGATTGAACTTTTTACTAAATTTACAATCTGCACTAGTGCTAAGGTCATAACGATTATATATTCTAGTACATGAGACAACGTCATAAATGCCTTCTTTTTGTTGGGTTCAGCAGCAAAATAGAAAATCATTTAGAAGATGATAAGAAAAAATTGTTAAAATTTAATAGTCAAAAAATCATTTTTCATTTATATTATTTAGTATAATAGTTATTTTTGTTAAAATATTTAATTATAAATTACATTTTGGAAAAATTATTTATATTTATTGAAAAGAATTATTTATATTTCTTTTTTAGTAGTTCTTATTCTATCTACGAAAGATATGCTTATCTTAGATCATCATATTAATTTAATTAATGTATTATACTAGCTTAGTTTTAAATATAATTCATATAAAAAAATACACAAGTATTATTGTTCTGATCCTGACCTTACCGAGATGAGCTGATCAAGATCGAACAAGAACTATCTCTTCCTTTTTCGTCTCTCTCTCTCTCTTTCTGTTTCCCACTGCTATCTCGTCTCTTTTCTTCCTTCCTACTTCCTCTCCTCTTCCCCTTTTCGCTCCCCAACTCATCCCTATCTTTCCGTATCCTCCTCAACTCAACCCCCCAAGAATCTCGCTTTATTCCTTCTCCCACTCCATGTCTATCATAAATACTTTTACATAACAATCCACAATCTTCTAATTCTTAATTACTTGTTTCTTGCAATAACTGCTCTTTTATTCTGCTAGGCAATAGGCAAGTTTCTGAGATTCTACAATCTACAAATCACAGCATAATATACTCTAAATCTTAACAGGCACGGAATACCCATAATGGAAAGAATGAATGAAGATATGGAATTGAGAAAAATGAATAAGAATTCACAAAATTTTCAATATTTTGTCCCCTTTTCCGGGGCTGAACTTTTATCATTCGGAAACAACAGAGATAGAGCCACTGGAAATGCTATGATGGCTACTCTCTCAAATAGCCAAAGCCCTCTCTAAATTGTTCACAATGTCAGTCATGGTTGGTCTATCTTTCCCTTCCAAATTCACACAATGGAGGGCTATATAGGCCACTAATTCCACTGCCTCTGCCTCATTCACGTCGGGTGGTCCAACCCTTGGATCCAAAATTTTCACCAATTCTCCAGCCAAAATACGAGGCACTGCAAAGTCCACCACACTCATAAAAGTTCCAAATCTGCCTCCATCTTCGCCATACTTGAATATAGCTCTCTTTCCTGTTAAAAGTTCCAGCAGTACAACTCCAAGTCCATACACATCACTCTTTGCCGTCAATACATTTAAACCGTAGTACTCAGGATCAATGTATCCAACGGTTCCTGCTGCCTTCATTGGTCGGTGATCACGGTCAGGTTCTGGACTCATCATAGACAATCCAAAATCTGATACTCTTGCCGTCCAAGTAGCATCAATGAGAATGTTAGAAGACTTTATGTCTCTGTGAATAATTGATGGAACTGCATAATTATGAAGATATTCTATACACCGGGAAGCATCCAAAGCAATTTTTATCCTCATTTTCCAATCATTCAACACACTGCTACCCTTCTCCACATTCTTCTTCTCGTGCAAATGATCATACAGCGCCCCATTCTTCAGGTACTCGTACACCAACAGCGTCTCGTCTTTCTCTTCGCAGAACCCAACTAGTCCAACCAAGTGCTTGTGGTGTAGGCGAGACAAGATAGCCAATTTAGATTTAATTGAGATCATTCTTTCAACCCTCTTGATTGCAACCTCACGACCATCAAGGAGTTTGCCTATGTACGCTGCACCACCACCAATCTTGTTCTGAAGTGAGAAATTGTTGATCGCTGCTACAAGCTCAGCCTTGCTGAATAATTGGAAGCCTCTTACAAGATTTCCTGTGACACTGGACGCCTCTCGTGATGACCCTTCAGCGCGCACATCTGTTCTTTCTCCATCACTGCTACTGATCACATAGTCCACTCTCGAACCAAAACTGGGAACACGGGACGTTCCCAAATCTGGTTCAGAAGCAGAACTACTTCTCAATGCATAGTCCACTACCGAAGCAAAACTATGGACAGGGGATGATCCCGAATTTGACGCAGTCTCACTCCTTATGGCACTGTCCACAGCCCAACAAAAACTTGTCATCAAATGAGTCATCTGAAAGTATGTACTTTCAAAGAACTCCCTTTAGATGTTTATGTACAGAGACAGTACGCGTTTGTATCAGTTCAGAAGATTCGAGGCAATGAGAAGGGAGAAGGTTAACTTTAGCCTTCCATTTTAATTATAAATTAATAGAGATTAACTCACTCACGCTACGTGTATCTATAGGTCTCACCTCCTACACGTCAACAAAGCTTCCAGAACCAATGAATGATGTATTTAATATAAAAATTGAGAAGGTTCGAGGCAATGAGAAGGGAGAAGGTTAACTCCTTGTAACATAAAGAAAGGAGAGGGACCTTTCTTTTTTGGACGAGAACAGACACAATTTTTTATTCAACACGCAACCGATATGAATAAAATAATATTTTTATTTAAAAATATAAAATAATTTAAGATAAGTCAATTAAGAATTTTGGCGTTAAGTTTGTTGACAGCCGGTATATTAACGTGTTTTTATTACATATTTCAAATAATTAATAATAATAATTTTGAAAATTTTATCTATATTTAAATCTACAAACGGATGCGTTTTAGATAATAATAATAATTATTATTACTATTATTATTATTAAAATTATAAAAATACAATTTATATTATTAATAAAATCATCTATTTGGTGTTCACATTTTTTAAATTTTTACTCTAAAATAATATTTTTAATTATTTTTTATTTAACCATTTCTTTAGTTTAAGCATTTTTTAAAATAAATAATTAAAAATAATCTACGAATAAATAAAAATTATCTGTAATTAAATTATAAAATTATATATATATTTTTATAATTATAATCTCATTAATTTTTACAATAATAAATATATATATATATATATATATATATATATATATATATTTCAAATAATCTATAACAATATATAAAAGAAATTCTTCTTTTCGTGTTCACATTTTAAAATACTAATTTTACCCTTTAAATATAATAATTTATTAAATTTTTAAAAATTGACCGTTACTTCTACAAACTTTTTATAAAATCGAATGTTTCTGCTTTTTCTCTTCCTCTTTAATTATCAATAATTATTCTTCCCTAAACTCTAAACACACAGGCGCGATAGCGCCTGTGTTTACGTTAGTAATAATAATAATAATAGTATTTTTCTTTATTACCAAATAAATTTATTTTACACATCAATTAAGCACATGTTTATAAGGAAAACTGTCATAGATGACAACAAAAATTGAAGTATATATGAGTTAAGGAATTTATTTTAATTCTTCAATGAATGATAATTATAATTAGTATTTTAATCTATGATCTATAAAAAATATATAACAAACTAATATAAAAAGTATATGAGACTAGTTTTATGCAATTTTCTTAATCATACACTAAAAAAATTAAATAATAATAAATTTTAATAACAAAAAATAATTAATCATTATAATAACCGATTTAAAAATATATTTATAAATTAAAATTATTATTAATTAACATAATTTTTAAATTAGTCTCTAATATGATCATCAGAGTAAATTGTTCTATAAGCCTTTCTTTCTTTCTATTAATGTACTGTAGCATGAAAATAAAGGTGAGTGTTGTATTTATATTTGTATTTACTCATTATTTTAAACTACTACAAATTAATTTAAAATAATTTCATAATGTCAAATTATTACTTAATTTCTTTTAACTTATTTTTCAAAACTTTATTCCATTTTAATTTCTAAAAATCATAATTTTATCAATGCTCTTTTTCCATTTTAATAATAACTGATATTTCATTATAATATAATTTACAGTATATATAATTTAATTTAAATTACTTTTATATATAAAGATAAACCAGTAATCTTATTTTCTTATCAATTAAGTTATTTTATTTATTTATCATATCCATCACATCATTTCTATTTTTTCTTTATATTCACTTAAATTTACACTCCCAAACTCACTTTTTTAATATCGAGTAAAGTTTTAACTACTAAAAGAATTGGTCACTAATTATGACTAATTTAGAGACCAGTTATTTTGATAACCAAAACCTTAGTATTTAATATTAATGATCAATTTATAGACTATTTTAAAATATTTTAATTACCAATAATTTTTAGTTTATAACTTTATATATAAGTTAGTTACGATAATAGCTAATTATTTTTGTCACTAAAATTAGTTATTATATAAAAATTTCTTATAATGATACAAAATATTATATAATAAAATTAAGTTTAGGTTTGCATGTTGGTAGAAAATTTACATAATTTGGATATCTTATTCGATTAATTAAACTACATTTCTTTAATAAATATCCACAGTTATATTGTTAGGCTAAAATTTTATTTGTTCTTTTATTAGAAAAAAATAAATTTATTTTTATGAGTATATATATATAAAAATACCCACAAGCGTGCCATGATAAGGAGAACTCAACACCCTAACTTATGAAGTGGATTGAACAATTTTGAGTAATGTTAGCAAGGTAGTCAAGTGATACCTCAGCATTGTCCAATATAGGCAAAGCTCCAGGAGATGTCAGCCCCAAATACAACTACTAGTCCCCTGCCGCAATTTAAAATGAAACAGATTATTAACACTGATCCATTTTGACAAATAAAAGAATAAAAGAAGGATTATGATTAACAAAGATCAATTAAGAAAATCCCACAAGTTGACTTCTAAACTTTCATTTCAATATTTACCAGAAAAATAATAATAATTTGATAAATTTTTGTTTGATAAATTTTAATAAATAATTATTTTCTAAAAAGGAAAATCTTAAAATTTTATTTTTATAATTTTTATAAAAAATTTAAAAAATTATTCTATTTAGTAACTTTATTAAATTTTTCAAAATATTTATTTTCGTACTATTAAACTTCGAAGATAATATAGGATAACTCATACGCTTTATTATAAAACAAAGTCTTTAAGAAGAACAGTATTAATCTTACCTTCAACCATAAATTACATATACTTCTTTTAGTGTATTTTGCACTTGGTTTCAAAACACGTTTTTTCTATAATTTTCCTGCTACTAATTAGTATGTTAACTTAAATATAAAATTTATTTTCCTAATGACAGAGAGAAAAAGAGAGAGGTTAGAATGAAAAATAAAAATGTTTGAATAAGTTAAAAAAAAGTAAGAAACGAAAATAATTTTAAATATATCTTTTAATAATTGAACTAACTGAGTTAAGTTTATATAAGTATTTTATAATTCTTAAAAATAAATGACATTTATAATTAATAACTTAATCTATGTATGATCTATAAAAAATTAAAATTTAAAAAAGTATGAGACTAGTTCTCCACTATTTTCTGAATCATATACAAAACAGACATGAATAGATTTAGGTTTAATTTTTCATGTGGTTAGAAAATTTGCAATAACTTGGATTAGTTAAACCAGATCCTCTTTAATAGATATACATAGTTATATTGTTAGGCTAAATTTTTATGTATTTTGTTCCATTAAAGAAGAATTAGTTTTTTTTATGTATGAAAACATGTAACTAATAATATAAATAGCTCTAATCTAATAACAAGCTCTTTTCTCCGGTTAGGCCGCAACTGCAGAATGTTTTCGTAAAAGCCTACTTGTTCACATGCTTTAAAATCACAGTAAATTCACTCGCTAAGAAATAAACCTCAAAAGGATAGGACCGATTGCTGTTAGCACACGTTAGTTGGATGGTGACAAGATTTCAATTTTTAAAAATCTTTTTATATAGAAATTAAAAATATATATTTATTTATTATTGAAATTTAAAAATAAAAATTCAAATAGTATTAAGATTGATGTTTTATTATATTTTACTTTATATATAAAATACATAAATATATATAAAACAAAAGTTAAAATTTGACTAAACATACATATATCTCTTATATTTATTTCTAAAGTATAGATTGAAAATACGAAACTCTCCTCTCTAACTGGACCAAAATGTGAGCCATGGATGGTCTATCTTTGCCTTTCCTGTTCACACAATTGATAGCTATATGGGCCAACAATTCCACTACCTCTGTCTCGTCCACACCAGGTGGTCCAACCCTTGGATCCAAAATTTCCATGAATTCTCCGCCCGAAATACGAGGCACCGCAAAGTCCACTACACTCCTAAAACTTCCAAATATTGTCCCTGGGTTGCCTCCATCTTCGCCATACCTGAATATAGCTCTCTTTCCTGTTAAAAGTTCCAACAGTACAACTCCAAACCCATACACATCACTCTTTGTCGTCAATACATTTAAACCGTAGTACTCAGGGTCAATGTATCCAACGTTTCCTTCTATTTGTTGGTGACGCTCAACTTCTGAACTCATCAAACACAATCCAAACCCTGATACTCTTGCCGTCCAACTAGCATCAATAAGAATGTTAGAAGACTTTATGTTTCTGTGAATAATTGATGGAACTGCATGATTATGAAGATATTGTATTCCCCGGGCAGCATCCAAAGCAATTTTTATCCTCATTTTCCAATCATTCAACACACTGCTACCCTTCTCCACATTCTTCTTCTCGTGCAAATGATTATACAATGAACCATTCTTCATGTACTCATACACTAAGAGCTTCTCATGTCTCCTTTCGCAGAACCCAACTAGTCCAACCAAGTGCTTGTGGTGTAGGCGAGACAAGAAGGCCAATTCAGACTCAAATGGGGTCTTTCTCTTTGGTCCCCTCTTGATTGCAACCTCACGACCATCAAGGAGTTTGCCTATGAACACAGCACCACCACCAATCTTGTTCTCAAGTGAGAAGTTGTTGGTCGCTGCTACAAGCTCAGCCTTGCGGAATAATTGGAAGCCTTTAACAACATTTTCTGTGTAATTGGACGCCACTGGTGATGACCCTTCAACGCGCACGTCTGTTCTTTCTCCATTACTACTCCTTATCACATTGTCCTCCTCCGAAGTGAAGCTGGGGAGAAAATTTGCTTCAGAAGCAGAACTACTTCTCAATGCATTGTCCACCACCGAAGTAAAACTATGGGGAGGGGATGCTCCCAGATTTGAGGCGCTCTCACTACTTATGGCACTGTCCACGGCCCAACAAAAACTTGTTGCATCACCCATGAAATGAGCCATGACAAAGTATGTACTTTCAAAAGAACTCCCTTTGGATGTTTATATACCTAGACACTAGGCGTACCAGTTGAGAAGGATCGAGGCAATCAGAAGGGAGAAGGTTAACTTTAGTCATCCACTTTAATTATAAACGAAAATGATCTTTTTGACTCATTTCAACACACGCGCATAACGTGGCAATTCCTTTTTTCATTTTCATTTTCTGAGCCTTGCTAAATGAGGAAGTGCAGAAGATTTTGGGCTTTTATTTTTGATATCGGCCTTTTTTTTTTTCTTTTTCTCGTACTATAATCTCTCTCCTTCTAAGTAATCCCAAACTCTTGCAACTTCATTTTAGTGCACCTACCTTTCATGCTTTCATGATGATGCCTCTCGCTTTTCATGCTTTCATGATGATGCCTCTCGCCTGTGATAATTATTAGAGCCGTCAAAATGGATAATCTGGTTTGATCTGGCTTGACCTATCACGTGTTGATTTAGTGAATTAACATAACCCGACTCATTAATTAACAAGTTAAAAAAATTTCAATCCGACCCGGCCCACCGCTGGTTGGTGGGTTAAGCAAGTTGACTCACAAATTCACTTAATTACAAAAAATACGATTTTTTTTTATTTTTTATTAGTCAAAAGTAGATTGTCATTCTAATTAAAATCTAAATAAACTTTAATACAATCCAAATACAAATCAAAATCACAAAAATACAAATTATCTATGTGTTGGCTAAAAAAATAACCTAAGATGACCCAAATACAAAATCTAACTTAACAAAAAATAATTGTGTGATCCTTTATTTACAGGTTGGTGAGCCGGTGGCTCACCACGGGTTCAACCCAGGTGAGCCAGATTCTGGGTGAGCTGGGTTAAAAACCAACTCATATTGAAATTTGTAAAAAAATTTCAACCTAACCTAGCCTGAACCCGTGGTAAGCCGGGTTGGCCCGCGAGTTCCAACCCATTTTGACAACTCTAAGAATTACCGCAATACACTTCATTTATTCTTCTCTTCCAACAACAAACTCTCATTCGCACCACCATGTGTGTTCCTTATACTCGTCTTTCGCAGCCAGACTAAGCCTTTGATCTCGCTTCAAAACTACACTACTTGAGCTCTAGATATACTCTATTTATAAGGAAAATAAATATAAATATTTTAATAATTTAAACGGAGATTGAGATTATGATAAGTACGAGGACATGATAAATATGTACATCTCCGCAACTAATTGAAAAGGTCAGAGATTCTCCCATATCCATTAAATGCAGAAATTCATTGTTGGGAACGAGTTAACAATACCTACAAGATGAGTTTATTTGTCAACCCAACCCAAGATATCTACTTATATTAAATAACAAAATTAATATTAATATATAGTTTATATTTATAAAATTATTAAAAAATTTAAATTTATGTACATATATTTTAATTAAAAATAAAATTAACGAAATTAATACTTTTTATAGCATAATTTTTTATTATATTAAAATTAAAATAAATCAATACTGATTATTAAATCGATTATTTATCTTTATTTTTAATATTCTTTTACATAAAAAGTATTTTTATATAGAAATAAAAAATATATTTATTTATTATTGAAATTTAAAAATAAAAATTCAAATATTATTAAGATTGATATTTTATTACATTTTTAATTATATATCAAATATGTGAATAAAATAAAATAAAATAATTTGACTAAAAGCACATATCTCTTATATTTCTAAAGAATAGATTCAAAATACGAAACTCTCTTCTCTAACTGGAACGAAATGTGAGCCATGGTTGGTCTATCTTTCCCTTTCCAATTCACACAATCGATAGCTAAATGGGCCAATAATTCAACTGCCTCTACCTCGTCCACATCAGGTGGTCCAACCCTTGGATCCAAAATTTCAACCAATTCTCCGGCCAAAATACGAGGCACTGCAAAGTCCACCACACTCATAAAAGTTCCAAATATGCCTCCATCTTCGCCATACTTGAATATAGCTCTCTTTCCTGTTAAAAGTTCCAGCAGTACAACTCCAAACCCATACACATCACTCTTTCCCGTCAATACATTTAAACCGTAACCAAGTGGGTGATCACGGTCAACTTCTGAACTCATCAAACACAATCCAGAGTCTGATACTGATACTCTTGCCGTCCAAGTAGCATCCATAAGAATATTATAAGACTTTATGTTTCTGTGAATTATTGATGGAATTGCATGATTATGAAGATATCGTATTCCCTGGGCAACATCCAAAGCAATTTTTATCCTCAACTTCCAATCATTCAACACACTGCTACCCTTCTCCGCGTTCTTCTTCTCATGCAGATGATAATACAATGAACCATTCTTCATGTACTCATACACTAAGAGCCTCTCATCTTTCTCTTCGCAGAACCCAACTAGTCCAACCAAGTTCTTGTGGTGTAGGCGAGACAAGAAGGCCAATTTAGATTTAATTGAGGTCTTTTCACACGTCTTGATTGCAACCTCACGACCATCAAGGAGTTTGCCTATGTACACAGCACCACCACCAATCTTGTTGTCAAGCGAGAAGTTGTTGGTCGCTGCTACAAGCTCAGCTTTGCTGAATAATTGTAAGCCTTTAATAACATCTTCTGTGACATTGGACCCCACTGGTGATGACCCTTCAGCGCGCACGTAGAACACTCCCGAACCAAAACTGGGGACACGGGACGTTCCCAAATCTGGTTCAGAAGCAGAACTACTTCTCAATGCATAGTCCACTACCGAAGCAAAACTGTGGGCAGGGGATGCTCCCAAATTTGACGCAGTCTCACTCCTTATGGCACTGTCCACAGCCCAACAAAAGCTTGTCATCAAATGAGTCATCTGAAAGTATGTACTTTCAAAGAACTCCCTTTAGATGTTTATATACAGAGACACTACGCGTTTGTATCAGTTCAGAAGATTCGAGGCACTGAGAAGGGAGAAGGTTAACTTTAGCCTTCCATTTTAATTATAAATTAATAGAGATTAACTTACTCACGCTACGTGTATCTATAGGTCCCACCTCGTACACATCAACAAAGCTTCCGGAACCAATGATCGATGTATTTATATTATTTAGTGTAATAGTTGTTTTTGTTAAAATATTTAATTATAAATTACATTTTGGAAAAATTATTCATATTTTCTTTTTTAGTAGTTCTTATTCTATCTACCAAAGATATGCTGATCTTAGATCATCATATTAATTTAATTAATGTATTATACTAACTTAGTTTTAAATCTACATAATCGCACATACACTTGTTATCGTGAAATTAGAGATTTTAATATAATAATTCATATAAAGAAAATATACAAGTATTATATATATTCATTATAAGAGAACTCTTAATAAGAATTAATTTTAGTAACCAAAAATTGTTAGTCATATTATAATGACCAATTTAGATATCAATTTATAAAATAAAAATTTATTAGTCACTAAAATAGTCATTCTTATGAATAAAATATTATAATTGATAGTTAAATTAATTAAGAACTAATTTAAAAAGGGTTAATTATGTTTTTGGTCCCTTAACTTTCAGTTAATTTTGAAACTAGTTAATTTTGAAACTTTAGACCAATTTAGTCCTTTATATTAGTCATTTTAATCAAATTTTATTAAATTTATTTAAAATTTCAATACATTTTATAATAATATTTGATTTAGTATTAAATAAATTATTTTCTTGTAATAATTCCATATATATATATATATATATATATAATATTTTAATTTTCTGATTGATCGAGAGTGACACAAGTTTGTTACATACTAGTCTTTCTACCCGTGCAACGCACGGGTTTTTTTAAATGTAATATTTTTGATAATAGGAATTGATTTTGTAATATTTATTAACTTCTAAGGTTATAATATAATTTCTTTAAAAAAATAACAATA
>Ga0214544_1009750_pt1 | contig 14749 bp, 8 predicted proteins | sample CNSS3metaG_FD_160074 | JGI IMG/M metagenome (GOLD analysis project Ga0214544, IMG submission 160074) | Root nodule microbial communities from cowpea collected in UCLA plant growth center, Los Angeles, California, USA - CNSS3 | ecosystem: Host-associated > Plants > Roots > Nodule | place: USA...
GGAAGCATTCCTAACCCTTGGATGCTTTGGATCCATGAGGTGTAGGAAGAAGTGTTGACTTCCACTTAGTCCACCTTGACTCTTTTGATAGCTCATGGCCAAATCTCCTATTGGGCTTAGTCAAGCCCAATTTTATCAATTAAATTACTCATTGTTTGACTTATTATTCTAGAAAGCAAAGCCTAAACAATGGGCCAATATTATTGCTATTCTATTGCTCTTTGAGACACCTCTTCAAATCTTCACATCTTCTTTGGCCCATGTGAAGAGTATGAGAAGCCCAATTGGATATTTTTGAGTATGCTCCTTGTTATTGGGCCTTTTGATGGGCTTGGGCTTGAAGGTGCATGTGAGCCATGTATTGGGCCTTGAGCATGATTTGGGCCTAGGCGTTAACCCAAGCTATAAGCCTTGTTGGGATCACATCACCATTGCCTCGCAGAGGGCCTCGATGTGATGAAGAAATCAATGACCATTGCCTTGCAAAGGGCCTTGATGTAAAGGAATCGATGACCATTGCTTCGCAGAGGGCCTCAATTTAAAGAAAGGAAATCAATAACCATTGCCTTGTAGAGGGTCTTAATGTAAACATAAGGAAATCAATGACCATTGCCTTGCAGAGGGTCCTGATATATAAAAGGAGAACCTGAATTTTGCTTTTCAAGTGTCGACAAACACCACGTGAATGCCTAACACTAGTGAGACTTAAACAAAAATTTATCATTGTTGACTCTTTTTTTTTTTTGAAATTAATTTCAATGATTTTGTAGAGTATGATGGATGATGTGATGATGCATGACATGTTATGATTTTCTTTTTGAAACTATATGATATTCTTACATAGATGTGTGGATGCATGAGTGAAATTTGTTTTTTTTTTTCATTTTTCATTTTTCCTTTATTTTAATTTGAGAGCAAGGAAAACAAGGCTTAGAGGCTAGAAAAAAAAAACTAGGCTTGAGGCTAGACAAAATTGGGCTTGAGGCCAGACAAAGCTGGGTTTAAGGGCCAATGCAGAACTAGGCTTGGGGCTAGTATGAAAACTGGGCTTGGGTGTGGACTCTCAAGAAGTTTAAGTTGACCATGTAGGTGCTTATTTCTAAAGTTGATGTACTCAATGCATGTATGAATGACTTGGTATGATGCATGAAATGTATGAAGTTTCCTTTTGCATTTTTTTTTGAAAACAATTTCGAATTGATCCCTATCTCATTGTTATTTCTAATTCATGAAATCATTCTACCTTGATTTTTTTTACTTATCCAAATCATTTCTTTGAACTAATCAGCTACTAATGAATCATTTTTTTAATCATTTCTTTTGAAATACTATTTGAATGACATGGATAAAATTGCCAAGGGCTTGAAAAGGTTTGGATGAAGTGATGGAGATTAACTAGGGAGTTGCCCCAATTTGAATTGGTCCTGGGGCACAAAATGTGTTTGTGCTTTCCTTAGTTATCGATGGTATGAACAAAATGATGAGGACTTCAAAAATTGATGGTATGAGAGCCTAGGATGGTCTTAGGGTGCAAAAGCGTGTTTGGCTTTTCCCAATTGAGGAGATTGAAAAATGACAAGGTCTTCCCCTAAATTGATCACAGTCTTTGATGTAAATAAATGCCCTTATTCAGATTGAATGATAGGAATACATGAATTACAAACAAAGTGACTGCCCCAGTTTGGGTGTGAGATTGACAAAGATGCGCTATGTTAAGGTTGGTCAAGGTTTAGGCTTGGAGCGGAGGATAATATATGAGTAAAAATGGAATTTCATGAAGAATGAATTGAAAGGGGACAACCCAAATTTAGCTTAATTGCTTGATTGTCCATGCTAATTTTAGAGCTTTGTAAACATGTCAACCAAACATAAATTTCCCCAGTGTTTAAAAGAAAATCTCTGAACACACTTTTTCAATCTCTTTTTGTCATCTTTATTTTTAGAAAAAACCTGCTAGCAAATCAAAATTTTCCTCTAAATTAAAACCTTCGAAAGATAACAACCAATCTTTGATCTGTGTGGACTTTATTAGGCTTGTATCGTGGCCAAGGCTACGGGTGTGGAAGTAAATGATAGTAAAGATCCAAACAAGTGATGTGAGGGTTGTTTCAAACAAGTGATGTGAGGGTTGTTTCAAACAAGGATCTTTGAATAATGTTTCATTCAGAATTTGTTTGACTTCTTCTTGTTCACATTTTGCTTTTTTTTTCTTTTCTTGATATAACCACATAATTTCTTTCTTTCTTTTTTTTGATATTTTTTTATTGGTGAAATACGAGTCAGATAAAACAAATACCAACATTATGTCAACCTTCAGTGTGAGGATGACCCTCTTGTTTAGGGTAATTTGAAAGAATTTTTTTTTGGAAGGCTCAAATTGGATATCAAAGAATAATATTTTTTTTTATAAAGAAACATGGCCACACATCATTTCAAATAATGATTGTTTTTCTAAAAAAAAAAAATTTCACAGGAAAATAATTTATCTCATATGATAGGATGCCCCTTATTTTGTTCTATTTTTTTCACTTTTTTTGTCTTATTTTTGCCTAGACTGTCCTTTAGAATTTTCAGTCTAACTGATTTTTCTTCATTTTTTTTTTTGTGTTCAGAGAATTTATGGTAATCCATTTTAAGGTATGTGTCCCCTTCATGATAATCCTCCATGGAAATGAAAACAAGGTTTATGGTGGAAGAGAGATGGAAAGGAAGATGGATTTGAGCAATTTCATATATGCAAGACTAGATGATGCTTCAAAAGACATGATAACAAACAAAATTTTATTTCTTTATTAAATCCACTGATTTGACCAAAGAATGTTTTATTATTTACTCATTTTTTATAAGAAATATTCCAAGAAATCATTGACAAGCAAAATGGGAAACAATTTGAATTTATTCTAGTGCAATTTTTTTTGTTTATTTTTCAAAATTTATGCTGATGCATGCTATGTGTTTGAATCTTTGGATAACGTATCATGAATGACCACATAATGGAATGCAATGCATGTTTGTGCCTCACATGGCACTTATTCACATGATATGTTAATGAAATGTATGTTTATGGCTAATAATGGTGTGATTGTGATGAATTTATTATTATATATAAGGAAATTTGAGGTTAAAGGACGCAAATAGTCTCCCTTTAGTGCCTTTATTTAATATGAGTTTGATGCTTAAAGTTCTAAGGGAAGTATGTGCTCACAAGGATAGTTCCATAATACCTAAATATCAAGGTCACTAGAGCTATGGCCCACTTCATGGCATTTCCCACGACAGTTGGTAAACAACAAGAAGTGGGAGTACCAATGAAACAAACAAACAAACTCTAGTTGGGGTTCTCACAATGACCACTTGGGAAGTACATCCACTGTGACACTGTTACACAATCCCCTCTAATTCTAAGCAACTCAAACCCGGGTATAGGGCCTCACTCATGTAATAAATAAAATGTGTGTGTGTGAAGGGAGAATACAATGTATACCCAAGCCCCCACCTGACAATTATTCCAAATACCAAAGAATATACACATACAATTATTATTAAATATAAAAAGAGATAAAAATACACATACCTAAAAAGAAAAAAAAACGAGAAAGAACAAATGTGCAGAAAAACCACATCAATCTTGAACATCCAAATAAATGGTCTGACTCTCTAGCATCCCTAGTGGAGTCGCCATCTGTCGCAACCGAAATCGCGACGGGACGACGAACCAAAAATTAAAATTTGATGAAAATAAAGAGTTTGGAGTCGCCACCATAGTTTATTATAGAAAACTATGGAAAACCATAAAAAAAAGAGCAATGTCTGCGAAAAAACAGATTTTGGGTCCGGAAATCGATTACGTGTGAGGAAGGTATTAGCACCCCACAACGCCCGTCCTAAGACGGTACCTTTAATTAAATGTGCAAAAGTTATGTGGTTTTTCAAAATCTTTATTTTTCCCAAAAATAATAATAAATGAATTTACAAAAGAAACAAAAATAATTTTTTTGGTTTTTTGGGCCCGATGAGGATTAATCCTCGCTCCTACGTATCTCCATGTGAATGGAGAATCAGGGTTACGTAGTTCTTTATGAAAAGCTATTTGGAAAATTATTTGAAAAATGATTTAATTTGTTTATAATTTTGAAAACCTTTTTATTTAAATTTTAGTATTATTTTAAAATTACTTACACGTGACGTGAGCAGCTGGATAGACACTTTAAATAAATTCTTTTTTTCTAATCTTTTATTTATTATTTTTTTAATCATTTATAAATTTTTAATATTTTTTTTAAGTTATTTTAAAGTAGTTGTAGATGTCATTGCGACGTGAGCAACCAAATAGATATAAAAGAGTAAACAAAAAGGCTATTTTTTATTTTTAGATCATCTGTATATATTTTTAGAAAAAACAAAAGTCTAAATTTGATGGCATGTGACACGAGCGACCGGACAGACAATAAAGAAAAGGGAAAACAATTTTCAATATCTCCTCACCTTTTCTCTTTTCTTTTTTTCTTTTGCTTCCTTTTCTAATATTTCTGTGTTTATTTTTCCATTAGAGATAAAGATGAGAGGTGTCTATGTGGGTGGTAATGAGAGAAAGAGAAAGTGTATAGAATGTTTTTCTTTCTTCCTCCTTCAATATGTTTTTTTTAAAGAGAGATAAAAAAAGAGGTGTGTATGTGGGAGTGGTGATGGGAAAGAAGTAGAGAAGTGTAGAGAATTTTTTTTTACTTTTTTTTTATGACAAAGTGCATATTTATACTCGCATCTTGCAATATCAATACAATCTCAACCTTAATTGTAATGAACAATATACGAAAGGAATTGGTCATGATAGCATCACATTATGGGATCAAATCATAGCAAATCAGAGCACAAAATCAACCAAGATCAGTAAATCAGAGCACAAAAACAAATCCCAATTAGTAATATTGATTCTTACCATTTGAAAGAGATATTACTTCTAATTATTAGAATCATATCACTAAATTCTTTATCAGGAACAAAGGGTACGTTGGGCTATTGGGCTTATGAAAAAGTATGTGATAATTAAAAACAAATTGGGTTCTTCCTTCTTTTTTCCTTTTTTTTTCTTTTTTCCATCTTTTTTTTTTCTAAAATTAAAGTTTGAAAATCTTTTGAAGAAAATTATTTCACCTTTTACCATTAACTAAGAACATTTTTTATTTATTTTTATTTTTATTTTTTTGAAAATAAATTTATTCACCTGGACGAAATTGGGTGTTGACAATGAGATAATGAAATCAAGGGCCAGAGAAGAAAACGTGAAGAATAACCATCATTTGCAAGTGATCAAACTCTAACAATTTTTTTAGGCTTAAATATGTTTTTAGTTCTTAAATTTGGAGGCAAAATTGGAATTTGTTTTTGTTCCAAACTTTGATACATTTTGGTTCCTAAACTTTAAAAATTAATGAATTTATTCCATTTAAGCTAACAACATTAACTTTTTTCAGCATATTAAACGGTCTTTCAGACTAACATTAGAGCTAAAACTTGTCTAAACGATGTAAACAACACAAATGTCATCCTGAAATGCATTTAAATTGTCAAAAACATTTAACCTAGTTTGGTTAGAAGGACAATATTAATTCATTTTTAAAGTTTAGGGACCAAACTATGTCAATATTCGGTAGGAGTGGCATAATGGCTAGCCTCGCCCGTTTTGGCCTCACCCATTTTTGGCTTGTTGAAAACAGGTTGGGTCGGGCCATCCCGTTAACATAACATGGGTTAGAAAATGTAACATGTCTCGTCCCTAGATTGGTTGACGAGCCAAACCATCCTTTTTTTTTGGAAAGTATGTCTCACAAAGGAGCTTTTATTAACTTCTTCTCCTTCATCAACCATCACTCGCATCCTCCTCCTCATAAAATTACGCTCATGCCTTTTCCCAACTTCTTCATCATCTCCATCTTCAACTCACTTCTCCTTCTTCTATCAATCTCTAATTCCAGCAAGTGGTGGGTCTCAATCACTAGTTGTGATAACAAGAGGTGTCGCACGTCTACACACTAGTTATCCTTCATCTATTGCGACCACAAACATCAACTGCCATACCCTTGTCGTATTGGGTATTTGTCGTTCGAGCCTCCACCCAAACCGTCATTGAACTAGTCTCGACAACGACAGTCACTGCACATTTTGTCGTAACCTACAAGCCCTTCATAATAGCTTTTTCGATTTCCAACAAGTAGCGAGCAAAGAGCATGGGTGGTTGCATTCTTCCTCTTGAGTTGGTTTGCGTATTTTTCTTAAGCTTTCTATGTTGCTTATTGTGTGTGAGTGTGATTATTGAAGTGAAACATACAAACAAAACAATTATATAGGCCACACAAGGCAGCCCATTTATACTAATGTTCAACTTCACTTTCCCATGGTGAAATGCATTACGATCCAGCCTGCAGCCAACCCATTTTGCAATCCAACAGGCTGACAGGCCAAATGAACTGGATTGGTACAATTTGACAAGTCGACATGTTTTGCCACCCCTAAAGTTTGGGATATGGATGAATTACAATTTTACCTCAAAGTTTAGAGATTAAAAGCATATTTAACCCATTTTTTCATATGCCCAAAAGCTTTGTAAGAACATCATTTTTGTGCATTTAGCAAAATAGTAGATAATACTTAACCTTGTAAACATTAAGGGATAATACCCCTTTCTAGTGAGGGAAAACTGTAATTTATTGATCACAAAGACATTTAATTTGTCTTAAACAAGGAGCGACTTCTTATTTAAAGAATACATGTATTGAGTCAGGAGTGACTTATTGTTGAAAGAATACTTGATGGGGTTAGATAGGAATGGCTATAATCCAAAAGAATACTTGAAATTTTAAGTCAAAAATGATTAACTATCAAAAAATCCATGACAAAGTTATCCAAGATTAGTTATGACCCAAATAATACTCACACAAGATTAGTCAAGAGTGATTACAATACAAAAAAAAGTAACACTTATTTGTACTTCGCAACAGTAGTATGCACTGTTGCGAAGTACAACATTGAAAACATGTTCTGTGACTATTCTATAGTAATGAAGAGCAAGTGCACCAGATGATTTTGGCAGGAGTATCATATATTTTTACTAAAAATATATTTAAAACTATGAAATTAGTTTTGATTTTCATTTTAAACAAAGTTGAGGTCAAGAGGAATAAAAGGGATATATGCACTGTAGTTCTTTTTCTACACCCAATAATGCGGAACTATTGGTTTTTGCGCCTCAAAACAAATCCTGACATCCAACCATCCAAGGCTCACATCCAAAATACAAAATACATGTTCATATATTTCAACATGACTCGAAATTGCACTACCACACCTCAAATGCATTAATCATATATATACACATTCATTCACCAATCAAGACCATGTTGTAACATCCCGACCGGATATTACAGATTTAAATAATAAAATAAAGAAATAATAACTAAACTTCCTTTATTGAAATCTCATTTCCCAAAAACGCGGGAAATTTGAATCTTTATAACATTATAAAGTATCGCAAAACCTCTATTATAAACTCAATTATAAAATCCATGTTCAATAATCCAAGATTACAAGTCTGTAAATTTCATAAAATAAAATTCTGTATAAAGTTTCCTAGATAGCCCCGCGTTCCGGCTCTATGTCTCACCAGATCCACTTGCAACATCATCTGCTCCCGTGTACAGCTATCAACACTCAATGTCGTCCGGATACAAAATAATTTTGTTTTCAAAAAATAATTAGGAAGAGGATGAAATAAAAGGAAATAAAAAAAACAAAAGAGCAATGAACATTGATTTGAGTATGGATATATTCCTACTTTATTTTCATCTCATTTTAAATTTATTTTAATCTTGTTTTATTTTATTTAATCTTGGTTTCTTTATCTTGTTTATTTTATTTTATTTTTAATTTTTGTTTTATTTTAATTTTTAATTTTGATTTTAATTATATTTTGTTTACTTTTTTATTTTATTTTGTTTTATTCCTTTTTTCAAAAAATATGTATATAAAAAAATGAAATGAAAAAAAGAAGAAGAACAAGAGGTTAACGTAAGGCCTCTGATAGTTAGGGGTGGTAGCTAGCTGGCCATGATCATGATGGCTGAAGAAGGAAGGAGCAGGAAGCAACATCTGCTTTCAGCCTTATCCCATGTCTCGAGGTGGGAAAGGAACAGAGCATAGGCACAACAAATATCATCAGAGTCCATTCATTGAAAGATCCTTCACCTTCTTCACTCATGGGGGCTTTTTCTCATTTTGTTCTCTGAAAAACAAAAAACAATACCTTCATCCTCACCATTCAAATTAAAACACCAGAACCCATTGTTCACCTCCTCCCAATCCCTCCATTATCACTTTAATCTTGAACCTACATAAAACCAACATAACATATTCATATCGTCATCCTTCACCCTCCATTCTGTTCACCATCATCTTCACTATCATTCGCCACTTCTAACAGTTGCCACAATCACACGCGTTCAACACATAACAGTAAAGCAGAGGAGAACGAAAAATTACCAGCAGCGAGTCAGAGTTCGAAAGGGCTAAGTGATGTCGACTTCAATCATAGTTGGGGGCACGACGGTAAGGTTCGGTGGCGTAGCTTCTGAATCTAGTGTGGCTCGCGTGAGAAGAGGTTCGAGAAGCTTGGAGCACCACGAAGGCCGGTGACGCTTTTGGTAGCGATTAGTGTCGTCGCTGGCGGCTTTGACGAACCGGGAAGCAGGCGACGTCATGACCTGGAGGCTACAGTGGTGGCTCGCGCATTGGGGAAGAAGGAAGGACTATAAGTGTTGTCGCCGATGAAACCTCTGATGGTGATCATTATCGTTGTCGGCGTCCCTGGCTCACCGGAATAGGTGCAACGTTGATGATGGTTGGTGTTGTTTTGGTTTGTTCCGCTCATGAAAAGAGAAGAGAGAAGGGTCTACAGTAGATGAAGCGAAGAAGAAGCTGCCAGAAAAAGGGAGTTTTAGTTTTAATTAGGGTTTTAAAAAATTTGGATCTGTTTTCTTCGTGCACCCCCATCTTAATCTATGCATCCCTATTTTCACTTCATACACCTCCACATTTTGATAACTCGCACCCCCTATATCTTTGTTTTTCATTTTTGGGCCTGTGTTTTATGTTTACTTCATGCACCTCACACATTACTCATGCACCCTACTATTGTTTTTTTTTTTTCCCTTTTTTTTTTTCTCTCTCTTTTTTTATTTTTTTTTATTTTTTCTTCATTTTCTTTTTTTTTTTTTCTTTTTCTTTTTTTTTTTTTTTTTTTTTTCACTTTTATCCTTTTTTTTGTTATTAATTTTTTTTCTAAAAAGAAGAGAAAACAAAAATATTTTAAGTTATAAAAAATAAAAAAAATAAAAAAATCTAAAAAACAAAAAAATATTCTCTTTTGCTTTATTGTGTTTGTCCGGTTGCTCGCACTGTGTGACACTCATTTTCAGAAAACCAAAAATAATTTTCTTTCTGTTTTAGAGTCTGTTCGATCGCTCGCGTCATATGACACATATTTTTAAGTAATTCAAAAACACCAAAAAAATACAAAATTTTTCAAAATATAAAATATCAACATTTTCAAACAAAGAGTCTTTGTTAAGAACTACGTGATCCTTGATTCTTCACCGTGAGATACGTAGAAGCAAGGTCAGTCCTTGTCAGGTTCACCTCTAAAAAAATCAAATCATTTTCTCAATTGTTTTTCAAATATCTTTTAAAGAACTACGTAACCCTGATTTCTCATTTTTAATGAGAATATTTTTAATCAGAATACGTAGGACCAAGGTCAATCCTTGTCGAGCCCAAAAAATTAAAAAAAAATATTTTTCTTTCTTTTTTAGCATTTTTGTCTTATTATTTTTGGGGGAAATTAACACTTTGAAAACCACATTGACTTTGCATTTTTAATTAAAGGTACCGCCCTCGGGCGAGCGCTGTAGGGTGCTAACACCTTCCCTACGCGTAACCGACTCCCAGATCTAAAATCTGGTTTTTTGCAGACTTGTTTTATTTTTATGGTTTTCTGTAGTTTTCCAGAAATAACTATGGTGGCGACTCCAAATCTCTTTTCAAACTCATTTTCTTTTTTTGGTTCGTCGTCTCGTCGTGATTTCGGTTGCGATAACCGCATACACGATCACCGCCAAACACAAGCAGATAGGGTGAGCTTACAATTACACAAACATATATAATTACATATATATATATATATATATATACATTAGATAAATCATACAAGTACACCAAAGGAATTCCAGCCTTTGATTTCATGTCACATGGCTACCACCATGTTACCCGTGTTCTACGTCTTCTGATGAGTACCTCAAGATGTCTTGCTGTCACACCTACCAGCCAAACCTGGTAGAGCACGTGTGGGAAACCATGCTATGAACCACACTCCGTAACGCCCGATGGAGTTCCCAATACGAATAACATTCATAACGTCCAAAGACTACCAAACTCGTCAACTTAATACTAAGGAGGGAAATCTAACTGCACCCATCTGTACGTGCCACAACACGCACACTCACACCGACAACACTCGCCAACCCGAGCCACAACGTAAGAGTTCCTCGTGTTCATCCGCCATCCCCATCCATAACTCAAAAGATGTCATTTCGAGCCACAACTCAAGGAATGCCACGTGCTTAACCCCTACCCCAAGCCACAACTCAAGGATCACCAGCAAGTCGACCTTCGAGATATCACCAAAGTTTTGTAGATCACGCATATCCAAAGCAAGCAAAAATATACCTTCTGCCTCTGCAATATCGCCTGGTGCTGCTCTTAACCCACCAGGCGAAACACGCTTCCAGACCGCCTGGCGGGGGACACGTACCGCCAGGCACCAAGCGCCTCTGTTGCCACTATTCTGTAGGTATCACCTGGCGAGACGACCCTCACCGCCAGGTGCCACGCGTCCTTGTGACCTTCTAGAAATGCTGCTTTCGCCTAGCGGTTCCAACACTACCACCAAATGCCACACCAGTACTCGAGCTGACCAGTTTTGATAATCCTGAAAGCAGTCTAAGACCCTGAAATCATTACCAACTACCACCCAAGTTACATCTCAGATTATTGGCTATATTCAATCCATGTCAACTCCTCCTGGATAGATCACAACTCCACTCACATTCCAGTATTAGCTTCATATCCAATTTCCATTAACCCCTACCTAAGTGTTTACCAACACTTCATTCATAAATCTGGACCTCCCCCACATAGCTTGCCCAAAACCATAATTTACATTATACCACACTTTAACCTAAGCAAAGTCTCAGAATAACTAATACCACATCAGATTAGGCAGCATTCATTCTCAGTCCTCATTTAACTAACCTCATATATACCTCCCTCGCATCACTTTGCTACTAAATCCAACCAATTCTAAGTTTAAGCCAACTACCTTAATTCATGCATTAGGTTCCTATCATTAACTATTCAAAGATATCACCAATTCCATTCTTCCAGTTCCATTTAGGACTGCAACAGAACCTAGACCCAGTGTTTGCCATTATAGCCACGTAGTGCAAAATCCACTACGTTGGCGCCTGGCGGAGATGCAAGCGCCGCCAGGCGGTGCATGAAAGTCTGGGAAATTTCAGTACTTCACTACACCTGCGAATGCCCAAAAAACCAAACCATCCTACATTGATCTTTTACCCAATTCCAACAGTCAATCATTGCTAGCAAAGGTACCTATTCTCCAACCAGAGTCAAATTTACAGATTATCAATGCAAATCCAGCATCAAACATTAAAAACCCTCAAATCCCCAATTTTCCAAACCCTAAAAGATACTTATATAAGTTCATCCAATTTAAATCTTCTAATCACACGAAATTCAACGATATATGGCATCTAATCATACACAAACAGATAGAACTTCCTTTTCCCCCAATCAGAATCATCCCAAAGACTCTAAAACATTAAAATCAAGCCACATTGTTCGCGTCACCTGGCGAGTGTTCATCACTGCCAGGTAGTTCATCAAGAAAAACCCAGAAGCTGGGTTATGAGATTGCGTCGCCTAGCAGCCTGATCATGCCGCCAGGCGGTTCCTATCAAGAACCCAAAATTTCACAACAAATGGCATGTGTCGCTTGGCGGCTTTGAAGACCCGCCAGGCAGTTTCTGGAAATTTTCAGAAACACAGAACATTCAATGTTGACAACAAGGAATTCAAACATAAACATGTTATACATCATACAATTAAATCCATATTATGAAATTACGAGTTCCAGCTCCCCTAACCTGGAAATCATTTCTTAAACTTAATAGTCTTTGATTCTTCCTTGCTCCCAATGGCTTGCCTTAGTTCTCTCCAATTTAGCCTCTATGCTTTAATAAAAAACACCAATTTCACTCTGAATTCTCTCTCCCTAATGTGCAGAACAATGGCAGCCTCCATCTCTCTCTTTTTCCTCTTAATTGACCAATTACTAAACCATAATGATGGATTAATGACTCAAAACGAAAATTATTTCATTGATGGTGGTAATTACCATTAAAGCACAATTATTAGATGGTTTTCCAGACCCCCTTGGTTACTAGGGTTTCTTTGCCCTTTCACATTCATGCTAAAAGAAATTTTGGCAAAAAGAAAGTTTAGTTTGGATTCACCAAGGTTCAAACCCATAACCATGACAATGTCAAATCAATGCACAACCATTCAACTAATTCATGTTTCCTGATAATTCCTATAATTCTAGGATTATATTATCACTCACCATGATTCAGCACATCATAAAAATAATAATAAATTAAATAGCACATAAATGGCATACATAAGACTTAAACCCAAGTCCTCTCAATATAACCAAGTACTTTCAACCATTTGAGCTAGTACTTTTCCACGTCACACATGTCCGTATTAAATGCCATAAAGGCTCTCACTACCCGCTTTTATTAATTAATTATTTATTTAATTAGTTAAATTTCACAGATCTTACACATGCCAACACTTGGATTTAACAAGGAACTAAACTTGCTCATAAAGAACTTAAAACCAGAAACCAAATATTGCATACAACTCATGCAAAGTCATAACTTACCTCACTAGCCCTTGCAATAATCCTTTTGCCCAATCCCTCATACCATCCCAAGTTTAACACCATCACATGGTCATGCATTCCTACCTTAGGCTCACCACAATACTAATATGCCCATTTTATCACAATACCACATGCACCAAAACAAGGTAACCTCTGACAAAGACCGATAAGTGTCAAGAATAAGTAAATTTTCCATTTAAAATTGACACTTATCATGTATCAAATGGTGCTATTTGTGTACAAAACAAACCTCCTTAGCTTAAGATACAGAATGAGATATTGAGAAATAGAGTTTTATGAAATATAATGATATTTTGTTGTTTTGCAGTAAAAATAAAAGAAAATATCAAGTATGCAGTTGAGCCATAGTACTGGAGTTGAGCCATGGAAGTAGAAAAGATAGGACAACATATTTGGACTTTCTGACTAAGCACAAGAAATGGAGTTGAGCCTTGTGAGGAAATCCTCTTTTAAGGAAACTTGGAGCTCAAATCCATAAGGCTGAGTAACCAAGAAAACCCTTCCAAGAAGGAAAGGTCACGTGCTAAGCACTAGGACAACGGGCTAAGCTAAGAAAGAAACCCATTTCCCCTTAGCACCAAAAGTTGGACTGGCCATCGCTCAAAAATTCCTATAAATAAAGAGATTGGGTCCTCATTTCAAGCATTGAGTAGAGGCTCCACAATGTAGTAGTAGGGTAGAATAGGGTTTGTGAGGCACAAGGGAGGTGCTCTTAGTGTAAATCTTATGTGTAGATGCTGCTAGAATTGTATTGTAATATTCTATGAGTAGTTGAACTCCCTCGTGTCCAAATTTGATGTAATCAATTCTAGTTGTGTGTGTGTTTTCATTGGTTTAATTTTAGTATTAAAATTTCCTATTAATATTTTTAATAGTAATGTTTATCTTTCGCTACAGCTCTAATGCCAACTGATGGTATTAGAGCTAGACAGATATTTGTTTTCGCTATACTTGACTATTATTCTACTGTTTGTCCGATCCTTAAGAAAGATATTTAGTAATTTAGAAAACAAATAGGCTATGGAGAATGTTGGTCAGGCGGGAAAGGTGTTCCAGGCAGAGGCGGACCAACGAAGGGACAGGGGGGAGCCGTGGCCCCCCCAACGTTTTTAATTTATTTTTATTTATGTTATATGATTTTTTTTTTGTTTTTAATTTTTTAAATTATGTATAAGAAATGTAATGTTTTGGAATTTTTTAAATAATAAAAGTATATATTGGGAATCGATAAGAATTAAAATAGGTATCTTTTTATTTATTTTATAAAATATAACATTTAATGCTAATAAATAATAAAGCATAATATTCAATTTAATAAAAAATAAATAAATTTATTAAGATATTTTTTATTTTCTCTCTCACTGTTTTTTTAGTTTCTCACATATTGTATCCACTTTAGACTTTTACTTGTTTTGTTTTCTTTTGTTTATGAAGAAAAAAAGAAAGTTGAACACAAATTCATTATTTTGTGCTCCCATTTTTGTATGCTTTCTTCTATTATTGAAGAGAAAAGTAATTCTTTTTTTCTTAATTGATAGTGAAATATTAGTTTAATAATTAATATTATTTTTTATCTCACGAGCATTTGGTATATTCATTTTTATAAATATCGAAGAAAAAGCAATGCACTAAGTGTTTTTTAATAACTGGTTTTTA
>Ga0214544_1009756_pt1 | contig 14743 bp, 5 predicted proteins | sample CNSS3metaG_FD_160074 | JGI IMG/M metagenome (GOLD analysis project Ga0214544, IMG submission 160074) | Root nodule microbial communities from cowpea collected in UCLA plant growth center, Los Angeles, California, USA - CNSS3 | ecosystem: Host-associated > Plants > Roots > Nodule | place: USA...
TTTAAATAATTATATTCTATTTAGAAATTAAATATAAGAATTTATTCAATTTATAATTAAATTTAATAATTTATAATTGAATTTAAAAAATAATAAATTTAAAGGTCAATTTTAGAAAAGATATTAAATTTAGTGTCAATTTGAAAAGGACAAAATTGATTTATTTTAATAAAAATTAGAACTAAATTGAACAAAAATAACGAATATATGGACTAAATTGAACAAAAAAAATAATATTACCACAAACTGACACGTGGCACTAGCATTGACACGTGGCACAATTGTGATTTGACACGTGGACAATTTTTTTGAAATTAAAAAAATTTAAAAACAATTTAAAAAAAATTAAAAAAAAATTTAAAAAAAATTAAAAAAAATTAAAAAAAAATTAAAAAAAATTAAAAAAATTAAAAAAATTAAAAAAAAAACAGGAGCTGACACGTGGCATGTACTGTTCAAAAACGTTAACTATTTAAATACCGTTAGTGAAAAGGACCAAATTGACCACAATTTGACGAAAATGAGGACCTAATTGAACATAAAACAAAAATAGGGACCAAATTGAATAAAATCAACAAAAATAGGGACCAAATCCAAATATATATTTAAGCCAAAAATAAAATAACAAGCCCCTAGAAAAGTTCTAAATAATAACAATATTAATTATTATAACAGTTGAATAATGTTATTTTACAAAAATAGATTTTAATAGAATTTGAATGCTTAATACAAATAATATTTGTAAGTATTCAATGGTATATGTAATTATATGTACACTTTTATAAAATTATGAGTTATTTTTACTCTTGAAAATGTCATTTATATTTTTGCAATGCACCGTTTTATTTTATAGTGGAGTTTAATATTTAATAATAAAAATAAATTTTATAATATATAAAAATTTGATTAACTTTATATATTATTACCGAACACACGTCCGTCGTGTTTGTGTGTTCGCATTTTTTATTTTCAAAAAAATTATATTAAAATCAATAACAAATATATAATTAATTTTTAAAATAGTTGTTAAATATAAAATTAAAAAAGAAATACGTAAAAAAATTAAAATAATGACAAAAAAGGTTTTTAGAATAATGGTTAACAATAAATTATTTATAAAATAATTAAGGGTAAAACTGGTATTATGAGATGTGAACACAAAAGAGAGAATTTTCTTTATATATTGTTATAGATATTTGAATTAAAACAATTATAATAATAAACAATAAAATATTATAAAAAAATTACATATATATTAATTTAAATTATTATTAATTTATTTTGAAAATGAATTGAATAAATAGATGATTTATACAAAAAGGCATTATATATTAATTATAATAAAAATTCAATATCTTCTTATAATAGATAATTAAACTTTTTAAATAAATTCAATAATTACTAATAACATACAAAATCACGTATAAACATTATTGTAATAACTAATGATGTTTAAATATGCATGATCGAGTAATTATATAGATAGTAAAAGATTTAAGAAGTTCACCTGTATTTATTTAATAAATAGTTCCAAATTTAGGGTTGAGAAAGATATAACAAATAAACATATTCTAACCTTGTGTTTGGAGAAACATTTCAACAATACTGAGAAATTGAAATGTATTATATTTAAATTATTTGTAGTTAAATTTCTTTCATTTTCTAAATAACTTATTTGAATAAAGAAATTAAAATACCTTATATTTCAATTTCTTGTTTGGATAAAATAATTGAATTTCTTATGAGATAAAATTTCATTTTAACAATATCTATTTTAGACTTAATTATATTTTGAGTTCATGATAAATTTGGAAATGGGCTCGACAACCCAAATGGATCGGGCCGACCCAACGACTCAGTCGGACCGGGAAACCCAAACAGACTAGGTTGGGTAGGCTCGACGATACAAACAAGCCAAATCAGCCTGACGGTCCATACGGGCCAATCATGCCCATCAAGTTCGTCGACCCAGGCCGACCCAACCTGTCTAGATCGTTGGCCTGACTTGGTCCCACTAGGTCGTCGGGCCAATCGGACCCATCTGGATTGTCGGGCCTATTTGTGTCATCGGGAACACCCGACAAGTTTGCATTGATGGGCCAGCCCGACCTGGCAAGGTCGTCGGGTCGGTTAGTATCGCCCGGTCAGACCAGTCGTGCTCGTCAAGGTCGTGGAGTTGGTCTGGTCGTTAGGCCTGCCCAACACGTCTCGGTCATCAAGCCCGCCTGACACCTCTAGGTTGTCTGCCTTGCCAAACTCATGTGGGTTATCGAATTTGTTGGCCCGTCTTGGTTGTCAGGTCGGTTCGACCCGTCTTTGTCTTCAAGTCCACCCAACTCGTCTAGGTCATCAATCCCATTTGGGTCATCGGGCCCTCCCGACCCGTTGATGTCGTTTGGCCAGCCTAGTCTGTGTGGGTCGTTGGGCTAGCTCGAGCAGTGTGGGTTGTCGGGCTTTACCAACCTGTTTGAGTTGTCAAGCTCGCTTGACCCGTATGTGTCATTAGGTCACCTCGGTCCATCAAGATCGTTGGGCCTGCCTGACCCGTCTGGGTCGTTGGGCTTGCTCGACCCGTTTGTGTCGTCAGGTTGGTCCGATTTGTCTGGATCGTCTGGCTAGCCCAGCCTGTCATGGTTGTCAGGTTTGCCTCGTCCATTTGGGGTGTAGTGAGAAGAATTTCAAATTCCACCTTTTTTTAGGGTATTTGAATTTCTTCTAATTTAGCTAATTGAAATACTTCAAAAAAAATACATGCATTTTAAATGCTTTTTAATTTCTCTATCCAAACAAAGCATTTCATTACAAATAATTTCAAATTTTCTAAATAAATGAATCACCCTTTTGAATTGCCTCGTCCAAACACAATATAAAGGTACATTATTCACTTATGTAGTACTAAAAAACTGAAACTCCTCCTACTTAGACAACACTCGATCTCCTTTCATTTTTTTCTCTTTCCAAAGAACAAATATTTTGGGGAATTTACAAACTCCAAGATCCCTCTTTTCTGAAGAACCCATTTCTCTTTCGTCCTCCAATCTTCATTTTGTGCACCTTAGAGGCTTCAAATCCTCAAATCAACAAATGGGAGTTGTGTTCAAGCTAGTAGAAGCCATTATGTACATGTTCTTCTTCGTTACAACAGTGGTAGCTCCTCTCATTGATGCTTTAGGAAAAAAGTTTTTACCTTTTCAGAGGTCATTTCTTTTTTATTTTTGTATTTTGATTAATATGAATGCATGTATGTGATTTTGTTCTCTAAAATAAAATAAAAAAGTACAATTTATAAATCATTTCTCTACAGTTTCATTCTTCATCGTCTTGTTTATTCACACATGCCACTCAAGAATACAAAATGCAAACTTTTACATTTGACCACATACCACTTAGATTCTCTATCATTCTTCTTCTTGTTCTTGATCTTCATCCATAGGCTGCAAAAAATAAATAAACACAATAACCGGTTCTTACAATGATTGTACACTTGTAAAATGTAAAATTATTTACTCTATGAAGTCATTTTATGGGATGACGATTAGTGTTAACACCAAAGTTGTCATAGAAGATGTCAATTTCAATGTGATTAAGTGTAATTGTGTTAATCAAATTAGATAGGTTTTATCTTAACAGAAGTCGTGACATGCTTCTACTACTTCAGTTCGATGGTTAAAAGTCGTCCATGAACATTTCTTCACAACGAAGTTTTTGTAAGCACCTGACCTTGCATGTAATTATTTTAAAAACGAACCCATATGTGTAATTTTGAAATCAAATTGATCTTGTTTGGTAAACTCTATTATTATCTAGACTCTGCCATCAAATATTTCATAGAATGGGTGATAAAAGACAAACAAGTAAATTTTGTATATATTGCACCACATAGTGTATCTTGTTAAGCATAAATCAATTATGATTCACGGAGAACCTAGATTATAAAATAAACAAACCCTAGATCCATGCAATGAAACGATATAATGAAGCTGAGAATATTAAAAGAATAAGGAGACCTAAATCACAAATAAAGCTAATATGAATCGAGTCAAAAACTTTTCAAAAAGAAAGAGCATATTGAGAAGCACAATAGAGTGAGGATTGAACAAGTACAAAACCAATAAGTGCGGGTGCAAAAATCGCGTGGAACAAAGAATGAAATATCAAGTTCCGTCTATTTTGAGTGAATCAAAATATCAACTTACTTGACAAAAAGAAAATCTCAAATTTTATTTTATTTTTATTTTTTTAGTTTGTTTATTTTATTACAAGCACATATGCTATAAGTTACAATATAAAACTACACAATATATATATATATATATATATATATATATATATATATATATATATATATATATTATGATGCAACACACTCCAATAAAAGAATAAAACATTTAATTAATTAATAGAGCTAATAATAATAACTTGAGAATAAGCGCTTAAAATGCAAAAGATAAGTTTTACACACTAACCAAACTTAATGCATAATATAAAAGTGGATAAAAATATTTTGGCATAATTTTGATTTAAAATATAGGTTAAATTACCCTTTTGGTCTCTCTATTTGTCATGAAATTTCATTTTGGTCCTCACGATTTTAGTTGTCTCAATTTGGTTCCCATTTTCTTAAAAATGACTCAATTTGGTCATCACCCTTAACTTTGACCAGACGGTGTTAAAGTCAATATCACATGTCAATTTTTGTTTTTTTTATTTGTTTTTTGAATTTTTTGAATTTTTGACACGTGTCATTTCACCGTTGTGCCACGTGTCAAAGTGACTCAATTTAGTCCGTATATTTGTTTTCAGTTTCAATTTAGTCTCAATTTTTGTAAAAATGAAGCAATATTGTCCCTCCTTAAATTAAAACTCAATTTAATCTTTGTATACAACTTATGATGATATTCTTAATAAACTTGACATTTTTATTAAATATTTATAGAAATATTTTTAAATAATTTTTTTTTTAGTTTTATTATTAAACAAAGTTAAACCCCAAACTTAATTTCAAAAATTAACAATTTTGTCATCACATATAAAGGCATCAAGTGTATCATATTATACAAACTTGGTAAAGATTAAAAATCAAATAACTTGTCACACATAAATTTAGGAACTAAATTTCCAGTTCAAAACAAAATCAAGGTTTAATGTTTTGTGTAGAATTTAAAGTTAATTTAAAATATCACCATAAATATTGCCATAAAATTTATAAAATAGTACATTTAGTGTCAATTTGAGGAAGGACAATATTGCTTCATTTTTACAAATATTGGGACTAAATTGAAACTAAAAACAAATATAGGGACCAAATTGAGTCACTTTGACACGTGGCAAAACTGTGAAGTGACACGTGTCAAAAAGAAAAAAATTAAAAAAAAATAAAAATATAAAAAAAATTCAAAAATTATAACAAATTCAAAAAACCAGAAATTGACACGTAGCGTTGACTTTAACACCGTCTGGTCAAAGTTAACAGTGAGGACCAAATTGAGCCATTTTTAAGAAAATGAAGACCAAATTGAGACAATGAAAAACGTAAGGACCAAAATGAAATTTTATGACAAATAAAGGGACAAAAGGGTAATTTAACCTAAAATATATTATAAAATCTTATAATGAAGTTAAATTAGACATATGGTCACATGCTCTCCATTATATTTAACTCCTGCAAAACTATGTTCTTATGCGTAAGAAAAATTATTTAAGTCATGCTTTTGTTGTTTATTGAATCAAAAAGTTTCTTATCAATTTTTTTTCCGGCTTTTCCTCTGTCTAGTGTTGGAAAGATGTGATGTTGTCACGGAGAGAAAATATTTAATACTTCATAGTAGATATGTCAAAATGGGTTTCAATCCGTGAGTCAATCCGGCTCACCACGGGTTCGAGTTGGGTTGGGTTGAGAAAAATTCAACTTTTTTGAAAGTGGGTTGAACTCAACCCGGCTCATTTAACCCACGAGTTAAACGGATTCGAGCCAGGTTGAAGGTGGGTTGACTCACTTAACCCACCAACATTTTTTTACTATTTTTTTTTTAATTTTCTTTTAAATTTTTTAATAATTATTTACTACTCCTATTATATTTGTTCACAATTTCCTATTTCTAAATGCTAGAATGTTGCTTAATTATAGAAGGTGGGTTGACTCACTTAACCCACCAACATTTTTTTACTATTTTTTTTTAATTTTCTTTTAAATTTTTTAATAATTATTTACTACTCCTATTATATTTGTTCACAATTTCCTATTTCTAAATGCTAGAATGTTGCTTAATTATATTTGAATAGTTTAAATATTTAATTAATTTGATTGTCAAATTATATATGTTGATACTTTAATCTTTAACTATAATCTTTATAGTAAATTACTCAAGTAACCGTCTTATAAACAATTTTTTTCTAAATTAGCATGAAAAAAATGTATAGTTTTTTATTTATATTTTGTTAAATAGCATGACAGAAAATTTGTAATATTAGTCATGCTTTCTTAGACTATATGGATACTTGCTTAGAAATAATTCTTCGTATATTGGTGGTGAGAATGATCAAAACATTGGTTTTTGATTTTATTATGATTTTTATTTAAATATTTGAATACTAATAAATAAATAAATAAATAATTTTTTTAGGTGGGTTGGTAAGCCAATCCACTTAACATACCAACCCGTGGTGAGTTAAGCCAGATTACAAAATTTATGGCTCATCATAAAATAAGTCGGGTTGAGTTCACTCATTTTCAACCCCCGGCTCGTGATGAGCCAAACCCTGACAGAAAAAAAATACTTAAGAACTCGATTTGAAAATCCATTTTCATAATATTTGGTACATTTTAAATTAAAAAAATACAAATAGTATGATTAAAATATCATGTCGATGCAAAATATATGGTAAGTGGCATAGGTTACCGAGTAAATCTGGAATCCATTGGGCAAACTCTCTCCCTTCAAAGTTGACTTGGAAACACTGTTTTCCCATCCCATCTCATCTCTGCGTTTGCAATTCAGAGAACTATGGCTGAATCATTTCTCTTCAGCATCGCAGAGTTACTCATAGCAAAGCTTGCTTCTCGTGCTTTTGAAGAAGCTTCTCGAGTGGTGGGTTTATAAGATGATCTTCAAGATCTTACAAACACTCTTTCTTTAGTCAAGGCTGTGCTGTTAGATGCTCAGCAAAAGCAGCAGCACAACCATCAGCTCCACGAATGGCTCACTCAACTCAAAACTGTCTTCTCCGATGCCGAAGATCTTCTGGACGAATTTGAGTGTCAAACACTGCGGAACAAAGTGGTCAAAGCACATGGGAACACCCAAGACAAGGTAAGTCACTTCTCCTCAAGTTCCAATCCACTTGTTTTTCGTTACAAAATGGCTCAACAAATTAAAGATATCAGTAACAGACTAGACAAGGTTGCAGCTGATAGGCATAAGTTTAGTCTTCAAATAATTGATGTTGACACACGTGTTGTTCATCGGAGAGATGTGACACACTCCCGTGTCAGTGATTCAGATGTGATAGGAAGAGAACAGGATAAAGAAAATATCATAGAGCTTTTGATGCAGCAGAATCTTAGTGATGACGATACACGTCTATCTATTATCCCCATTGTTGGGATTGGAGGCTTGGGAAAGACTACACTTGCAAAATTTGTTTTCAATGATTATAGAATCCAGGAGTACTTCCCATTGAAGATGTGGGTGTGTGTTTCTGATGACTTTGACGTCAAACAACTGATTATCAAAATCATCAATTCCGCTAACGATGCAACCTATGCTGATGCCCCTTCTCAGCAACCAAATTGGAACATGTTGGATCTGGAGCAACTGCAAAATCAACTGAAAAACAAACTTTCCGATCAAAAATTCTTACTCGTATTGGACGACGTATGGAACGAAAACCGTGTTAGATGGCTTGAGTTGCTAAGTTTAATCCAAGTAAGTGCAGCCGGAAGTAAAGTTGTAGTGACAACACGTAGTCATTCAATTGCTTCTATGATGGGCACTGTTCCCTCTCACATTTTAGATGGTCTTTCTGAGGAGGATTCATTGTCTCTGTTTGTCAAGTGGGCATTTAAAGAAGGAGAAGAGGAAAAACATCCTCACTTAGTAAATATCGGAAGAAGAATTGTGAAAAAATGCAGAGGGGTTCCGTTGGCGGTGAGAACATTAGGGAGTTTACTATTCTCAAAATTTGAAGCCTATGAATGGGAATATGTGAGTGACAATGAAATATGGAATTTACCTCAGGAAAATGATGACATTTTACCTGCTCTTAAATTGAGTTATGATCTCATGCCGTCCTATTTAAGGCAATGTTTTGCATTGTTTTCTCTTTACCCGAAGGATTATCAATTCATTAGCAATGAAATAACTTGGCTTTGGGGGGCACTTGGACTCATTGCGCTACCAAAAACGAATAGGACACTCCAAGATGTGGGCAATCAATATTTGCAAGAACTTCAGTCGAGATCCTTTCTGCAAGATTTTGAAAACTTTGTCACTTTTTATAATTTTAGAATACATGATTTGGTGCATGATCTCGCGCTATTTGTTGCGAGAGATGAGAGCCTACATGTGAATTCCAACATTCAAAATATTCCAGATAATGTTCGTCATCTGTCTTTTGCTGAAAGCAGTTTGTTTGGCAATTTAGTCATCAAAAAATCAGTAGCTGTGAGAACAATACGGTTTCCAAATGGTGCAGTAGCTGTCAACGGTGAAGCTTTGGTAAATACTTGTGTGTCAAAGTTCAAATGCTTGCGAGTTTTAGATTTACATGGTTCGACATTCGAGACTTTGCCCTGCACCATTGCTAAGCTGAAACATTTGAGATATTTGGACATTAGCCACAATCCCAACATTAAGAGACTCCCCGAGTCTATGTGCAAGCTCCAAAGTTTGCAAATATTGATGCTTAACGATTGCATGGAGCTAGAAGCATTGCCCAAAGGATTAAGAAAACTTATCTCTCTTCGTTGTCTGCAGTTTAGCACAAAGCAAATTGTTTTGCCTGTAAATGAGATCGCCAACTTGGGGTCACTTGAACAGTTGAGTATTGATTCATGCCATAATGTGGAGTCCATCTTTGGAGGGGTAAAATTCCCTGCTCTTAAAACATTATGCGTTAACAATTGTCAGAGTCTCAAGTCTTTGTCGCTGGATGGTAAGAATTTTCCTCAATTAGAAATATTTGTTGTTCATGCCTGCGATAATTTGGACTTGGAACTGGGGAAGGGCCACCATGAAGAAGAAAGCTCCAAGCTGAAGTTAAAAGTTGTTGTATTTTCAAGTTTATCACAGCTAGTGCCCTTGCCTGAATGGCTTCAGGAAGTTGTCACTTTACAATGCTTGATTTTTTTCAATTGCCCAAATATTGAAACATTTCCCGATTGGTTAACAACTCTCACTGATCTGAAAATACTTACTATAATAAATTGCCCAGAGTTGGTATCTCTCCCAGATAATATCCATCTCCTCACAGCCCTTGAAAGTTTGAAGATCGAAGATTGTGCTGATTTATGTAAAAAATATGAGCCCTATGTTGGAGAATTTTGGCCCAAAGTATCACACATAAAAAACATTTTCATTCAAGAACCAGAAGAAGAAGAAGAATCAGATGAAGAAGAAGATGTAGTTTGAAGTTCCTTATTGTCTTTATTTGTTCTTTTATTAAGGTGTTTTCCATAATGTTGATTTCTTTTTATGGTTTTCCATTTTATCTCATGAAAATTGTTGGGGCTTTTAGTTAAAGCATTTCAATTTAAAAGACCTACATGACTTGGTTGTGTAACAGTGTTTAGTTTTTTTTTTTTTCTTTTATCGCATTGCTTTATTGTTATACACAACTTCAGCATTTCATTTATATTTATAAATATAATAAAATATTTCAGTGTGCTTAAACCAATTAGATTCATTTATGGTAAAATCTGTCTTCATGTGAAAAAAAAAAATTGAAAACAAATAAAATAGTCTGAATGTCCATCTTAGTGAGCATACATTACATACTTACAAACACATAATTATTTCTGCACCAGCTTATATACCTTTTCGCTCTTTGCCTCAAGTTTTATTAATTTCAAACACACACAACATATCGGACTTTTACCATCTCTAGTGAGCTAGCATAGCACGATCATGTAGGAAAAAAATAAATCAAAGTCAATTACAAAATGTTCAAAAACAGCAGTATCAATTATTGAAACAGATGAATAATATTATTATACACAAAAATATTTTAATAGAGTTTGAATGCTTAATACAAAGACTATTTTAAAATTATTCAATGGTACATGTAAGCTATGAACACTTTATAAAATTCTAAAAGTTATTTTTTATTTTCTTGAGAATGTCTCTAAACACAGAAGGAAAAAATAATTAAAATATTGATCAATTCATCTTTAAAGTTATCTTTTTTAAGTTTATTGCAAGATTAATTTTAAAAATTAATTATGTTCCTTGAGTTTATTTCTATCGAAGTGATATAAAAGTTGTTAAATCTTGCCACAACAAAAGTGAAGAAGAACACAATTATAATAATGTTCAGGTTCTTCTATTTATCGGAGAACACAATAATTTGTGTGTTATAAAAGTGAAAACAGCATCAAGATTAGATAAATTGATGTAAAATGTTCTTTTTACTTTGGTTTTGGTTAGATATGTCAAAATGGGTTTCAACCGTGATCCAACCTGACTCACCACGGATTCGAGCCGGATTGGGTTGAAAAAAATTTACTTTTTTCAAAAGTGGGTTGAATTCAACCTGGCTCACATAACCCACGAGTTAAACGGGTTCAAGCTGGATTAAGGGTGGGTTGACCCACTTAACCCACCAACATGTTTTTACAATTTTTTTTAATAATTATTTACTACTACTAATTATATATGTTCACAATTTCATATTTTAAAATGTTAGAATGTTGCAATAATATTTGAATAGTTTGAATGTTTAATTAATTTCATTGTCAAGTTATATATGTTGGTTAAAAAAATTAAAAAATAAAATAAAAATACCACAAAGTGATACGTGGCAGTCACTGTTCATAGTCGTAAATGATTTAAATCGTGTTAGCAAAAAATGACCTAACTGAACAAAATTGACGAAAATTATGATCTATTTAAGCAAAAAATACAAAATTAGAACCGATTTAGGACCAAAAAGGTATTTTAATCTATTGAAATAATAAGAAACGGGTATCATTTTTGCATAATTTTTAATCATTTTACATTAACAAAATTAACTCTTTAATTTTTAACCTAGTCCTCATTTTGATAATTTTTTCCAAGAAGCAATTGGGTTAAGCAAAACAAGAGTGAAATCCAACAAAGTGTGGAGGACAAGTAAAAACGAGAAATTCCAAAAGATCACCTACACCGAGTGCCACATGAATCACGTCCAACACCATAAGACCAGAGAGGAAATTCTCCATTGGATTTGGGTGCCACAAGCCTAGTGCTTAGTGTCACCTCTTAGTGTTGACTTGCGTTGAACGCTACTTCCCAGTTGGTGAATCATGTTGAGCGCCACTTGCATAAAGACTTCTTTTCTTGCCTTTGAGTGCATGTGCTCAATATGGAATGACTTAGGATGAGTGCATGTTGAACAAAGAATTGCATTTATGTTAAAGCATCTAATGTCGAGTGTTTAGCAATGGACACTACTTTTGTTGATGTGATACTTTTTTCTCCTTAGAGAGAGGGAGAGAGAGAGGGATTTTTTGAGTTTTGAAAAAGTGAAAAACACATTCTTTTGAAGACATTTAGGGTTGCTAAGGTTTCTTGGAAGGTTTCTTGTCTCCACTTTGGATCTCATCTTCTTCTATTGTTCATTTTTCTTTGTGTGCTCTTAATGATAATGAAAAGTTAAATAAAAATAGTAAGAAATAATCATGAGTGTTGCACGAGTTAAGATACTAATTCATTACATACTACAAACATATATATGATTATTTCTTCATCACCTTTTATACATTTTTGTTCGTTAGGGTTTTCCTTATTTCAATTTTCATAAAAGTTTTATTATCTACATAGCTTATCTTTTAAATTTTATTTCCATTGGCTAATGTATTTCAAATACATATAACATATTGAACTTTTTAAAGGAATTTGAATGCTTAATACTAAGATTTTTAAAAATATTTAATGGTATATGTAATTTTATGAACACTTTTATAAAATTCTAAAATTCGTTTTTTACTTGAAAATGTCCCTAAATACACGAGAAAAAATAACTAAAATAATTCAATTCTAAAGTTATCTTTCTAAGTTTACTGCACAATTAAATTTTGCGAAAATTAATTATATTCCTTGAGTAGTAGATACATCACTCCTTGTATATCTCCATTGAATTGGTATAAAAGTTGTACAACCCTGCGACAACAAAAGTGATGAGAATGGTCAGATGCAACACAATTTGTAATAATGTTCATGTTTTCTCTATTTAAAAGGAAAATACACTAGTAGAGTAAAACGATATTACATCGGACTTTTTAGACATATTACACTGATTTTATAATCGATGTTATATTAGATTATGTAATAAGTAGAAGACATATTAGAACGGTTGGTAAAACCGATGTAATACAGAAAATAGATATTACATTGGTTGTTCGTGAGAACCTATGTAATATCTTGTACTGTTTTTTTTTTTTCAAATACAATACCAATTTTTCTAGCTTCTAATCCAAAATTTGCAAATTTAAATAGATTCCAGAGCACACAATTGAAGTACTTGATGATATAAATCATGTGCACTAACATATTACAAACAATAACATCATTCTCTTCAACTTCAATTTCTTACTTCTGCAGGCTAAAATAGGTTCACTGTTCATCATAAACTATATAATACCACAATCCAAAAGTTTCACAAGCCAAAACCCTATTAAAGTTAGAAGCTAAATGAGAAAAAACAAGCAAAGAGCACCAATTATAGAAGTTTCTCCCTAGAAATAAAAACTTAAAGAAAAGGTAGTAATATTTCATAAAAAATGAAACTGAACAAAAGATATGAAATGTGTGAAGTCATCAAACCTCATCAATAGGGCACCAGCACTTCACCCCTGTGAACCTATTATAACCCAAAATGTGTGCAAGCTATATTTTAAACCCATTGAGAGCAAACAATCTAATTCATATATTCATAAGTGAACCCAATATTTAGAAGGCTTGATTAAAAATTGGTATCATCATTGCTTCACAAGTGCCTTCTACTTCATATATTCAGAAGCGATGGAGAGGAAACTCACTAAAAAAATAGTGTCATTGTGTATTCCCAACCCACCACGATCTCTTTCACGAAAAAATGGAAATCCACGCCCTCCTTCCTTTTCGCATTCTTGTTTAGCTTAACCTTCTCGCTATCACATAATCTGAAGCTAGGAAACATGGAAGAAGCAACAATCGATATTTGGGCTTTCCTAGAAACCCCTTCCATGATCTAGTGCTCTATTTTTTAGTGAACCAATCAACGAGAAAAGAATAAAGAAAGGGAAGTTAGGGTTACGTTGGCTTGAAACAAACCCTAGACCCCAACAAAAGCCACAAACATTGGAAAGCTTGTCGTCTTACACCACCACACTTCAACCCACAACACCTGAAGACAAAAAACCCTCTCGCTGGTGAAGGATGGGAAGAATGGCATCACTGGTGGTAGCTAGGAACGAAGTTAGAGATGCGCAGGTTGAGCGCAATGCAGTTGCGGCCTAGGGCTAGGGTTGAACGACGACAAATAGAGACCCAAAAATAGCTCTTGTTCGACATTTCAAATGGAGAACGGCGTTTAGAAGTGAACAAGGCACAGAACAATGGTGAATGTGTTGTGAACTAGGCGCGAGTGGGTGATGAACTGTTGAAGCCAGGCACGAGAGAAAAGAGGATTTGAACTGAAAGAGATGAAGGGAAAGACACGTTCTTTGAATAAAAACTTATATTACATCGATTATTTGCGCAACTGATGTTATATTGTTTCAAGTATTTACGAAACTGCCACCACATTATCTATTACATCGTTTTTTTGATAAATGATGTTATATGTTGTTTTTATATTCTCATTTTGCACTAGTGATAGTGATTTTTGTATATAAGGAGTGAAAACTTTGTTTAGCTCTTTACATATTTCAAAGCTCATAAAAGCATGCACAAGTGGGAAAAAAAATTATAAATGTTAGAGTATATGAGATGATTTAAAGAGAAGTTTTACTAGTCATATACTAATACAAAATAGAGCAAATATGTTACACCTTCTACGTTGGTTGGCCAAAAAATAAAAAAAATAGTATAAAGATTGTGCATGGAAGAGTTGCAATTTTGTTCAACTTTTCTACTTTGGTTACTGTACAAACTGTGAAATATCCTTTCTAATTCGGTTCTCATGATAGTCGACTTTGAATTTCTTTATAACATAATTAAATTCAATTTTTTCCTCATCTTTCTTCTTTGTGTTTTTTCTCTCTTGCATAATGTTTCATCTGCCCTCTTGTACAACATGGTTGATACTCCACTATTAGTGATTACAAATAAACCTATCGATGTGAGTATTGTCTGAAATCGTTCGTGTTTTGATAGAGTTCTTACATGACGAGATGCAAATATGTTTATGGGTAATATCTAAGTTTTTAAATTCAATGTGGGGATAAGTATGTGTAAATATTCGTCCCATCTTCATACTTGTTTGAATACTCATCCTCGTTCCCATTTAAATTATTAAAATATCTACAGTTTATTAGGTAACCTAAAATTGATATATATATATATAT
>Ga0214544_1009757_pt1 | contig 14741 bp, 13 predicted proteins | sample CNSS3metaG_FD_160074 | JGI IMG/M metagenome (GOLD analysis project Ga0214544, IMG submission 160074) | Root nodule microbial communities from cowpea collected in UCLA plant growth center, Los Angeles, California, USA - CNSS3 | ecosystem: Host-associated > Plants > Roots > Nodule | place: USA...
CCTCATATGTGTGTTCCAGACGAAGTATGTAAAGAGTGTATGGAGTGCAAGCAAACACGGAGAAAATTCTCTAAAGACGTATCTTCGAAAACTTCGGAGAAACTTGAGCTAATACATTCAGACATTTACGGTCCATTGCCGGTTGAAACACCTGGGGGTAGCAAGTACTTTATTACTTTTACAGATGATTACACGAGAATGTTATGGGTGTATTGCTTGCGAAAGAAGAGTGAAGCGTTTGAAGTATTTGTGCGGTTCAAGTCACTGGTTGAAAATCAGTGCCGCAAGCAATTGAAGAGGCTTCGTGTTGATGGTGGGGGAGAATTCAACTCTCTTGAATTCAAGAATTTCTGTGCTGAAAATGGAATAGCTCATGAAGCAACACCACCATATACGCCGCAGCATAATGGCACTGCAGAAAGGAGGAACCGGACGCTGCTTAACATGGTAAGGTGCATGCTCAAAAGCAAGAGTGTTCCAAAATATCTCTGGGGAGAAGCGGTTTCAACTGCTGCCTATGTTTTGAATCGTTCACCAACAAAGAAGCTTGATGATATAACCCTAGAGGAAGCCTGGTCTGGTCAGAAACCGAATGTAACTCATATGAGAGTTTTTGGCTCTCTTTGTTATCATCGCATTCCAGATCAAACACGGAGCAAACTTGATGACAAAGGTGCTATGGCAGTCTTGATTGGTTATCACGTAACAGGTGGCTATAAATTGTTTGATCCAAACTCTCGAAAGGTAATCATATGTAGAGATGTGGTGGTTGACGAAAGCTCGTGTTGGAACTGGCAAGAAACGAGCCAAGAAACTCAATCAGGTACAACACCAACAATTTCACTAACTGATGATGTTGTAGGTGATGTAACAGGGCAGCAAGAGCCTCATGAACAAATTAGAAGATCACAGCGTGTTACTCAACCACCTATACGTTTCAAAGACTATGAAGTTTTCAATGATCTAGCGGTAACACAGAATGGAAATTTCGTGCAATTCGCCCTGATAGCTGAGGCAGATCAGATAGAATTCGATGATGCTATTCGAGACTCTCATTGGGTGCGAGCCATGGAGGAAGAGATTGAAGCCATAGAGAAAAACAAGACGTGGACACTGGTTGTACCACCACTTGACAGAAGACCAATCTCTCTGAAATGGGTCTATAAAATAAAAGCCAATCCTAAGGGTGAAATAGTGAGGTACAAGGCGAGATTGGTCGCCAAAGGATTTCTCCAGAAAGCAGGAGTTGACTATGGAGAAATCTATGCTCCTGTGGCTCGATTGGAAACTGTTGGAATCATTGTTGCAATGGCAATGTGGGAGGGTTGGTCCTTGCACCAACTAGACGTAAAATCTGCCTTCTTGAATGGGTATTTGGAGGAGGAAATATATGTAATACAGCCATTGGGTTTCATAGTCAAAGGAGAAGAGCACAAGGTGTACAGGCTTAATAAGGCACTTTACGGGCTTAAACAAGCTCCTAGAGCTTGGAACCATCGGATCAATCAGTTCTTGGAGAAGATTGGTTTTGTGAGATGTGTCTCTGAACAAGGGGTGTACACCAAGTGCTGGAAAGATCAAGACAGAGAAGAAAAAATAATAATATGTCTTTATGTGGATGATATGCTGTTGATTGGGAGCAAGCCTGAAGCAATTGCAGAATTTAAATCTCAAATGCATAATGAATTTGAGATGAGTGATTTGGGAAGACTCAATTACTTCCTAGGCATTGAGTTCCAGTTCACAGAAGCTGGAACTATAATGCATCAGATGAAATACTCACGTGATCTTCTCAACAGGTTCGGAATGAAGGATTGCAATGCTGCAGTAACTCCAACGGAAATGGGTCTCAGATTAGAAAGGGGCACTGAGGAGGAAGAGGTTGATCACACAGAGTTTCGAAGAATCATTGGGAGTCTGAGATACTTATGTAACACCAGACCCGATTTGAGCTATGGTGTTGGCATTGTTAGTAGACATATGCAAAGCCCGAAAATTAGCCATATGAATGCCGTGAAACGAATCTTGCGTTATTTGCGTGGAACGTGTAACCTCGGTATAATGTTTCCATGCAAGAAGCCAGGGAGTAAGATGAAGTTGGTGGGATTTGCAGATGCAGATTGGTGTGGTGACAGGGAAGACAGGAAAAGTACTGCAGGTCATATTTTTTACTATGGTGAAGGACCTGTATCCTGGAATTCAGTCAAGGAACCCGTGGTGGCTCTCTCCTCCTGTGAAGCAGAGTATATAGCTGCTGCGCAGGCTGCGTGTCAAGCCGCGTGGCTTAGGATGCTGTTGAAGGAGTTGAATGCAGATTTGATCCAACCACCAACACTGTTTGTTGATAATAAGTCTGCAATAGACTTAGCTAAACACCCATCAGCTCATGGAAAAAGCAAACATATAGAAATGAGGTTTCATTTCTTGAGAGAGCAGGTTAATGACAAGAAGCTTGAAGTAGAACACTGCAGCACAGAAAATCAGAGTGCAGATATCTTTACAAAGCCTTTGAAGGCTGCTAGATTTTGTAAACTTAGAGAGTCTCTGGGTATTGTTCGATTCTTTTGACTTAAGGAGGCATGTTGAGATTTAAGTCAATGTGCATGGGCCAATGCATGGTTGCGTGCATGGGTTTAGTTTCTGTTGGGTCTGTTACTCCTTTCTCAGTGTATATAAACACCACTGCTTTTCATACGTAAATAAGATGAGAAAGTCTTCATTCTCTATCAGTAGCTCTCTCTCTCTCTCTCTCTCTTACACTAAGTATAGATATTTTCCGCTTTCCCCTGAAATTTTGGCATTAAAATTAGATTTAAGGATACTTCTTCACTTTTCAGTAATCGTGATGCAATTCTAACTAAAGTCTATATGAAATCGACCTTTCCAAGATGGAGATTCTAATCATGTCCTTAAAGAATATAAACCTCCTAATAAAGAGAATAATCAATCCAAATTTTTTAACGAAAGAATTTAAGAATACGAGACAGAAGGTTATCAAATCAGATAGAAGAAAATCCACAAAACTAATTTTAAAATCCCAATTCCATTCATGTACAAACTTGTCAAACCTTACACACCTGCTTTCAAAGGTCATTGAAAACATGGTACAATAGGTTCAAAGAACCTTCACCTTACAGACAATAAATTTATGAGAGTTTGATTTTCGTAGGAAGCAGTTTCATCGTCAAAATCCTCAGTAGGTGATGAAAGTGTCATAAGAGCAACAACTATAGACCTCATACTTGGGCGTAGAAGTGGATTATCTCTTGTACAAGCTCTCCCAAGTTGAGCAATCTACAACTCAAACAATCAACATGCTAAGTTGACAGTGCAAGATATAAACATTCAAATTATTTTCACAGAAAAATGTTACCACCTTGAGAACTGAATCAATTGGATAGTTTTCTCCAAGCCTGGGATCCACCAGTTTCCGAATAGCTTCTGAAGGATTACTCTGATTAAGTGCTTCTTCAAACTGCAATACAAAACAAGTGAAGGGTAACTTCATTTCTGTTCAAGTAGATATGTAAATTTGTGAATTGAGAGTGTCTTTCAGTAGAATGGTTCAGAGGAGTTTGAAGACTCACCAAAGCTACAAGGCCCTTGGATTCAGCAACAAATTCACCTGTTTTCAGAACAGCATTCTTTGCAGAAATAAGTTCATAAAGAACCACTCCAAAAGCGTACACATCTACTTTTGGAGAGACATCACCATATTGAGCATATCTGCAGAAAATTCACATAATCAACTAAATCCAAATTTCATATAGGGGGTGGTATCATTTAACACAACATAACAAATCATACTCTGGTGGCATGTATCCAAATGTTCCCACAAGACGAGTGTGAAGTGTGGACCCTCCAACTTCAATAAGTTTAGTCAAGCCAAAATCTGCTACCTGTATTTAAAACCTTACTTATTTTATCAAAGAAGAATGGGAAAATCAGGTTTATGAGTATTGGTAGCAGAGTAACCTTTCCACGGAAATTTTTGTCTATTAATATATTTGCAGATTTTACATCACGATGGATATACACTGGCACAGTGTGCTCGTGAATATATTCAAGGCCTCTTGCTGAATCTAGAGCAATTTGCACTCGGCTAGACCATGGCAAAGGATCTTTCCCTGGAATCATGTTATTACCATCATTGATCATTCCACAGTAAGGTAACATCACAGATAAAGATAATTATGCATCAACCCAAGCTGATCTCACCTGTACCATGCAAATATTGGCCTAAGTTTCCGTTGTCAATATGTTCATACACAAGGAAAAGAGATCCTTCAACGCAATATCCAATCAAACGCACCTGTGGTTTACATGAAAGGTAGTTACATGAATACAGAAGAAGATATAGAACACTCTTGGAACTGTTTAGCCCAAAAAGTAAACCCTGTTGACACTCACAAACTACCATCACAGAAGTAAGATAAGATTTCACAGGTTATGTTTGGCATGCTACAAAGTAATGTAGATCTAATGTTAATTTGTAGGATTATCACTTGGATTTGCAGAAATAACTTTTTAGGATAATTATAGACTGTTTTGTAATTCATGTTCATAAAATCACCCAGAGTATTTACTTTGTAACAGACTTTGTGTTATTCAAACTTTACAGAAAATGATTAAGTATCCTTCCACATGCTTGGAGTTGTTTGAAGGATGTTGTACCAGATTCAAGTGATGAACGTGAGTTAAGACCTTCAACTCACAAAGAAATTCAGTAGATGCTTGCACGTCCATCTTTTTAATTGCAGTTTTCTGCATAGAAAAAAAATAATGAGTAAAGCCAAAAAGGTAGATGGTTAACCTGAAATGGAATTAAAAGCAAAAACTTGCTTATTCAATGAAATTACTTGTTTCTTAAGCACTTAATTATTTTATTTATCTCATACACAATGTAATGAACTTAAAGCCTTACAATTTAAACATATCTCTACTATTCTAATTTGAATTCTGAAATATCAATCACCAGGGAAAAGCCTTTATATGCACCAATTACATCACTTGGCTAAAAGTAAAATCTTGTGTGTTTCATTTTTGTTTTCTTTTACTGGTATTTTGTCTGATTATGTTATAAAATTGATTATACATGTAAGTACCTCGCCTCTCAATTCTGCATAATACACAGCTCCAAATCCACCTTGACCAATTTTATTCTCCAAGCTGAAGTTATTTGTAGCCTTTGCTAGTTCTTGATAAGTGAACTCCATCGATTTTGCCACCATAATTCCTGTAAGGCCAGCAGCAGTAGCAGTCCCACTGGATCCTGAAATTTCATATTCTGCACTTCCAGAGGCTGTACTCAGAAGAGGAAGAAAAATCAACAAGTAGTATCATGGCCATTAAGCTAGTACATATCAAATTCTAGGAATATGCAGAGTTGATTACATGTAAACTTTGAAAAGGTTGATAAATAGCAGGCATTTTTTTATAAGGGATGCAAGATTAAGAGAAGAATGTGTCAATGAAAATAAGGGGTTATAGTACTAAAACTCCCCCATTACTAAGAATATGTGTTATGTGAATAGTTTAAAAGGTATGTGTTGTATGAATACAAAAATTTAACCGTACCATCTTGAGTTGAAAACGCCCTAGAATTTTCTGTTGGCAATTTAGGTTTCTCTCCTTCCTTCTTCTTGAAGAATTTAACATATATGCAGATTACTAGTAACAGAAGACCGCATATTCCTGCTATGGATATTCCAGCAACATCACCCTTAGCTAGACCTGCTTATATACAGAACCGAATTTAAGTTCTGAGACACTGACTTTTTCTTTGTGTTCTCATATTTATGTGAACATTAAGCTGAAAATAATCTTCTTATAACCAACTTCCTATAAAGTTTGAGAGCCAAACCTGTGTTTCTGCAAGATGGAAAAGAAAATTAAAGTTAAAAAGATAGAATCAAACATGCAGCAATATTCAACTGTATGTGCATAATTCAGCATGAACGGTGAGACAACCAAAGTTACCCACCTAGGGTGCAAGGGAACATACTCTCCAAATTGATCTGGCAAGTTAAACAAAATTAAAACGTCAAGCAAATGCATAAAAGGTTATCCAAAATGCTTTGAACAAGAACAAAGTGATTGTTTTAACCCCCAACATGCTGATAATATACCAAAAGAAAGATACTCTCTGATCAGAGATGTTGAATTTTTGCCTTATAATTTACATCAGAAAGTTTACAATAAAGGTTTGCCAAAATAAAACTCCGAAACATTGGAAAACATCATAGAAGTATCTAACTGTATCTAAATTTTGTCAATGTCAAAATACATTACCAACATGATGTAAGAGAAGAGCATACCTCTTCCTGGAATGAAAACAATTCCACTCTCTTTGCTGAAATTGACTCCAGGATTATAATTCTGCAGCAACTGTGCATCAAGATGAGCCTCGTTGGCAATATCATGCAAATTATTGCCAGGTCTGAGTGGATATGTAATAAACAAACCATAGTCTTGTGAAACCTGGCTGTTCCCACAAGAACAATTAACCGTGACATTAACCTTCGCATTTTTTGGTATACCATTTTGGCCATAACTGTTGAATCTCCTCAAAAGCTCAACAGTGGTGAGATCGGCATATTCCACTTTGGCAATCGAATCATAGGTGTCACCTTCAGCAGCTGAGTACTCAAACACATGCCCCAGAAACTCATCACTGATACAGTCACATGGAAATGGAATATTGATTCTGTCAAAGTAGAAGACATTTTTATTGAATATTTTGTCTTTATTGTAGCTTATTATATCGTCAGAATTGGACACAACGCTTGATTTCATCAAGGGTGTTATAACATCCAAGGACATCCTTGTATTCACATAATAGGAACCTAAAGCTACATTACATCCCTTCAAACACTTTGCTTCAACATTGCAACAAACGTACTCCAGCAACAAAAACAACAGCAGTAACCCTTTTCTGAGTTCCATTGCATTGGTGATCAATAAGAGGAACATAAAGAAACACAAATCAGAAAACTAGATTTCTAAGACTTTCTACACCTGCTATAGGCCAATAATCATATTCACTTTTTTGCCTTGAAACCATGTCACACTTCCACTTCTAAAACACACACGTTATGAAATAAGTAACTCAAACATAAAAAGGGTGTAATTACATGAGTGAATGAACTTAAACTATGAATTCATATGCCCACGTTTATGGTTTTTTATTTTCTGCACAAACACCTGATAGGTTATAACGTTTAACAGTTTCAACGAGAGTGTGGAAGGAACAGTACTACAATTGGGTAGAAAATAATTGAAGTTGACTTGAATGTCCTTTGTTTATTTTTTTATTCTTGTGTAGCAACTTGCATGTCACTTATTGAGGGAATAACTGTTGAACTCTGCATATATTAATGGTTATGTTTGACGAGGATGCATTGTACAACTAGCAGGGAATCTTTGTGATTGCGAACGTTGGCTTTGTCTGATCCTTTGTATCCGAAATGCCAACAGTGTCGGCCAATTTGCCAACAAATTAACGACTTCGAATTGTGTCCTCTCATGGTTCTAACAAACGCAGAACAATTTCCATTTTTATATTTTGAGGCACGCCTGTATCCAACTTGACTTTCACTCATAACAAACAAAAAGGAATCTACGAGATAAAGCCAATAGCATATAAAGTCCCACATCTCCTAATAGGAGAATCTAGATCTTTCACTTAATGAGTCCATATTCTTTATCCGTCCAGATTCTTTATTGATTTTTTTATGCTGATTTTTCAACTAAGCATTAAAAATACACATTATTAATATTTTAAATATTATTTTAATATATTTTAAAACATTAAAATTAATAATAATTAATGTATTACGAAAATACGATAGAGTAACAGAAAAAAAAATTAATAAAGAATCCAGATTCTTTATTTGGAAATGTCAAAGAGTGCTTCATGGAGAAATCTGATTTTCATCTCACATGTAATGTAATCATATTTTTAATTTATAAAAAACAATTAATGGCGTATTGTCTAGAGATTAATTAATTGATAATGTTATTTGATTTGATGTTTCTCTTAATAAATTAATATTATCTTTGTAAGCATTATTAACTAGTTAAAAGAATATAAATTTCGTCAATTAATTATATTATCTCTTACTTTGTTAATGCTCTTCATTACACCTAATATCAATACAATAATAAAGTACATTTGATAAAGTTGAAAATATATATAATATTTTATTTGTTTGTAGTATATAGTGTCAAAAATTAGAATATATTAAAATCACTCGAGCTGAGATCTGCTATTTTATGCAAAATATTTAAGCTCCGTAAATTACATAAGTACATTTTTTTAGTTTATTACACGTCTATATTTTTGAATATTTATCTCTTTACATATATTTCGCAGTTAATTAGTAATTAGTAAGGTGGGTTACAATTTTAAAGCTTGTATTCTATCCTCTTCAGGTTAAGGGTATCTTTGTAGTTTTTAGTTTCTCTCATTTCTTTTGTCTTTGCTTTCTCTTTCCCTCTTTCTCTCTATATCTATCTATCATTTCCAAATGAATACAATGCGTTTGTTTCTTTTCTTTTGTAAATAAGTTTTTCACTAGAAAGTTGTCTGAGAATGTTTGTAATTTGTTGTTAAAAATATTATTTTTCTGTTGTAATTTGTTGATGTTCAACCATATTAATTTATAGTGTACATATGGAATAAGATATTATTTTTTTTATTGCGATTTTCATCAAAATTCATTTTCATTTTTTCGCAAGAAATTTTTTTTTGTCGACTCTATTATAATCAGATCATTATATTTAAAAGTTTCTGCCATGCAATTTTTCGGAAAGCAAGAAAAAAAAATCAGTGACAAAAGAAGTTTGTTTACTACAAATCATGCTACAAGCAAATATAGATTTCAGTTGTACATAGTTGTGGGAAAGGAAGTAGAGTTATCACAAAATTTGTAGATGAATGGTGACATTTTGTATTCTACATTCTGTTTTTCCTATTTCCCAGACATTAGATTTGCCAGAGTTGGATTTTCAATGATGGAAGCAATATCCCAGTCCTCACTATTTGAAGTAAGTGCTGTGAGAGTAACCACAACAGAACTCATGTTTGGACGTTGTTGTGGATCGTTCTCTGTGCATGCTTTGCCAAGTAGTGCCATCTGCAAAAGCGAAAATGGCCTAAGTTTTTGAAATCAGAAATACAAAAAATGCTTATACTTTGTGGTAACTCATACCTTGATGACCGAATCGATTGGGTAGTTATCTCCTAACCTAGGATCCACCAGTTTCTTAAGACCTTCTGTGGGATCTTGCTGATCAAAAGCTGCATCAAACTGCCATATATAACACTAGCAGATTAAACACAAGAAAGGGAAAATGTAGTTCGTAATTGTTTATGTAAGATTACTAGGTTGTCATTGAAAAGTGTTGTGAAGAATCAATCACCAAAGACACAAGGCCCTTTAATTCAGCACCATGTACACCACCCGTGATCAATGCTTCTTTAGCAGAAATCAGTTCATAAAGAACAACACCAAAAGCATAGACATCAATTTTGGGAGAAACGTTGCCATATGCATACTCCGGTGGCATGTAACCAAATGTGCCCTTCATATTAGCTGTGAGAAGTGATGAACTTCCAACATCAATCAACTTGGTTAAACCAAAGTCTGCAACCTGTAAAAAAGTGAACTTTAAACCTAACTCAACATTATAAAACCAGTTTATAAAATGAGGTTTACACTCAGTTATATACTATAATTTTGTCTTATTTCTAATAGATACGAGACTTCCAACAAAATCCCAAGTAGAAAGTTAGTAATAAGATCCCAACAAAAGTTAATGAAACATATTGTAGTACCTTGGCACATAACTTTTTGTCTATTAAAATGTTTTCTGACTTTATGTCGCGATGGATATATACAGGCACGGTGTGCTCATGAATGTACTGCAGACCTCTGGCAGAATCCAGAGCAATTTGAACTCGGGAAGACCATGGCAAAGGATTAAAATCTGGAAACAAACTTGACTTTATCGTTAACTTACAAAAGCATTACACTGAACAATCAAACAAAAGCTCTAGTACTGAAAATGGATGTTTTTAATGTGCTCATGTAACCTGATCTACGTAGATGTTGTCCTAAGTTGCCATTCTCGATGTATTCATAAACAAGGAAAAGGGAGCTCTCAATACAATATCCAATCAAACGCACCTACATGGTTATCAGTAGAAAGATATTTAGGTTTTAAAGCAGCAATCCTCTTTGTTAAACGGAAACATAAAAAAATGCTCCAAATTTCAAACAATACCAGGTTCAAGTGATGAACACGTGTCAATACTTTCAGTTCAGCTAGAAATTCTCTTGTTGCTTGCATGTCCATCTTTTTTACTGCAGCTTTCTGTGTAATTAGAGAGGACTTCTTTATAACTATAGGAGACATGAATATTAAAATGGGAAACTTGGGAAAACCACGTGAGGACATGATAACCTACGTGTGATCGAAACTAAAAATTGACAATAGACATTACAAACCTCGCCATTAAGCTCTGCGTAATAGACTTTCCCAAAACCACCTTGACCAATTTTATTAGCCAGACTGAAGTTATTTGTAGCATTGGCTAGTTCTTCATATGAAAACTCTCCTGAATTGTCGACCCTAATGGTGTTGGCACCACCTTCTACATCAGGAACATCACAGGCTTCATCTGAAAGTGGGACGATAAACAGAAGTTACTATACCCTATCGTCAACTATATTCTCATTTTCTATTTGTGCTGCTCTTCCGTTTCATGACATGAAGCAGAGGAAGACAGAGTTCAATCAGAACACTAGTTTTACACAGCCAACAAAAACTATATCGAGACCAGCTAATATTCTGAAATTGGAGGGAAAAATATCTTTAAGTACTGGACTCTAAGTTTCAATTTTATGAAACAGGCTTGTATTATGTACTGTAAAACCGACTTATCTATTTTTACGCCAAAACATTAATGATGATCGATAAAAACAACTTTAGATGACTCTGAGGTCATTAAACTCATTTTAAGAAGTAGACTTTAAGTTTAATTTAATATTACAAAACCATTACAAAACCATTTTAAAAGGTAAGATTTATTAATACTTATATAACATGATTGGATGAGTGCTGAGAAGTATCCAAATCAGGCAAGGTTTCAGTGCAAAAGTACTTACCTATTTAACTATTTAAAGGGCTAAGGTGTGTTGAGACCAGTATTGGAGAGTTTTCATCTTTATGCCAACTTTGCATTATAACTTGATTTTGTTTTGAATCAAAGAGAAGGAAGAATAAGATGAAAAAAAGTAGAAGAAAATATACCATTCATAATTCTAGCCGAGTTCATCGTGAATTCTTCTTTGAGCAAATTCCTCTTCCATACCTTCTTTCTTCGGTAATATGTAACATACCCACAAATTGCCAATAGCAGAAGTGCCGTTACTACTCCACCAGATATTCCAGCGATAACTCTTAGTGCAAGACCTGCTTTTGTAGAAACAATATACGAGAAGAAAGTAGGTTTACATTGTACTTTGAGGATATCCTAACCTTGCGTCTGATATTAAAATCAAACTCAAACGAAATTGTTCATCAACAAAAAAGAACTTTTTGGGGGAGTGAGAAGGTCCAACCTCCAGTGCTGAAAATGAAAATACATCCATTAAGATCAGCAGGTTACTAAGATTGAAAAAATTAGTCAACTTCATCTGCAAATAGAGTGGACAAAATAAGGTAAAAGAATCACCTTTGATGAAGGGGAACATAGGCACCATTTTGGTCTGAAAGTAAAGGACCAAGAATATGTGAGGCATGTGTAGTTAACAGTTCGTAGGAAATATGGTGAAAGATAGAACCATAGTAACAAAGCAAGAACGTACCTTTCCCTGGAATATAAACCAAACCACTCCCTTGGCTAAAATTTACACCAGGGTTGTACTTAAGAAGCAAGTCACTCTCTATCCCAGTCTTGTTAGCAATTGACTGCAAAGAATCTTCAGTTCTAAGAGGGTATGTGATGAACAATCCATAAGCCTTGGAAACTTCACTGTTCCCACAGGAACAGTTAACGAAGACATTAACCGTGGCGGTATCAGGAACACCGGTTTGTGAATTTGTGTTGAAGCTCTGCAGCAACTGAGCAGTGGTCAAATCGGAATAATTGGTGGCAATGGAGGTGTAAGTGTCACCTGATACAACGTCGTATTGGAATACATGACCAAGAAAATCTCCAATGCAATCGCATGGGAATGGAACGTTCACTCTGGTAAAGGCTGGAACCTGATCTTTGTTTTTTATGGTTTCACTGTTGTAGGGAAGAATATCTTCAGGTTTTGAAAGAACCTCGGATTTCATAAGCTTTGATACATATGTCAGGTCACCTCCTGTTAGAGAGTAGGAAGCTAGAGCTAAATCACAATCCCTCTTACACTCAGATTCTGCACTGAGCACCATAGAAGCCCATAGCATGAAGAAAATTGATAATCTGAATCTGTTCTCCATTGGGTGGTGGAGTTTACAAACTTTGTGAAGCCTTTCCAACACAGAATCAAGAATCTGGGCGTGTTGAACACCCCGAATTGGTGTTGGAATAGTACAACGCAATGTGAAACGTTGTACTCTTTTACCAAAGTCTTTAGTAGTCTTTTGCCTAACTTGTTGAACATGCTGGATTTGGTGATGTTTGATGTGTTTGATGTGTATAGGTAACACGTATTGTATATATTGAATACATTTTTATATTTATTATAATTGTTTAATAATTACTTCCTAGATTATTCCCACAGACTACAGTTTTTTAAATAAATTTTGAGACCTTTTTTCTTTTTCTATTTTCTTTGAAGTTTCTTATGTTTATCTATTTATATATACAGGGTTTGGGGTATACGAAGTATAGTACTTTGACAAAAATTTACGAATATTCGTATTTATATCAATTAAAAATTATGCGAATCATGTATCTTTACTTTTTAACTTTAGACAAATTTCATATTTCATAGTCATGTTCATATTAATGACTAGGAGAATCAAAATACTTCATTTATTCTATTATTTATACATTCACAAGTACATTCATCTCATCCATTCACGATTTCAAATTCATTCAACTAATTTTATGATTCATATATTGTCTTTCAAAAACAATAGATACTCTCGTCAATATCAAAACCAATCTAATTAATTTTGTTCACAAGTGAATTTTAATACATTAATTGGATTGGAATTTTATTAAATATAGATGGATGGTTTGAGTTTTTTTTTATCAAACAAAATAAATATAAAAAATAAAGTATAATGTATTATAATTCGAAATAAAATGTACTTAACTCGTTCAGTTTTTCTAACAAGGTGTGTTGTTGTTGGCATTGCCCACACGACAAGCTGAGTATGACCATTGACTTCAACTCTTCACTCTAAGTCTTCCTCCTTCATTAATTCTGCTTCTTTTTCTCCTCAGCACTACACTTATCTACACTACACAAATATCTTGGCAAAAATTATGATCAACTTAATTTATTTACCATTCATGTAATAATTTTAAATATAAGCTAACTCATTTCATTAACCTTAATCCATGCTCTTACTAACCTAAACCCTAATAAATCAATGAAGCTTTGCATGGTTGGTTTGAATTCTTAAATATATTTTGGTGGTTGGATTTCTGATCATATTAGTGGAAAATACTTTCTATTAAGAGAAACAAAATTTACTTCAGTAGTCTCTACACTTCAGAAAAAAAAAATAGTGCCCTAAATGTAAACAGTTAAAAATAGTGATATTTTCATTTTATAATAAGATAGCCTTTCACTCTTAAACTTTATATTAATCCAAACTTTATTCTTTAAGATTTCACCTAATCCTGGGCGCCTTCTCCCTGCACCTCCAAGAAATCTCCTGTACCCCCAAAATTTACGTTTCTGTCCTTATTTAATATCCTGTGAGAATGGGTGAAAGTTGGTACGGACGCAGTAAATTTCATTTACTGCGTCAACGTCCCTGCACCCCCAAAACGTTACTATACGTTCCTTGTACTCCGTCTGTTCTCCATCATCCATTCATTGCTTCTTCAGTCCTTCTCTGCAGTGGTATTTCCATCAATCAATCCAGGTTAGCCTTCATACCCATACCCATAAGTTTGTAAATGGAATTTGTTTGAAGGGATTGTTTGGGATTCATAATTTATAGGAAACGGAATACAGAATCCGTTTCAAAACTGTATGAAACGGATTCTGTATTTCGTTACTAAAAAAATTTGCAATTTTTTTTATGAAACGGAATACAGAATCCGTTTCATACAGTTTTGAAACGGATTCTGTATTCCGTTTCATAAAAAAATTTATGAAACGGATTCTGTATTCCGTTTCATAAAAAAATTTGCAAATTTTTTTAGAAACAAAATACAGAATCCGTTTCACCAAAATTAAAAACAAAAAAAAACAAAAAACGGAATGCGTATTCCGTTGTATATACTTACCTATATACTATTTTTTTAATAAAAAAAACAGTGCTTAATGTGCGTAAATTTTGCTCCAAGGTTTAAATTCTCATTTTCAGAATATTTTTAAATTAACGCAAAAATTACAGATGGATGAAACTAAAAAAAAAATGGAGTGGAACACACTATATTGCTATTTGTTGATCTTTTTAAACTTTTTTAAATTTATCCTAAATATTAGCTTTTGTATTTTGGCTCACTTCCCTACGTATGCATTTGCTCCAATCATATGAATTTCATTCCATTTTTTACT
>Ga0214544_1009759_pt1 | contig 14740 bp, 6 predicted proteins | sample CNSS3metaG_FD_160074 | JGI IMG/M metagenome (GOLD analysis project Ga0214544, IMG submission 160074) | Root nodule microbial communities from cowpea collected in UCLA plant growth center, Los Angeles, California, USA - CNSS3 | ecosystem: Host-associated > Plants > Roots > Nodule | place: USA...
GAAGGTGTGGATAGTGTTTGTTGTAGTAAGGATCGGTTACGGTTTTTGAGCTTGGTGCTGGCCAATTTGGAAAGGATGTCGGCCCTGACGTTGTCGGTTCTTGGGATGTGTTCGACGCGGACTTGTTTGAAGGCGGATTGAATAACTGCACGGAGCAGATGGTAATATTGTAGAAGGATGGGGTCTTTGATCTGAAACTCGTCATTTAGATGACCTACAGTGAGTTTAGAGTCGGTTTTGCACGTTAACTTCTTGACGCCTACTTCACGGGCTAGGGAAAGGCCGGCGAGGATGGCTTCGTATTCGGCTTGGTTATTTGACGTTTTGAAAGCAAAGTGAAGGGATTTTTCGATGAGGATGTCCTTGGGGCCTTCTAAGACGATGTCGGCGCCGACACCCCTTGGGGCCTTCTAAGATAGGGCCAAATTTTCTACCATCTGATATCTGGTTTCAGGATCTTGTAGTGTTCTGCTCACAAAATACACAGGATGTTGTGTGCCTTCTATTTCTTGAACAAGTGCGGCGCTGACGGTATAGTCGGTGGCCGTGATGTATACCAGCAGGGGTTGGCCGGTGTCCGGCTTGTGGAGGATAGGTGGGGAGGTTAAGGTTGTTTTGAGTTTTTGGAAGATTTGTTCACAATCATCAGTCCACGTGAACCGGGTGGATTTCTTTAGGAATTGGATTATGGGTTGGGTTTGTTCGGCTAGTTTGGGTAGGAAGCGAGAGATAGTTGTGAGACGGCCGATGAGACGTTGGACCTCCTTAACAGTAGTGGGGCTGCGCATTTCGATGATACCCTTGCATTTTTCAAGGTTAGCCTCTATGCCGCGTTGGGTTAACATAAAACCAAGGAATTTGCCTCGGTCAACGCCGAATACGCATTTGTCGGGATTGAGGCGAAGGTTATATTGGCGCAATGCGGAGAACACTACTGACAGGTCTTCAGCGTGTTGGTGATGACTTGGGGACTTGACAACCATGTCATCGACGTATACTTCGACACAGTGCTTTGTTAGGTGGCTGAACACTTTGTCCATTAGTCGTTGGTAAGTTGCCCCAACGTTTTTGAGGTCGAAGGGCATGACCCTATAGAAGTAGTTGGCATCGTCCGTGATGAAGGCGGTTTTGTGCATATCTGTTGCGGCCATGGAGATTTGGTTATACCCCGAATATGCATCCAAAAAGCTAAGCACCTTGTTTCCTGCCACGCTGTCGATGAGTCGATCAATGTTGGGTAAGGGGTAGGCGTCGCGAGGGCAAGCCTTGTTCAAGTCCGTGTAGTCTACGCACATCCACCATTTGCCATTGGCTTTCTTCACCAGGACAACGTTAGAAAGCCAAGTGGTGTATTGAGCTTCTTCTATAAATCCTTCGCTCAATAGCTTGTCGGCTTCGACTTTGGCCGCTTGCCAACGTTCTTCACCAAGCTTGCATTTTTTCTGGGATACCTATCGGGCTTCCTTATATATGGATAGTTTGTGGGATGCCACCTGGGGGTCTACCCCATGGTGGGCGCCAATTGTTCCTGCAGAGAACAAATAAGATAAGTTAGGCACGAGCATCACCTTACCATGTAGACCACTATCTCTTCGGTTGGTTTCTCCCCGATTGATACATGTCAGCTTGAACCCAGGAAGGGTTACCTGCAGAAGAGTCTCTGAAGCTCAAGTAAGTCAAAGCTCTCAGAAAGTCAAATCAATGATTAATGAATGCATACCTTTAATTACTGGGGTCCATGCGTATTTATAGAGCATTAATTATGTCTGATTACCTCATGGGTCGGGCCTTGACTTGGGTCCTAGCTTGGGCCATGAGTGGGCGTGGGCCCTAACCCAAGCCCTTAAGACCTATTGAAGGTGGGGGCTTCTATTTTACCAAGTCTATCTGAGTTTTTGGCCTGGAGTAGGCGGCCCAGACCGGCTACCTACCTTAACGACTTATATTGGTTATACAAGGTGTAGGTCATTCTTTCAGATGTATAGGTTAAAACCGGTACAAGTTAGGCTAACTCGGCCTAGGCTGGATACTTGGCTGCCTTGATATATACATTGTTTACTTATTTGGTCGAGTTTGGCTAGGTGTGGTACAAGTGTAAATGAAGTCTTAGGGTTTCAATGTTGAAGGTTTGGTAGAATTGAGTATGATAGTTGTTAATTATACTAAAATTTCTGCGGGAATTAATCAAAGTGATAAATGGTGTCACTAGCATCATGTTTTTGGAGTGAAACAACTAAGATAGAAAGAGGAGAGCATCAAAAGGGTGTGAGAGGTTCTTCGCAGGTGCTGAAAGTCTGGAAATTGCCCAGAAACACACGCACCGCCTGGCGGCACAAGGCCTGCCGCCAAGTGCCATCGCAGAGGTGTGGTATAGGTTAAAACCGGTACAAGTTAGGCTAACTCGGCCTAGGCTGGATACTTGGCTGCCTTGATATATACATTGTTTACTTATTTGGTCGAGTTTGGCTAGGTGTGGTACAAGTGTAAATGAAGTCTTAGGGTTTCAATGTTGAAGGTTTGGTAGAATTGAGTATGATAGTTGTTAATTATACTAAAATTTCTGCGGGAATTAATCAAAGTGATAAATGGTGTCACTAGCATCATGTTTTTGGAGTGAAACAACTAAGATAGAAAGAGGAGAGCATCAAAAGGGTGTGAGAGGTTCTTCGCAGGTGCTGAAAGTCTGGAAATTGCCCAGAAACACACGCACCGCCTGGCGGCACAAGGCCTGCCGCCAAGTGCCATCGCAGAGGCAATGATTCTGCGTGGCTGCAAGACGCAGTGCTGGTTTTTGGGTACTTGGATGACCAGTGATGCAAGAGAATGGAATTGGGAAATGTTCATTGGAACTTTAGCACATTACAGATTTGTGCCTAAACCAATATCAATAAGTGAGATTAGATGGGAAAACTAAAGAGAAGAGATTGAGGCATTGGAAGTACTATTAGGTGCCAAATTAATCTAGAACGTAACCATCCTTTCTAGAAGTTGAATAATGAGCTTGAAAGGGATAGTTGAATAGTGGCAAATCCAATTGGGTTAGGTGTTGGGAATGGTATAAAACTGCTTAGTGGAAAATGATAAACCTAAGGGTATGAGTTGGTATACTTAGAGAAAACTCAAAACTAATGACATGTTGGTGATTCAATTGACCTTAAGTAAATCAACTTGAGGATATGATGAAAAGTTTGAAGCCATAGAGGATATAGAGTGGTAATAATATAACTGTTAAGAGAATGGACTTTCTGGAAGTGTGCAAGGACGCGATGGATGGTTAGCAATTGAATTAAGTGCAGAAAAATCAAAACAGTGACTGTACTGGTATAGCGCCTGGCGGCGTGGTGCGAACCGCCAAGCGGGAGCTAAAAATTCCAGGGAGGCAATTAACGCGTGGCGCCTGGCGGACATGAGGGTCTTGCCAGGCGATATCTGGAACCAATGGGTGCTCTGAGGCGCTTGGTGGCTGGCGGTACGTGTCCCCCGCCAAGCGAATTTGCTGCAGCAGCCTACGGTTGCTGGTTCTGCATGCGTGATCTACAAGGCTTTTAGGATACTTTAAAGGTCGGCTTGTTGGTGTTCCTTGAGTTAAGCTCGAAACGTATCCCTTGAGTTGAGCTCAGAATAGGGGTTAAGCACATGGCATTCCTCGAGTTGAGCTCGGAATGGCATCCCTCGAGTTGAGCTCAAGATGGCTGATGAACACGAGGAACCCTTGAGTTGAGCTCGGGTTGGCGAGTGTTGCCGGTGTGAGTGTGCTGGTTGTGGCCAGTACGAATGGGTCCAGATAGATTGCCCTCCTAAGTAGTTAACTAATGAGTTTGGTAGTCTTGGGATGTTGCGAACTATGTTCGTATTTTAGAACTCTAGTTGGCGTTACGGTGTATGATCCGTAGCAATGGTTTCCCATACGTGCTCTATCGGTTGTGGCCGATAAGTATGGTAGCAAGTCATCTTGAGGTAACCACTAGAAGATGTAGAACACGAATAACATGGTTATGGCCATGTGATATGGAATCAAATGAGGGAATTCTTCTGGTGTGACTGTATGATATAAATATATAAGTGTTGTATATGTGTATGCATTTTTATATGTTTTATCTGTTAAGCTCACCATATCTACTTGTGGTTGGCGATGATCTTGTACGCGGTGCATGTGAGCAGATGATATCGTTGCAGGTAGTTCTGGTGAGGCTTAGACACGGAGCGAGGATAACTTAGGAGTTTTATATTTTGAGTTTTTGAAGTAAATTGTAATCCTTGTATTACACAACTTTTGGATATTATAATAGTATTTATAATTATGGTTGTTGGATTTATTATTGTTATAATAAAAGTTTTAAATTTTCCACACTTTTGGGAAATGATGTTTTATTAAATGCAGCGTAATTATTATTTTCTCTATTTTTATTATTTAAATCCGTAATATCTGGTCGGGATGTTACACTAAACATCTCGTTTAGCCAAAAAGAAGAATCATGATAATCATATCAATGATTAGGTCACAAAGAGAACTCAATACAACGGAAAACCACAAGCACATACATACTCTCTCTAAAACCACATACGACAAACATCAAGAAGTTAAACGATACAAGAATTTGATTCAGGAGAAAGCTTTCATGCATCAATATATAATGCAAATGCATATAATATCATTAAATCAGCAAATGACAACTCCCCTAACCTGGATTTCCCGCATCAAAGCTCTTCTAGAGTTCTTTTTGCTCCAAAGAGTCACACCTTTGCCTCCACACTAAAACGGGCATTAACTCTCTTTGAATTCAGGAGTGTGCTTGGAAAACTCTTCCTCTGTCAACCCACAATTGAATCCCCACCAAAACCCTATTGTTTCCTCTCTACTTTGATCTTAACCTAAGTATTTCACTAACATTACTAAAGAAATGAAAATTAAATGGAAGAGGTAAAGGACCATCAATTGTCTTTTACTTGACAATTTCCAACCCTTTTAGTTTCCTTCTATATGACGACTAGGGTTTTCTGAACATCTCTCCTCACCGCCAAAATAATATGAGCGCACAACCAACCAATTAATTCATGTTTTGTGATGTTTTATGCACACATGTGCTTATACATTAAGTCATGAGATCTTATTCCTATGTAAAACAAATTAAATAATTAATTAACACCACAATGTCATACATAAGACTTGAACCTAAGTCCTTTCATATAATCAAGTACTCTTAACCACTTGAGCTAATACCATTCCTTGTCTTCTTTCTCCACATTAATTAACTTAGAGATTTTAGCCATCGCATTTATTAAATAAATATATTTTTTTCCAGATCTCACAATATGTTCCTGAATATACCCATTACCCAAGCATACATGACCATAGAAAAAAAAATAAGGGTTAGCTCCCCTTACCTAGAAATTCCTGCCATAAGACCACCTTGCATTTGCTCTAAGCTTCCTTTACTCTTCATGTTCTAACCAAAAGTTATGCTCTCAACTTATAATTTAGGCTGCTCAAAAATTTTATTTTGACTAACCTTTTGCTTTCCCCCCTTATTTACACTACCTATGACTAGATACAATGAATATGTCTTGAACTTTTCATCTTCCTAAGAGCACCACAAAAATTCCAAAGAGCAAACCAATATTTATGCCTTTTGCTCTAGCCAAGGTTTAAACTCACCACCACCAAGTTCCAAACCAACACTCTAAACCATATCAACTATCACATTTATCTTGCCATACAACACGCATAACAACATTACAATAATATTTCACACAACAAAACATGCCAAAATAAATTATAAATACTTAGTAAACATAAGCCACACCAAAGACACATAATTCCCTCCAAATTAGTTATAAAATGATATTTAAATATAGACACTCCAAATGCACACATCAAGAATCGAACCCTTGATAGTCAACCCATGACAAGAATCTAACCAATTGTGCTACACTTCAAACCATATTAATTTAAATAGTACTCCTCTCATCCAATTACCACCTTGAAAATAACTATTTTTCCTGAGTCTTACGGTCACGATAATTGACAAATTCCTTGGATACAAGATAGTTCTCCCAAGTATGAAGGGACCTCACAAGGGTATACATCTCTTTATCATAGGTGGGATAGTTGAGAGTGACATCATTTATTTTTTTCACTAAAATAATAAATAGGGTGCCCCTCTTGCAACAAAACTCCATCTATTTCTACACCACTTACATTACATTTTATATCAAAAGTTTTGGAAAAATGCGGAAGAGCTAGAATGGATACATTGGTGAATTTTTCCTTGAGTTGTTGATAATGTTGTCGTTGACGCGATCGAATTAATACTACTTATCTATAACAACTTCGATAATGCCTAGAAAGTAGTCAATAAAATAGAAAGGGTAAAGTAACCCAAAGTCGTCTACTAACGAACACGGAATTGATTTGTAACATCCCAACCATATTTTATGAATTTAAATAATAAAATAAAGAAATAATAATTAATTTCATTTATTGAAATATCATTTCCCAAGCGGGAAATTCAAAACTTTAATTCATCGTATAATAAACTTTAAAACCATAATTTTGACCTCTATTACAAAATATTATAATTTATTCAAAACATAAACATAAAACTCTGAAACTTTTTTCCCATACTAGCCCGTTCCGGCTCTATGCCTCACTAGATCCACCTGCAACATCATTTGCTCTTGTGTACCACGTACACGATCATCGCCAAACACAAACAGATAGAGTGAGATAATTATTAAACAAACATATATATATATATATATATATATATATATATATATATATATTTAGCATCGCCAAATCTTTAAGATATATTTGTTTGTTGTGGAGATCTAAAAAGATTTAAGATCATGTCATATTTAAAAACATTTGGTAGTTATTATCTTTTGATATTTTGTGATATAATTAAATAAGATAATTATTTAAAAATATCAAATAAAATATCTAAAGATATGTTTTCTCCAAATTATCTTTTATCATAAATATTTATGAATTATCAAATCCTTTTTCCTGGAAAAAGATAAAGATATGTTCAATTTTTGTTGCATGTTCCCTCTTTTTAGCTTAACCATACTTCCTCACTTTTTCAAGCTTTTATTTCCTTCTTTATGCAATGCTTGGCTTGAATTTTTGTGATTTTGATAATTTTATATTCTTTGATTTATTTTTAAGGTGTCATGAAGTTTTAATCACTTTATTTTCACACCTACAATTATACAACTAAAAAGAAATTTTTATCATGTTTTTGCATCTCATGCTCAATATATCCAATTATAAGAAATTCCAATTAAATCAGTTCTTGAAGAACAAAATTCAATTAAAGATCCCTATATAAACATTAAATGAGGGCAAAAATATGCATTTCAATAACTCATTAAAGGGTAAAGCTATGCTAAAGAAATGAGTTAGGAGAAGTAAAACCGAGAGTTTTGTGGGGGGCTGAAAACAAGAGCTTAAACAAAAGGCTGAGGTTGCAAGGTAGAAACATTTACGGGAAAATGGTTTGTTTTCCGTACTAGCCAATTCATCCACGATAATTACGGTAATGGGCAAGTTTTTTAAAAATTACAAGTATAGGTAAATCGTTCTGCCTCCACACAATTTCGCAATGAAGAAATCATTTACCCCCTATACATTTTCCCTTCAAAGAAGAAGTTAACCAGTCAAAGAGAGAAAACGTGCTGGGGCTAAACGTTTTCTGAACCAAAGTTGTCACGGGTCAACACGTTTTCAGCTGAAATCGTAGGGGGCACACATTTTCTTCACATGTAATCGATTACCACCATTGGTAATCGATTACAAAGGGAATCTCAGTAATTATGGGTTTGTGTAATCGATTACACACTAAATGTAATTTATTACACTCGTAATTTTGACATTATCAATTCCATTACATTTTAATTGGATGCAAAACAAGTATGATATTGTTAAATCTGACGAAAGTTAAAGTTGGTTATTAAATTTATACTTGTTTTTGAAGCTAAAAACATAGAAGAAAGTAGTAAAAAACATAAAAATTCATTAAGGTGATAATATTACAAAATAGAATGGCATTGTCAATTACACGATGCATAAAAAAATACAAAGCTGCTAATAAACATTAAGATAAAGTGCATCTAAGATGGAGGAAAGTGGCAGCGCACGTAAGCTATGTCATCCTCAAGTTGATCAACCTGAGCATCGATATTGTCAAATCTGGAATTCACGGATCTCATGGATAATATCATTGAGCATAACAATAGATGGATCCTGGATAGGTTGAGGTGGTGGAGACAGTGTGCGTTCTTCATGAATAGGTTAACCCTCAATTTCACATTTATGAACCCATTAATGATGAAAGTTTTTTACAAAGCCAAAGGAATGAATTACTTCAACACCAATATAAGATGTCCTCCAATTAATGCTCTCAAAGGGTTCATCTTCGAGAGGAACATGAAACTGAATTAAGATGTCAGTAATGTGGTGTGCATATGGTAAAGGGCCATTGTCTCTTAATGCCTTTTTCATCTGAGTTCTAACCAGATGACCCAGTTAACCTCCCTTTCGGTCAGCATTGCCCGCATTAATATAATGTCTTCTTCTGAAGCTTGGGCAAGGTTACTTCTTTCGGGCAACAAGCAGCGACATATGATGTAGTGCAATATACATGTTTTTACTTTCATCTGCCCTGCAAGTATTCTTCCTCCAATGTTGACATTGTCACGAAAAATCATTGATTTGACATTGTGACTAGAATAGACATCCTTACATTCCTCTACCATGTTTCATATTGAGTGACGGAAGAGAAAAGTCTTTGAGATATTGTTCAGCCACATCATAATGTTACACGAACAATAATGAATTGACATGTTTCAAAATAGATAATAGAAAAGAATAATTTTCAATTAAAAAAATATTAAATTCTCACATCATCATTGGACGATTGGTCAATAGGAAAAATGTATTGGATGGTAAGAGTGATGTACCATTGCATGTACGGTGAGTTATCACGTAGATAACCACTCTTGCTAAATGGTTCCCTTTGAACAAGGAAATTATGGCGATTATTCGACAGTGTGATAAATTGATGATGATATTGTCGTCAATTAATATTCGTCCTTCCTCAGAAATCAATTCTGTGAACCTTATCCAGGTTGACCGAGTCTGGCTGTATGCTCTATCGCCAACAAAATTATCTGACCACCCGATCAACTTGGTGAAATTCCACAATATGAAAACAGATCAGAGGAACAAATGCTTGAATAATAGGATAAAAATTTATGGTGATTAAGCGATTCACCATAGGTTGCAAATAAGGTGTCTATAAGAGCTGCAACAATTAACCAAAATAATAAAGAAAAGGAATAACCAAGCTAATATGTTCATAAATGTAATGGAGAAAACGTCATAAGGGAACCTGTTTCGGTTGTATTTTATCAAATTTCTTCTGAAACTCAACCATAGTGGTTTGGTCATGGAAGATGGAACGCATAAGTCGACACCACCTTACACTTAGTGGGAACACTAAGCCAGCCTGAATCTCTTTGTCAATGACTGGTTAAATTTTTGGAGAGATACAAGTCAATCTCTCTCAAGCCCAACAGTGCAGAAGTAATATGCATCCCCCGATGTTATCCTGTTAAAACTTAGATTGTGATCTAATGCACGATACAAACAAACCAACACTGTTGAACCCCAATTGAAGTTAGAAACATTAGACAAGTCTCTTAAGAGTGGCAAATACATAAAATGAACAAGACTTGTTGATGTATCTGGCATTAACATACTACCAATTTGTATGAGGATGTGAGCACGTGCATAGTGTGCAATTATGACGTGGTCATCATGAGCTATTAATTTTCGAAATCTAGTATTCAACCATGACAACTTAATTCGGTTACCTGTGAATGAATTTTCGGTGGAATATCTCCCAATAATTCTTGGCAAAGTTCCAACAGGTTCCCAGAACTAGATCCGGTGATGGGTTCCCTATCTATAGGTACACCCAATTGAAGTGAAACATCCTCCAAGGTCATAGTTGTTTTTTCGAGCGACATGTGGAAGGTGTGAGTTTCAATCCTCTACCTTTCACAAATTGCAGTTACGAGTAGATGGTTTATCACAATATTGTTGACCTTCAAAACATGCCCAAAACCAGCTTGATCAATTAAATTTCTGACCCTGGGGCAACCTAACTAGTATCTTTTAAAATCTAAATTGAATGTCGTCTTGGTCGAAGAATTCTCTCGTTCCCTTGCCATATGTCATTTGTAATGTGGTCGTCTTAATGACGCAAAACTGACATGTTTATTGGAAGATTTTTGTTTTCAACTATAATGAACTACATCATACAAAATTTAAAACCATTGACAGCAGATCATGTGGTAGGGAAGAGAAGCATGAAAAGGGAATAATGGTGTGGTAGAGATAGAAAACGTGGAAGAGGGACGTTTTCATGTAAGAAAATGTAGGGGATGGCGTTTTCTAAATGGAAAACGTGTGGGGGCATTTTCTAAATAAAAAACGTGTAGGGGGAAAACATTTTCTATTTAGAAAACATGTGGAGGGGTGCGTTTTCTAAGTAGAAAACGTGTGGGAGGGACATTTCTCAAAGGGTTGAGGTTGGGTTGGGTTCTTTCTTTGGGAACCTCCTCACCATTCTATTTTGGTTTCGGAACCTCATATTCCTTTCATTATTTTTACTATGTTTACTATATGAACGTCCTTCAAGTGCTTATATATACAGTCATACCATTATTTCATCTCCTATCATGTTTTCTCTACAAACACGCAAAACTCACTAAACTTCACATCTCTTATAACCCATTTCCAAATAAAGATTTTCATCATGAGTTCATGGAATTATAGAGGCTCTTCTTTCATCTAACCCAATCGAAGACCAACCTGTCATTCTAGATATCATAGACGAGTTTAGTTCTAATGATAATTTTGAAGACATTCCATATAATCATGAAATTGTTATAAGCTGTCCAATAGACTAATCTTGGGACAATTTTCCAATGCTCTGATCCTCTAATTAATGTTGATGGTCAGGATGGGACATCCTGCTACATTATGAAATGTTGCTTTTGGATATTTGGACCATGCATTAAAGGGTTTAAGTATTGTAAACTTGTTGTTCAAGTAGTTGGAACATTTATATCAGGTAGATATTATACCACCTTGCTAACTGCAATTGCTTAGGGTGAAAATAGAAACATATTTCCTTTGGCATTTGCAATAGCAGAAGGTTAGATAAATGAGGCATTGATTTGGTTCTTTCAACTACTACGAGAGCATGTAACTCCTCAACCAAATCTATGCCTCATTACTGATAGGGGCAAGGGCATTTTCTCAGCCTTACACTCAGAAGAAGTTGACTGGGAATCTGACAATCTTCACTCAGTGTACTGCATACATCACCTAGCTTCCAACTTCAACAACACATTCAAAAATTCATATATAAAGAAATATTTCCTTACTTGGGTACTACATTTTCCTAACCTTACATTCTATATCCATTCAATTTTTCTTTCCAACTAAATATTATTTCATTTAATATGTGATTTTTTTTCACAGCTTACGAAGTCAACCAACTTACTATCCAAGCAAAACTTTCAACAATGAGGTACCAATTCCCGCACGCAGTAGCTTGGATAAATAAAATTCCCACACACAAGTGGTCTTAGGCTTATGATGGGGGCATAGGTACACCTACATGACAACAAATTTGGCTGATTGCATGAACTCGCTGCTTAAGGAGGCATGATCCTTACTTGTTTGTGCGCTATTGAAAAAAACTTTTGAAAACATATGTCGTTTGTTGAACAAGGCTAGAAGGTAGACTCTATATTAAGAGCATATCATCAATATCCAGAAGACGTAACTGCCCTACTCCAACAAAATCACCTGAAATCCGCATATTATCATGTTCAACGCTATGATCGAGAAAATTCTGAATTCGAAGTGCAAGAGATATCGACTCCCCACCAATATCGGCCAAGACCAATCTCATGTAGTGTTAGATTAAATGATTGGTGATGTGATTGTGGTCACTTCCAACCAAGTCGTCTTCCATGTCATCATATCATAGTTGTTTGTTCCTTTGCTCATATGCCACTTACAAAATTTATCGATCATATTTACATTCTTGATGACATAAATAAGGCTTATCAAGTCCAAGTTCACCCATTGCGAAATAAGGACTATTGGTCAACATATACTGGTCCAAATTTCATTCCAAACCCTCAAACCAAGCGCAAGGCTTCCGGATAACCAACAACTACAAGGATCCATAACGAAATGGATCAACCAATTCTGGATAAACCAAAGAAAGTGTTCCTTATTGTCGGACTAAGGGTCATCATAGGGGCCAGTGCACATTTCGCCAATGAATTACGCTCCTTTGTAATTTGAATAACTTTGGTCTATCTTGTATCTCAATATTGATAAATCTTTTATGCCATTATCATATCTTATGCCTTCATTCATTAAAATTTCAAAAACTTTATCCTATGATGGATTAAAAAAATACCTAATGGATTACAAAATCCCAAAAACTCAATTCATGTGTCTATAATCGATTACAACATTGATGTAATCAATTACACAATCCTAGAAACTCTAGTTGGCAATTTGTAATTGATTATACTATAGTTGTAATCGATTACACAAACCCAGAAAGACAAATTCTTCAAATGTAATCAATTACACTCTTTATGTAATCGATTACATGCTGAAATTGTGTTGGGTGCACACGATTTCTCTTTTGAAATCGTCATAGGCCCACAATGATATGACCCCAAAAGCCCAAGCTCAAGTACATCAACAAGCCCAAGCCTACATCAAGGCCCAATCAAGAGAAGCATGATGAGAAAGATTCACATAAGCCTTTCACAAGATGATCAAGTCAATCATGGGCATTTTACATTATTCACATGGGCTAAAGAAATCTACAAAATATGAGTTGATGCATGAAGGAAGTAGTCTAGATTTAAATTGGACCATTGTTTAGGACTTGTTTTTCTAGAATAATAAGTCAAACAATGTGTAGTTGAATTAATAAAATTGGGCTTGACTAAGCCCAATAGGAGATTTGGCCATGAGCTACCAAAGGTCAAAGGTGGACTAAGTGGAAGTCAACATTCATTCCTATAAAAGCCAAAAGTAGACCATTTGTACATTTTAACTCTTGAAATTTCTAATAGAATGTTTGTGTTGGGATCACTCCACTCTTCTATTATTTTGAGAGCATACATGGCTAACCTTCTGATTCATCTTCTCTAGCCACCTTCCATACCATAGCTCCACTTCTACTCTTCATCTTAACCAAATCCTCTATTTCCGAGAGCTAGTTACATCTCCTTCTCCAAATTCCACTAATTCCACTACATTCCAACTCCTCATAATCATTCTCCATGGATTTCCTTCATCTCTTCCTCTAAGGACATCGATCAATTTGTATCTAGAGCCATCCAAGCCTTTGGTGCATCCATCCTCTTAGTTTGGGTAAGGTTCTTGGTCCATACTTGTGTCTTGTTTCAATTTCCATTTTGTCTCTTCTTCTCCACTATTTTCTTCATTTTTTCTATTGTTTTTTCATGTTCTTGCTGCTATTCACCGTTTGACATTGAGGCTACATGAATCTCCATTGATTCATCTTGTAGTACTCCTTGCTTCATTGGTGCAAATCTGTTTTAGGTTCCATTTTCGTTTTGCAACACTTGTTCTTTTCTTCCTTGCTGTTTTTCTTCATTTTAATCAGTGCATCTTTTAATTTTAAGTTCCTTATGTTGTGTTTTTTCTTAAGTCATGTTTTAGCACTTTAATACATCTTAATTTTCGTTCATATTGCTTAATTCTGCATTTTCTTGATGAGAACCAAGTCCTACATCACACAAAAGGAGCTATGAACTCCAAGTGATGCTTGTGGATGTGTAAGGCAATGGTCTCACTGTTTTTCATCCATTTCACCGATTGGATTGTGCTTTTGAGTGTTTAAGATGTCCTTCTATGATTCATTCTTGATTTTAGATCATAATCAAGTTCATTCATCTTGAATTTTCATAGAACATCTTACAATTTCCGTGAGCAATTCTGCTTCAGTCTGTTTTTCCAGATTTCATTGCACGCACACCTACTATTTGAGATTTTTCACGACTCACTTCTTGGTCCAAATTTCAATATGAATTTTTACTCATTTAGCTAACATCCAGACGAAAATACATAAAAATAATCATTCAAAAATGCTGAGTACAAAAAAAAATGAAAAATCGGTGAAGTTGAGGCAAATTTTCACATTTTCTAACGCAGTGGTCTCGGAAATTCTCTATTTTACTGTTGTTTTGTGCGTTTTGTGGTGCTTTTAAGTATCTTTGTTATTCTCATTGATTTCTTGATTGTGTACTCTATATTGGCTTGAGTTTGCCTTCAATTGAAGTGAAATTTATTCCCTCAATTTGGCACAAAATTACAATGAGTACAGTTGTTGTTTCTAAGCACTTTTTCTTCTATATTTTCAGTTTTTTTTTCATCTATTCTAGTGCACTCTAGGTTCCTTTTTGTGGTGCTTGCCTTTCTTTCCAGCCCTTAATTTCTTGCTTGTCACTTCTTGAATCTCCTTCTAGTCATGTTTCATTTCAATTCTCTTTTGGTTTAGCATTTCTAATTAGCTTTTCTTGCTTTCTCCTTTGTTTGGGTTCATATACTTGACTCTTGGTTATTGGTTGTGATTGATGATGCTATGAAGTTTAGAATGGTTTC
>Ga0214544_1009760_pt1 | contig 14739 bp, 13 predicted proteins | sample CNSS3metaG_FD_160074 | JGI IMG/M metagenome (GOLD analysis project Ga0214544, IMG submission 160074) | Root nodule microbial communities from cowpea collected in UCLA plant growth center, Los Angeles, California, USA - CNSS3 | ecosystem: Host-associated > Plants > Roots > Nodule | place: USA...
GTCTAGAAGCATATGCCACTACCCTTCTATCTTGCATAAGAACACAACCTAATCCCATTTTGGAAGCATCACAAAATATAACAAAGTGTCCAGTAGGATTGGGTAATGCTAAAACAGGAGAAGTGGTTAATCTTTTCTTGAGTTCTTGAAAACTATCCTCACATTTTTCTGTCCACACAAAAGGTTGTCCCTTTTTGGTGAGTTGGGTTAAAGGCAAAGCTATTTTAGAAAATCCCTCAATGAATCTCCTATAATATCCTGCCAAATCGAGAAAACTGCGAATCTCAGTCACTGTTTTTGGTGGTTCCCATTGTAAAATTGCTTCTACTTTGGTCCGATCCACTGACACTCCCTTATTAGAAATCACATGTCCTAAGAATTTTACTTCCTCTAACCAGAATTCACACTTAGACAATTTAGCATACAATTTCTTTTCTTTCAAGATTTGCAAGACAATCCAAAGGTGTTCCTCATGTTCCTCAAGAGTCTTAGAATAAATAAGAATGTCATCTATAAAAACAACCACAAATTGATCTAAAAATGGATGGAAGATCCTATTCATGTAATCCATGAATATTGCAGGAGCATTGGTCACACCAAAAGGCATCACTTGATATTCATAATGACCATACCTAGTTCTGAAAGCAGTTTTTTGTATGTCTTCTGCTTTTACTCTAATCTGATGATATCCGGACCTTAAATCTATCTTAGAAAATACAGAGGCTCCTCTCAATTGGTCCATCAAGTCATCTATTCTAGGAAGAGGGTATTTATTCTTTATGGTGAATTTATTTAATTGACGGTAATCTACGCACAACCTAAAACTTCCATCTTTCTTTTTAACTAACAAAACAGGGGCTCCCCAAGGTGACACACTAGGACGAATGAACTGTTTTTCAAGTAACTCTTCTAATTGTTTCTTCAATTCTGCTAATTCAGAGGGTGACATCCTATATGGTGCCATAGAGATTGGTCCAACTCCAGGCATCAGATCTATGGAAAATTCAATTTCTCTGTTAGGTGGTAAACCAGGAATATCATTGGGAAAGACTTCAGGAAAATTTTGAACAACTGCTATATTTTTCAACTCAACTTCCTCTTTTATTTCCATAGAAGATAATAACAAGTACCCTTGAATTTCATTCCTTAAAGGCTCACTTTTTGAATTGGTAGGTGATTTTAGAAGATTCTTAGAGTTTGGAAATATCATTGTCTTCTTAACACAATTCAAAAGGACTTGATTGGAAGATAACCAGTCCATACCTAAGATTACATCTAATTGAGATAAAGGTAGACATATTAAATTTACAAGGAATTTTCTATTCTCAATGAACAGTGGACAGTCTAAACAAACTTTATTGGTAATTACTGAGTCATTTGTGGGAGTTGAAACAACCAAACTAGTTTTTAGAAAAGAGGTCGACATATTAAGATGTTGAACACAATGATTGGAAATGAATGAGTGAGTTGCACCTGAGTCATATAGTACATTTAAAGTTTTTCCCTTAATAAAACACATATCTTGAATTAGATCATGGTGTTTAGCAGCTTCAGCTCCAGTCATGGTGTACACTCTTCCTGTTGTGGTAGGTCTTGTCTTGGTTACGGCTGGATTGAAATGTGGCTTCTGTTGTCCACACTCAGAGAATATGTGACCAGGTTTCCCACACTTGAAACAGACTGATCCTTTAAGATGACAATCTTTAGCAAGATGACCTTGTCCGCATTTAAAGCATCTGATATGATCATATACAGGTCTACTAGAATTTCCTGATGAAGATTGGTTGGATTGGGTCCTCCATTGTGGGCGATTGTAAGGTTTTCCCTCAATATGTTTATTTTTATTTGTCTGGGGTCCAAAATATTTTGGTTTGATATTTTGGTTGTTCTCAAAATCTTCCAAAAATCTACACTTGTGAATAAGTGTAGGAAAATCAGCAATTTCTAGTATTCCTATTGCTTTTCTCAATTCATCCCTAAGTCCATTTTCAAATTTTATACATTTCATCCTTTCCTCTGGGTGATAAAAGAAAGTAGAGTATTTTCCTAATTCTTCAAACTTGGAAGCATATTCCCCTACTATCATACTTCCTTGCTTCAACTGCATAAACTCTATTTCTTTTGCTCTCCTCACATAATTAGGAAAATATTTTTCTAAAAACCTTGTTCTAAATACATCCTATGTAATAATTATTCTTCCTCCTTCAAGTAATCTCCTGGTACCATCCCACCAATCTTCGGCTTCTCCTATTAACATAAATACAACATAATTCACCTTTTGATTGTCAGCACAATTCATAACTCGAAATATTTTCTCCATTTCTTTAATCCATAATTCAGCTTTTTCTGGATCATATCCTCTAGAAAATTATGGGGATTTGTTTCTCCTAAATTCAGCTAATCCTTGTGATTCAGGGTTTCCTTCAGGTCTTTGATTCCTCATTAGAGCATCAGCCATGTCTCGGATAGCTTGCATTGCTTCCGTTAATTCATTGTTCCTTCTAATGTTTGCCATCTGGAATTGTATGAGTTAGTAAAAAAAAAATAATGAGCACATTTCACAGATCTCGCATGAAACGTCGCTTTGATACCATCTAATGTGACGATAAAAAAAACAAATTTTCCATTCATTTCATTATTATTATTTTCTACAATATACTTATGAAATTTAAAGGCAAAATTATACGATGATATCTAATTGTACTTAAAATACTCACACACACACACACACACACATATATATATATATATATATACATATTTACAGTACTGTATGTATCTTATATCTACATCGTTTAGTACATCTTAATTTCCTACACTAGAAGGGGAAAAGTATTATTTAATTAAAGTTTTTCCCTCATAAACTGGCTTTCAAACAACTGGAGGGAAAAAGTTATGGATAGGGTTCACTTGAACTATTGAGGGTAAATAAAAGGTAACTCCGATTTGTCCTTCGATGACAATCGGCGCATTCAGAGCAGGGAGAAAAGTAATGGTAGAGTTTCCCGTTCCCTGAAATGTTACAAAATTATTCACTGCATTGGTTTGCCATGCATTTCCCGGAAAAACAGCCACAATGTCGGCGAAGAAGGGATCAAGCATGTTCGGAGCAACCATCTATGATAATGTTATAAAATTTTGTTTTTCACACACAATCACAAAATAGGGAAGTGAGACAAATATCACATAAAAAAATACAGCATATCATAATAAAATAAAATGAAATGAAAATTCCCCCAATTCCATAAAACGGGATCTTTATTATACTTTAATAAAGATATTGATTAATTTTGTAGTGACTAGTCAGGATAAATGAGCTCATGGCCAACAAAATAACTCAAGAATATCTCATCTTGAGTAATATTAACTCGTTTAAATCCCCAAGGTCATACCTCCAACTACAATAATCAAATCTTTATTTATCATACATTTTATTTTAATATTAAACCATATAATTATATAAATAAATAAATAGATAGGATCAATGAATAATTAAAATAGATATAAATAAATAAAAAGGGTCAATACGTAACTAGAGATAAATATAAATAAGTAAATAAGAGTAAATATAAATTGAATAAATAGGACCAGTGCATAACTGAAGATGAATATAAATAAATAAATAGGAACGAGAACTAAATATAAATTAGAATGAAGTTAGGGACACCTCACTTAAGGTAATATAGAGATAAAAATAATTATGAACAAATAAAAATAGTCATCATAAAAAGATAAAATGATAAATGTCTCCTTCCCTTACCTTAGTTACTATGGAAAACACACCAAGGCTGTATGGAGACTGTGATAAAAATTCTTTCTTCGTTGTCGTAACCTCTCTCTCTTTCACACAAAGCTTCTCTCTGTTTTCTTTTGTCTAACTTCTCTTTTGCTTTCTATTTCTCTTACCCCACCCCTATTTATACTATATTAGGTAATTATTACTTCTAGTTTGATTTTAATTAACTTAGTTCCTATACTATTCTAATTCCATTAGTTCTTAACGTTCCATCCTAGATTTTTTTTTCACAGTGAAAGGATAAAAGATAGAGACATATCTGCTAACGTTAAATGCTTCGGATTACTTCTATATATATATATACTCTTTTCTTTTAACTTTTATTAAATATGATAATAACGTTCTCATCCATTTGTTATTCAATACCCTGCCACTTTGCTTTCCAAGGTTTTGCATCTGATTGTAATTCGCTTTCCATTTATTCAAACTTTTGCATATAATTCATATATCGACGATTATTAAACGTATATTCATAATTTATTTTATTATTAGTTTCAATAATATATACATAATTTATAGAATATTGAACTATCGTATAATTTGTTGTTAATGAATTATTACCTATCAGTACAATTTATTTTGTAAACTTACAGCTAGCAGATATTTTAAGTACTATCGACATTTTTTTTAATTGCAAACACTTAAATTTTGATTTCTTGAATAATTATAATTTTTTTTATATATCATATGTTCAAAATTTATTATACTAGTCACAATACCTAAAAAAAATAATGTATCATAAACTTTTAGGTATTGATACACTGAAAACACTGGGTACAAATTTTGAGATGTTACAATCTAGCTAGGATTACCCAAGGTTTTTTAGGCAGATGCAATAAGCACAACAACTTATCTCATAAATAGAGGACCATTAGTTTCTTTAGACTATTAATTACCTAAAGAAGTATGGTCTGGAAATGAGGTAAACCTTTCACATATGAAAGTTTTTGGTTGTCCTTCATATATTATTTTGAAATTTAATAGTAGTGATAAATAGGACCCTAAGGCAAAGTGATGCTATTTCATTGGTTATGGATATGATATGTATGGCTACAAGTTTTGGGATGACCAAAACAAGAAAATTATCAAAAGTAGAAATGTTACTTTTAATGAAAACATGTTCTATAAAGACATGACTGCAGAATTTGCAAATGCAAATAAATAGCCAGACTAGGTATCATTAGAAGAAATTTCAGAAAGTGATGTAGTCAGCAAATGGCAGAATACAGAAGTAGAGCCTGAGTCAGAGTCTGGGTCAACACCTAAACAAATAGCAGATTCAATAACTCTTGAAATACTGATTAGAAGATCTAGTAAAACAATTGTAGCACCACAAAAGTACTCCCCTTCATTGCATTACTTGATGTTAACTGATGCTGGCAAGCCAGAGCATTTTGCTGAGGCTATGCAGGGAGATGAATCTATTAAGTGGGAGCTAGCAATGAAAGATGAGATAAAGTCTCTTCAGAAGAATACAACATGGTCTTTAACTAAGCTTCCAGAAGGAAATAAGGTTTTGCAAAATAGGTGGGTCTATCAGTTAAAAGAAGAACCAAATGGCAACAAACGGTATAAGGCTAGAATCATAGTGAAAGGGTTTCAACAAAGACAAGGAATTGACTTCACATAAATTTTTTCCTGTTGTCAAGATGACTACCATCAGAGTTATCTTGAGTATAGTAGTTGTAGAAAATCTTCATTTAGAGTAGTTAGATGTGAAAACTGCATTCCTACATGGAGATCTTGAGGAAGAAATTTTTATGGCACAACTAAAAGGTTTTGAAGTACAAGGCAAAGAGAATCTTGTATGCAAGCTTCATAAAAGTTTGTATGGATTGAAACAAGAACTGAGACAATGGTACAAGAAGTTTAATGAGTTTATGAGAAACTAAGGATTTCACAGATGTGAAGAAGATCATTGTTGTTACGTGAAGAAATATGTTAATAGCTATATCATTCTGGCCTTGTATGTTGACGACATGTTGATTGCTGATGCTAATGTGGCAGAAATTGACAGGTTGAAGAAACTGTACCACACCTAGCTAAACTCGACCAAATAAGTAAACAATACATATATACCAAGGCAGTTAAGTATTCAGCCTAGACCGAGTTAGCCTATGTTTTACCAGTTCTAACCTAAACATCTAGAGGAACAATCTGCACCTCATATAACCTACGTAGCCGGCCTAGACCGACTACCCCACCAGACCCGGTAAGATTAAAGCCTAGACTGACTACTCCAATAAACTCAGTATAATGAAAGCCCTCAACGTTCAATAGGTCCTAAGGGTATGGGCTAAGGCCCATGCCCACTTACTGTAAGACCCGGGAAAAATTAGATTAAAGGAAAACACATAGAAAGAAAATTAATGGTTAGATTAATATTGTTGATTCATTTAATTTAATTAGGTTATTAAATTATGAAATAGAAAATAATTATTATTTGAGTGATTTAAGTTATTGTGGTGTTTATAATAATTATTTAAGTGATTTTAGGAATTAAGGTTAGTGGAGTTTAAGGGCTTTAAATCTTATAATGTATATAATATCATGTGAAGGTATATAGCCTAGTGGTGATAATTGCGTGCATAGAAGAGCAGGTGCAGGGTTCAAATCTGGCTGGTGTAAAGTTCCATTTGTGTTTGTGTTAGAATCCATATTTTTCTCTCCTTTAAAGGTGTGGGGCCAATGGAGCGTGAATGGGGTTGTGTTTCCAGGCATGCGGAAATAACGCTGCAACCAATTCAAAATTTCGTTGCTCATTTTCTTTCTGTTTTTATTTTATTTTTTAGAGTTAAATGATAAGGAAAAAAAAATGGGCTAAAAACAATCTTAACAGAACTATTGGGTGGAATTAGATAAAGCTAAACCCTAGGAATTTTCTTTAGAGAAAAGAGGGAGACCGGAGAAGGAAAAGAGAGGAAGGGTGCAAGTTAGAGTTTTCAGTGGTAGAGAAGAGGAATCATCTAGAGAGGTAGGGGAAGCCAACCTTGCATTCTTCTCTTGTTTTCTTGATGTTTGTTTGATGAGTGAAACTTGAAAAGCATGCATGTGTAGTCTAGGAGAAGTTAACTTTGTATTCTGTTTTGCTTGGAGCTTGACTTCTCTGTCTTATGCATTGTACATTGGTTGGCAGTTTGGATGTGTTTACGTTGCAGTTCATCTATGATTGTGTAGAGTTGCTTTACAAGGAATGCGTGAATCATATAGGTTTTGGTTTGCTGTATTATGAGGTGCGTGAATTATGTGGTGCGTGAATAATACATGTTTACTATGTGGAGTTTGTTTTGTTGTGCATGGTGCAACGAGGGTGGTTCTGTTTCATTTGATTCGATCACGTGGGGGTGGTTTGCATGGTTTTGATTTGGGTGCAGTTTCGTTTTAATTATATGCATGCAAACTGTTGCATTCTTTGAGTTCATGGTCACTTAAAAAAAATGTGGTTTTCTTCTTCGTGGGTTACGGTGCAGTGCAGGGGTTCTTTTTGGGTTTCATTAGGTTTTCATTGGTGGGTGCAATGCATGCAGCTCTTAGTTTTTCATAAGACTTTATTCACGTTGCAGGTGTGAGGATGGGTTTATGGATTTTGTTTTTCTCTTTCTATTCTCTTTCCCGTAAACACATGAGTGTTAGTTTCTCTTTCTTCCATTTTTTTCTCTCTTTCACGTAAAGGCATGATGCGTTGGGGCCCACGGATTTGTTTTTATCTATTTCCTTTAAACCATTCATGTAACTTTGAGGGAGGGTAGTCTTTAAAGGAATTGGTGCAGACCGTGCCATGTTTTTCTTCCTTTCTCTTTTGGAATCGCTTTTCACGTGATTAAAGGATACAAAATCCTTAGTTTTTCTCTTGTTGTCATGCGTGAAATGAATAGGGGCAGCGGGGGGGTTTAGAAATGGCAAGTATGGTAAGTTATATATTGACTATTTTTCTTTGAAGGGTTTGAATGCGTTAGGAGTATGAATTGACATCGTAATTTTCTTGCGCTTGTATTTGATTTTTGGAATGTGATTATATACAGGGTGATATATGAATATGGGTTGGTTGGAAGACTTTATTTTTCAAGCATGATGTGATGGTGAGTGTTTTGTTGGCAATTATGAAATTCTCATGTGTTTCATATTGAGAGTATATTGAGTATATTGCTTTGCTTGAAAGCTCTTGGTGGAATTTAATGAAGATTTTAGATGAATGTGATGCTATGTTTGGTTTAGTATGAATGTTTGGATTTGGGGTTTGTGTGTTCAAACCAAGGATGGATTGTGGTCATAAAGTTTCCGTGTTAATCGAATGCGACGTTGAGTATTATTGGACAAGTTTTATTTATGATTTTCTTTTGTGAATATCATTGTTTATGGTTAGCTTACCCCTATTTGTTTGTTTGTATGTTTGTTGCCTGTGCGATGATCGTATAACGTGTGTGTTATACGGGAGCAGACGGTAATGCAGATATTTCTGACTCGAAGTAGATATCAGAAAGGATGGAGTGGACTCGGGGATTTATGGTTTATTTTGTTGATTTAAATTAAACAATGAAGACTATGAAATTTTCTTTTAATTTCTAGTATTTAGTTCGAACCTTGTTTATTTAATATTATTATTATTCCAAATTAACATTTGGATTATCTATTTACTTTTAAATTAAAAGTTTTTTAATTAGTACATTTTCAATATTTATTTCTTTTTTCGCGAAACGCAAAAATTTTCTAACATTCCGTGGCGTCCCAAAATTGGGGTGTTACACTTACAGCCAAAGCCCAAGCCAGGGCCTGGCCCATAGCATAACCAGACGTAATTAATACTCTATAAATACACGTGGACCCCAATAATTAAAGGTACGCATTCATTAATCACGGATTTGACCTTTTTGAGAGTTTTGACTCACTTGAGCTTCAGAGTCCCTTTTGTAGGTAACCCCCTTTGGGTCCAAGCCGACATTTATCAAGCAGGAAGAAGCCAACTGAGGAGATAGCGGACTACATGGGTAAGGTGACTCTTGTGCCTAACTTATCTTGTTTGTTCTCTGCAGGAACAATTGGCACCCACCGTGGGGCACGAGACGAACACCTTTAGTACCCGCTTTTCTCTGAAGATGGTTTCAACCTGTTGCAAAGCTAGAGTGAACAAGCAAGCAGATGCTGGTCCCTCAGGACCTGCTGGCATCACCCTTGACCTGGCCGTCATCCTAGACGGCCAAGCAAAGATGCAACAAGAGCTGACAGATCTGAAGAAACGCAGTGCTGACGAGATGGAGGCGCTGAACATCTAAAGTTGCAAGGTCCCCGACCTTCCAGCCCACAGAGGAAGAAAGCAGATACAACCTCACTCCTCATACCTTCACCACTACCCAACAAACACCCTCCCTTCAACCCATCCCCATACCGCAGCCCCAACCCCTGCCGCTACCCTCCCTACCACCCAGATCCCCTACACCATACCCACCACCCTACACACCACACATGTTCCACCATACAACCCACAATACCCTCCAACAAGCCACATCCCCCCTCACAACCTGACTTCCACCTTCCTCGCTATTGATCACTCATCCCATCCCACCCCATCTGCTCCTTCTGCACCAGCCCAGACGTCGTCACCCCTTCACCGATTTCATCGCCAACACCCCTCTCCCCACCCAGTGGGAACCTTTCACCCTGGACCGCTATACTAGCGAAACTGACCCCGATGAACACCTCAAAGTCTACATCACCCATGTCGCACTGTACACGTCCCAAGATGCAGTCTTCTGCAAAGCCTTCCCCACCACCCTCAAGGGCCCTGCCCTAGAATGGTTCACAACCCTTCCACCTTACTCCATCGACAATTTTGACGTCCTTTCCCACATGTTCTCCACCAATTTTGCTGGCAGCCGTCCACACCAAACTACCACAATCTCTCTCCTGGGCATTAGACAGGAACAAGGCGAACCACTCAGAGCGTTCATAGATCGCTTCAGTAAGGAAGCTCTTCGCACTCCACACCTCAACCAAGAGATGATCCTTCAATGCATGGCACTCACCCTACAACCCGGCCCGTTCGCCAACAACGTCTACCTCCACCCACCTGCTTCTATGCACGAACTCAAATTGCGTGCAGCCGACTATGTCCGCATGAAGGAAATGCAAACCCTCCACACCAAATTCTACAATGACTATGCAGCCACCACCGGCAAAACTACCCCGCAACCTAACCCACCCCTGATGCCCGCCCACGCGAGCCCCGCCAACCTCGCTTCACCAGATATGCCCCTCTTACCGTAGCCCGCTCCCGCATCCTCGATGAGGCCTTACAAGCTGACCTAATCCCTCCACCACGCAAGACAACCACACCTCCTAACGCTGATATGACCAAATATTGCCGCTACCACCGCAACCATGGCCACACTACAGAAGAATGCAAAGCACTCGAGGATAAAATAGAAGAACTGGTCCGTGCTGGCCACTTTCGCCGTTTCATCCACAAAGATGACCATTCTTCTTCCTCTCGATCTCACAACCCCCCTCGATCCGACCACAGATGCCCTCCACATGACTCTCGTCACGACAGACGCCCCACCCAACCCACCAACCAAGAACCCGAACCGGCCCGCACCGACATCACCCCTGCCGACCCTCCCCTGCGTGGCACCATCAACACCATCTCTGGTGGCTTCGCTAGTGGAGGATCCACCTCTTCTGCCAAAAAGAAACACCTCCGTCATATCCAGTCCATCAACCATATCACCCATTCCTACCACAGACGCTGCATGCCTCCCATCATCTTCACAGATGACGACTTTCATGGCCTCGACCACCAACAAGATGACCCCATGGTCATCACGGTTGAAATCGAAAACTACGCCGTTAAGAAAGTCCTTGTTGACCAAGGCAGCTCTGTTGACATCCTCTACTGGGCCACCTACCAAAAACTCCAACTTCCGGACACGGCTATGGTCTCCTATGATGAACAAATATATGGCTTCTCTGGCGAACAAGTTTCCACCCGCGGCTACATCGACTTCCACACCATATTTCGTGAGGGAACCCAAACCAAAACCATTCCAATCCGCTTCCTCATTGTCGACGCGCTAACATCCTACAATGTCCTCCTAGGCCGTCCTTCCCTCAACACCCTTGGCATTGTCGTCTCCACTCCCCACTTGGCCATGAAGTTCCCTTCTCCCTCCGGTGACATCCTTACCATCCACTGCGACCAACGCTTGGCACGCGAATGCTACATGGCCAGCCTGCGCCCACAACTCCCTATTCAACAAACCAACCACATTGAGCGACCACCTGGCTCCGGCATCACACTGTCAGGCGAAGACCTGGACCCTAGAGTAGGTCGGGATGTTCGTCTCGAGCCAGTTGAGGAGACCTCCCCTTTAGAGCTTCCCAACGACTACTCTATCAACCTAGGCACCGATTTGAACTCTGACGAGCGCGCCATCATCACACCCATGCTCACCAGCAACACAGACCTTTTCACCTGGTCAGCCGCTGATCTACCTGGGGTGGACCCTCTAGTGGCATCCCACAAACTATCCATCTATAAAGAAACTCGCTACATATCCTAGAAAAAATGTAAACTTGGTGAAGAACGCCGCCTGGCAGCTAAGGTTGAAGCTGACAAGTTACTGAACGCAGGATTCATAGAAGAAGCTCAGTACACCACTTGGCTTTCTAACGTAGTCTTGGTGAAGAAAGCCAATGGCAAATGGAGGATGTGTGTAGACTATACGAATCTAAACAAGGCTTGTCCTCGCGATGCCTACCCCTTACCCAACATCGACCGACTCGTTGACGGCGCAGCAGGGAATAAAGTACTCAGTTTTTTGGATGCATATTCTGGGTACAACCAAATCCCCATGGCCGTATCTGACAAGCACAAAACTGCCTTCATCACAGACGATGCCAACTACTTCTATAGGGTAATGCCTTTTGGTCTCAAGAACACTGGAGCAACCTACCAACGGTTGATGGACAAGGTTTTCAGTCATCTAATGGGACAATATGTCGAAGTATATGTTGACGACATAGTCGTCAAATCTCTAAGTCACCATCAACATGCCGAGGATCTCTCAACGGTTTTCTTTGCGCTACGCCAATACAACCTTCGCCTCAACCCAGACAAGTGTGTATTCGGCGTTGACCGGGGTAAATTCCTTGGTTTTATGTTAACCCAGCGCGGCATAGAAGCCAATCCCGAAAAATGCAAGGCCATCATCGAAATGCGCAGCCCCAATACTATTAAGGAGGTCCAACGTCTTATAGGCCGTCTCACAGCCATTTCTCGCTTCCTACCCAAACTAGCCGAACAAACCCAACTCATAGTCCAACTCTTAAAGAAATCCACCCAGTTCACGTGGACTGATGATTGTGAACAAATCTTCCAAAAACTGAAAACAACCTTAACCTCCCCACCCATCCTCCACAAGCCGGACACCCGTAAACCCCTCCTCGTATACATCACAGCCACTGACCACACCGTTAGCGTCGCGCTCGTCCAAGAAACAGACCGGACGCAACACCCTGTCTATTTTGTGAGCAGAACGCTGCAAGATCCTGAAACCAAATATCAAATGGTAGAGAAGTTGGCCCTATCCTTGGTCCACGCAGCACGCCGCCTACGCCCATACTTCCAAAACCATAGCATAACCGGTAAAACCGACTACCCAATCCAAAAGATATTGCAAAAAATAGATCTAGCCGGACGCATGTCATCATGGGCCGTCGAGCTGTCAGAATTCAACATTCACTATGAACCCCGTGGCCCTATTAAAGCCCAATGTCTATTAGACTTCGTCAACGACCTCCAGCACACACCTACAGAGGACCCATGGACGCTTCATGTAGATGGTTCCTCAAATCCAAAAGGTGCCGGCGTTGGCATCGTCTTAGAAGGCCCCAACGACATCCTCATTGAAAAATCTCTTCACTTTGCCTTTAAAACGTCAAATAACCAGGCCGAGTACGAAGCAATCCTCCCTGGCCTTTCCCTAGCCCGCGAGGTAGGTGTCAAGAAATTAATGTGCAAAATCGACTCCAAGCTCACTATAGGCCATCTAAATGACGAGTTCTAGATCAAAGACCCCATCCTTCTACAGTATTACCACCTGCTCCGTGCAGTCATTCAATCCGCCTTCGAACAAGTCCGCATCGAACACATCCCAAGGACCGACAACATCAGAGCCGACATGCTCTCCAAATTGGCCAACACCAAGTTAAAAAACCATCACCGATCCCTATTACAACAAACATTATCTACGCCCTCCATCACACACACTTGTCAAAATTTAACCCACGCCCCAGCCGACAACGTCAACCCCTCCCAAAGCCATAACTGGACCACCCCCTATGTCCAGTACCTCAAAACCGGCAACTCCCCTCAAGATGCGAACAAAACTTGGCTGGCTAAGGCCGCTAGGTACACCATGATAGACGATGACCTCTACAAACGCGGATACGACCAACCCCTTCTCAAATGTGTCACGGCAGAACAAACACAATATATTATTAAAGAACTACACGAAGGCATTTGTGGCTATCATTCCGGCGCACGCACCATGGCTACCAGAGTTCTTAGAGCCGGATATTTCTGGCCGACTATAGAAGCAGACTGCCAGGATTACGTCAGAAAGTGCAAACCATGTCAGAAACATGGCAACCTTATTCACCAGTAATAAGAACAACTACACCACATACTATCCCCATGACCATTCGCTAAGTGGGGAATGGACATTCTCGACCCCTTTTCACCCGGCAAAGGGCAGGTGAAATTCCTAATTGTAGCCGTCGACTACTTCACCAAATGGATAGAAGCCAAGTCGCTAACTACCATCATGGCCCAACAAGTTCAGCAATTTGTTTGGAAGGATATTATATGCAGATATGGTGTTCCACATACCATCATCACAGACAATGGCCGACAATTTATTGACAAAGAGCTAGCCAAGTTCTACACTGGCCTAGGCATCAAGCACATCACAAGTTCTGTAGAACATCCACAAACCAATGGACAAGCAGAGACGGTAAATAAAGTTATCCTCATGGAGCTACGCAAGAGATTAGATACCGCCAAAGGCCGATGGCCCGAAGAGTTAGTAGAAGTGCTATGGGCTTATAGGTGTACCCCTCAATCATCAACAAACGAATCCCCATTCAGCCTAGTTTACGGTGCAGACGCCATGATACCAGTTGAAATTGGCGAACCATACCTGCGCTGAGAACTATACGACCCAACCCACAACCACCAAAACATGGCCATATATCTCGACCTTCTACCCGAACTCAGAGAAAAAGCTTAGATACGCAATTTAGCTGCCAAACAACAAGCTGCCAGAAAATATAATGCAAACCTATGTCCACGATCATTCGCCATCGGGGACCAAGTATGGAGAATGGCCAACAGTGCTAGAAAGAAGGATGGTAAGCTCTCCGCCAATTGGGACGACCCATACCGCATATGAGAAGATGCAAGAGGACGAGCATATCGCTTGGAACACTTATCTGGGGAAGAGATTCCCAACACTTGGAATGTATCGCACCTTAAATTCTATTTCAGTTAAATGTATGTTGCACTAAGCCGAACACTTGTAACCCTAGGTGTACTTTTTTTCCTCACCTGGTCTTTTTTTCCTAAGGAGGGTTTTGGCCAGGGAGGTTTTAACGAGGCACCCCTATTCAACAAATAAAATGAAGGGTTCTCAACTATACAACTTTTCTACGTTTTTACTCTCATATTCGTTTAAGTTCCCCACCCTTACCCCAAGTAAGCAGTCTGGGTCGTACACCCTTATCTTTTGCTTAATTCGTTTAAGTTCCCCACCCTTTCCCACAAGTAAGCGGCCTGGGTCGAACACCCTTATCTTTTGCTTAATTCGTTTAAGTTCCCCACCCTTACCCCAAGTAAGCGGCCTGGGTCGAACACCCTTATCTTTTGCTTAATTCGTTTAAGTTCCCCA
>Ga0214544_1009761_pt1 | contig 14737 bp, 7 predicted proteins | sample CNSS3metaG_FD_160074 | JGI IMG/M metagenome (GOLD analysis project Ga0214544, IMG submission 160074) | Root nodule microbial communities from cowpea collected in UCLA plant growth center, Los Angeles, California, USA - CNSS3 | ecosystem: Host-associated > Plants > Roots > Nodule | place: USA...
TGAGGTTTGATCTTTCTCAAGCTTTGTGTGTGTGCCTGGTGGTTTTCCAGGTCTGCAAGAGGGTTCTTGCTGTGCTGGTGTGATTCTTGTGTGATTCAAGAGTCTTTTGTGGTGTTTTTGCATATTTGGGAAGCGTAAGGGTGGATACTTTGTAAAACTTTTGAAATAGTGCAAAGTCAAGCTAAGGTTGCCTTGACAAACTGGATGTAGCTCAAGTTTGAGTGAACCAGTATAAAACTTCGTGGTGTCCTCTCTTCTTTAACCTTTCTCTCTTGCATTTTCATTTTAAAGTTTCAAGAACTTGGGCTTTAATCATCTTTTTCATGTTCTTGTATGTTTTCATAGCATCTGAAGCATTGAGCATGTTTGTATAATCATTTGGAACTAATCTTGATCATTCTTGAGCATTGTTTCTGGTTTAAAATTCAAATTTGCATTTATGCATTTTTCCCAGTATTTCAGTCGACTATTTTTCAGTTTCAATCGATTGATTATACTAGAACAGAATCTGTTTAGTAAAATCAATCTGTTAACTTTGTTTTTGATTGATTGAAAGTTTATAGTTCAGTACTGTTTGCATCCTAACTTGGTGATCTATTTGATTCAATTAAAGGTGGTTTTTAGCTTGCAAAGATAGCCTAAATTTTTAACTAGCCAATTCAACCCCCCTTCTTGGCTTTTCGACCATTTCAAAACTAACATGTGAGCCACGAGACAAAGTAGAAAGTATCAATTTGAAAATGGAGCGGGTCAAATTCCTTCATTCATAACAGTTTATGTCATGGTGTTGGGCGGTAGTAGAGGCATTGTGCGCCAATTCAATATTCTGGTTATGGTAGCATTTTTGGGGCAGGAAAGTATCGTCGGGCATCACGCTAACAGTGGGTCTCTGAATTGGTGAATGTAATGACTCCTAGGGAGTACAATATTAATGTGATATAAGGTGATGTATTGAGAAGTGATACCATATAGAGATTTTCCTGATTTTGCTAGAATCTTACTCACATAGAGAAAGATGTCTAGTTGTGAGAGTTTAAGGATGTTCTATATTTGGAGTTTGGTTGGGGACCGAGACTTACAAATATAGAATCTACCCTGTCACCTGTCATGTTCAACGGAAAGGAGATTTTTCGACATTGTATTATATAGCTATAGCTCGCGTGAAGTAGGAGAAGGAGATGATAGATGCAAGATCTTTGAATTTACTGAATATATATATATATATATATATATATATATATATATATATATATATATATATATATATATATATTTATATATGTCTTCCAGAAGTAGAGTCAAGTGTTAGTGCTATATTAGCCATTTTATACATGCTTTGGGTAGATATTTAATTGATGAATTATATGACGTTAATAATTGATTTTAAGGAAAATAATTTGAATATATCTTGTTTTAATTTGACTAATAGGAATTATTATAATTACACTAGCTTACCCTTTTGTCTGTTTTGTTGTGGTTTGTCCACTTACAATGATCATATGTTATACTTGAACAAAGGATAATGCAAATGAGAGATTTGTAAGGCAATAGATCTGCATATGGTTGTCGAGAAAGGATAAAGTTTGCTTAGGTATATAACTTTTATATAAGATCCAAGTTAGATGAAGTGTTAATTATCTTTCAAAAGTTAAGTTTTCTTTTTTTTATGAAGGATTTATAAATACAATTTATATACTCTTATATTGGTTTATGCTTTTTATCAATTATAAATTGCTTCGATTAGTAGTATAAATCTGCTAAATTATGATGTTACAAATTGTATATTATAATTAAATACTTTCTTTTATTATTAAGACTCTCACTAAATCTTGTCGATAATTTTTGTTTTGGAGTTGAGATTCTGAGAGAAAAAAAAATCCAAGAAACTCTTGCATAATCCTATTTTATTTAGCTTTCATCATATTGGATACTTTTTTAAGAAACTTTTGCAAGTTTTATTTTAATAATATCTTTTAAAATTTACACTTTTATAACTTTTCATTTACAATTTAAAAATTAATTTAGTTATAATTAATATTAAAATAGTGTTAAGGTCATATATTATTAATATTGAAAAAATGTTTTTTTGCTTTTATATATATATACATATATATATATATATATATATATATCGTGTAAAACCTTTAATAGGTCACGTGTTGCATAAAAATATCTTTTCAGATGTATATGCTCTAAATAAAACTTGCAAATGCTGTGAATAATAATTATCTTTGCACTTTTTATCTCTTTCCTCATCACTTTATTCCTTGCGACGTGTGCATTAAGATGGGTTTTTGTGATTGTTCCCTGCAAAAGTAACATATATCCACAAGTTTCTTGGAGTAGCATACCATAGTAGATAAAGGTGGAATTATTCAATAAATAATAAAATCTATTATCTCTAAAGCATCTTTTTCCGGGCTAGGCTCACTCACTACAATATTAAAATTGAGTGTCTTCGAAAATGTATCTACCTACAATAATTTCATTCTAAAGTAAGTGTAAAAAATCATTAAGTTTTAAATAGGTTGATCATAGGTATTATTAGAAATTTTGATATTTTTATAATCCAAAGCCTTTATATAATTTGTTATCATATGAAATATCATTAAAAAACAAAGATAAAAAAATACAAAAAACAAAAGTGATGAGACCACAAACCTATGATAAAAAAATAATCCATGTTTACGAAAAAAAAATGTAAAAAAATAAATGGTGGCAAAAATATGAAACCACTTATGGTGCACCCTATGCGCAAAAGCAAAATAGCTAATTTATTAGCACAATGATTACCCTCACGAAAAATAAGAGAAACCTTAAACTACATATCACGAATAAAAGACAAACAGTTGCACCATCTTCCTCTTAGATCCCGAAATACGACTTGTTGATCCACAAAATCTTTACAAATCAAAATAGAGTCAGTGTCCAACTAAATTGGCCTAAATCCCTCTTTAAGCATGCTCTAAAATGTAAATAGCCATGATAAACTAACATAAAGATAAGTTTGCACCCTTAAAAAGCTAAATTATTACTGACATATTCTCCTCGATGTCCTCTAAAAATTCAAGCACATGTAGCCAAATCAGGACAACCTTGATTTGCACCATCAATATTCACCTTTAGCCAATTACTAGATGGAATTGGCTAGATCATTTTCTTAAATGAAACCACTTTGCTCTCCTAAGTACGAATTTTAAAAAATTTCAACACGAAAAGATCAGAAACAAAGTTACTCATATGTTGCTTTAATTTATTTTCAACCATACGCACCAACTCCTTAATCTAAAAAATGGTAGAGGTATATGAAATAGGAACATCAAATCTACTACAATTATGCATCCTCTAAATCATCCAAATATATGTTGTAATTCCAACAACCTTAATTATAGAAACTAAAGGATTATAAATCTTCCTCAAAAACTAAAGAACCAATTCAAGAGATGAAAACCTCAAATCTTGAAAAAGCCTCTATAACCACTTCCATAAACGAGAACATAACATTTGAAGAATAAATGAGAATGAGATTCAACATCATGTACCTCATAAAGAACACATAGAACATATAGAAACACCTCTTTTTTGCACCTTCAAATCAATAGGTAATCGACCATATAAAAGCTTTCAAAGATATAAAATTTTGATGGCAGTACTACATCTAACGAAATAAATTTTCCCCAATCAACATACGCCACATCAAAAGAATAAAAATATTTGGCAACCTTTTGAGAGAGCACACCAAAGCATCCAAAATCCAATTGGGTACATCATCATCATTAATAATAATCAATTAAGAAAAAAACATATAAATTAGCAACAAAAGAAGGAAAACTCCAATTTGTACCTGTTCAAGCATAATTAACAACACTTTCATATTACAACAAGACATTTTACAATGGGAAAGTGACAAATGTATCTACTTTTGTGCATAAAATTGAAGCCATTAACTATTAAATATTTATACACTAAAGGTAATATAGAGTTTACAAAACACAAGTGTCATTGAAAAAATAATTTATAAATTTAGCTTTGAGTTATGTATTTTTCTTTTAAGATTATCTTATGAATTTTTAACATTCATTATCCATGTATCAAGTATTACAATAGAAAATAAATAATCACATGAGAAGGGTGACTCATTTAGCATTGAAGTCAATATCAATATAATTATGTTCATAACAAGATCAAACACACTCTAGTTGAATAATTTATGTGTACTATATCTATAATGTACCTAAGTACAAATGAATACAAGATACAAAGTAACATTATAACATTTTTTGATAGATTTATATTAAGTAAAATCAATCAAAGATAAATACTTATTAGTTCATTTTAAGCATTTTACGCTAACAATCATCATTTTCATAAGTTAGGGTAAATTTATTGCACACAAAATTGTATAACAATGTCGTGTTGTAGTGGTGCAAGAACTCTTCCTTTGCATTTCACCATATGATGTCTTAATCTATATATTTAGGTTATCATTGAAACATGGATATCTCTATCCAATAATAACTTATGTGCTTAATACTTCAAATAATCAACTACATCAACATATAATCTCAGATATGTGATTTTAAAACAATTTGAATAATCATATTATACATCTTTTTAATTGGAGTAATCAAGTGAAATATGAATATTCATAAACAAAATAATTTTGAATCATAGAAATAAATTTTAGCATATGGTTGTAAAGATGGAAAAAATGACTCACCAAGTGGATATAATTAAGAAAGTATCATATATGCTCTTCAATAGACATATACCAATTCACTAAGCAAATTTAGCAAATCCATTTTGTACATTGAAACTTCTGCACAATTATCTCATAACTAGTTTCACTTCCAAATAATTCAAATTGTTCAACAAGCCTAAAATGTACTAGTTAACTCATATGAGGCCCAAATTTCATATAATAACCAATATTTCTTAAATTGTTTAAAACTCCTTTTTAGTGCAAATCAACACACAAATCAATTTCACAAATACCTTACTCAGGTGCAACAATTATAATATTCTCAAACAAATTGAACTGTATTGAATAGGGAATTATATTTATACAAACTATATGTAGTGTAACCAAATTGAAAATTACATGAAAATGAAAGAATCAACCAAAAATATTGATAACATTTAAAAATTTATATTATGCCTTATAAGCAAAACCAATAATCGAGCATAGGTAAAAGAGAAGAATAACTATCAAACTTTAGAGATAAAATTAATGAATAAGGCAGAAGACAAATACCAAAGAAGTCTCACCAAACACATAAAGATCTCATTAATCATAACCTTCCAATAAAATGTTTTTTTCATTTTTCCTTTGTGTTTCTCCTTATGAACCCATCCTTAAAGTTTTGACCATGTCACTTTCATGCATAACTATCTTCCTCACCTTTTGTTGCACTGCGTTTTACTACTTCACTTGTTAGGCTAGAAGGCTTTGGTTTGGACCTTGATTCGAGCTGCATGTTACAATACTCCCCCCCCTCCCCCACCCCACCACTACCAAATGCACACTTGTCTTCAAGGTTGAATTGAGGATAAAATTATCTAGTAGTCTCCAAATCCTCTCAAATAGCTTCATTAGAATCAATATATTCTCACTAAATTAGATTTGATGCACTTTCTTAGAGTGACAAATGATGGTTTGATAACTGATGGCTTTTAGTAGTTGAACTACAGGACCAACTTCATTGGTTGTAAAATGCAATGATACATTTGTGGATTTTCCTAAGATTTTTTTTTTCATAGTGAAACATGAAAAATTGGATGAATATTGGTTCTATTAGACAAAGCTTAGTCTAATTGACTTGAATTGTGTTTGATAAAGAATATAAGACATAACTTCAAATTTGATAAATGTATTATCAAAAACACCTTTGATATCACTATTCAATAGTGAAACATGAAAAACTAGATGAATTATGGTTGTATTAGACGAAGCTTAGTCTAATTGACATGAATTGTGTTTGATAAAGAATATAAGACACAACTTCAAATTTGATAAATGTACTATCAAAAACACCTTTCAAATTGTTTTTTGCAAATCTCCCTTTCTTAGATTAGTTACAATTAAATAACATGAAATATATATAATATTAGGGAGAGAAAGTATTTACTCTTGATGGTTTTATAGTTACAAATACTACACTACGTCCAGTTCTCAACCAATTTCATTTTTCACTAAACAAACTAACGCTACAAAGATACATATGAGTATTGTGTTACATCAGACGTTGGAAAACCTCATTAAACGAGCTTGATAGTAAGTAGGTTTTGATGATAACAAAATCTATAATGAAACAAGAAAGATAAGTCATCATATTATTCTTCCAACTTTGTTAAATATGTTTAGAATATATTATAAGATAAGCACTGGACATAGGAAAGGCTAGTTATGTCAAAGACCCTATTAGACATTCATAAATAAACATTAGACGACCATGTTCTCTATTGTGAATATGTATTCTTGTTTAACTAATGTTTTTTGAATGAGTGAAAGCAAAAGCATAAGTAGCACAAAGAAAGATGAAACTTGAAGTCTGAAGCAAACACGAAAGAAAGTGAAGCTTAGACAAGCTTAATCTGAAGTGTTGAATAGAGGAAACACGAGTTGGACCAAATGACTCAATGCATAAGACGACCTAATTGTACTAGGTTGTTAGGTGATTAAGGCCACGAGATGACTCCAACTATGCAGACTCAGTGAACTCAGTTGACAAGATCGTTGGTTAGAAGAGTCAAAGAATTGAGGCAACACATTAGACTCCTACAAGTAGTAGACGAGTCAAAGCAAAGTGTTAGACAAGTGAATGCAAACACATAAGGCACTAAACGAGTATCAATGTTAGATGAGTCAAATTCAACTCATCAAGTTGAATTTTGAATATCTCTATTAGATGGGTAGTTCCATTACGACCTTAATTGAAGAATGACTAGAAAAGTTAAAGGAACACATGCATTAGACGAGTCAAGTTTAGATGCACGAAAGAAAAATATCAAGTTACAAGGTGATGTAAAGACCAAGTTTACGTTGATCAAAGAAATTTGAACGATGAAATACATGATCAAATCTAACTAAGTAGATTGCGAAATAAGGGTAAATATTAAAAGATATTCTGATTGAAAATTTGATTGAAAAAACTATCTAAGTTGATTGAACAAATATAATAGAAAATATTCTCTGATTGAAGATAGTTAATGGTGTCAAATATTTATCAACCAATCACGAGAAAGATGAAGATTCTACAAATCAGAGACTGTAAGCGAATCTCCAGATGATTAAAGCCACAAGGTATTATATTTGAAATTCAAATTGTTGAATGACTAAAAAAAGAAATGAAGTGATAATTCACAAAAAGCAATATCGAGAACTTCTAGATGAAGAAAAAAGACATTGAAGATATGTTAAATTATGCATCAACTGTTAAATAACACAACACGACTATATGTACCAAGACCTAGATTATGAAGACAAGACAAATTCGAGAGAAAATATTGAAGTGTTGAAAAATTATTGGTAAGTGTCTCTTAAAAGAGAAACAATATTTCTCTATTTTGAAAAAGAAAATTGGGTATTAAATTGAAACAAATAGACTGGGGACTAAATTGAAACAAATAAACATATATGGGTACTAAATTGAAACAAATAGACATATGTGGGGATTAAGTTCAAATCAAGACAATGACACTTGGCAGGTACCTTGCCACGTGGCAGTACCTTGTCACGTGTCACTAACAATGCCACGTGTCACCAAGGATTTGACATGTGGCAAAGTTTTTAACAAAAAAATTCAAAAAAAAAATTCAAAAAAATTAAAAAACCCAGAGGCTGACACGTGGCATGTCGTTAATGGCATTTGCGAAAAACTAACGGAGTGTACTATATTGATGCACAATTTCGAATTTGGGTACTCAATTGAGACAAACTTAAAAGTGGGTACCATTTTGAAATTTTGAAACTAAACTGGGTATGTTCCGAGTAATTAAACCTAATAATAATAATAATTATTATTATTATTATTACTAAGATTAAATATGTGTTTAATTCCTAAACTTTAATACGAAATTGAAATTTGTCCATGTTTAAAATTTTGACATATTTTGATACTCAAACTTTAAAAATAATGAATATAATCTTTTTAATTCAATTATATTTTTTTACGTATTAAATGTGTTTCATGCTAGTATTTGAGTTATTAATACTTTTTAACATATTTCCACTTTAATATTTACAAGAAAATACGTCTGATGTGTTAAAAATTAAAATATATCAAAATTAGATGAGTTTTAATTTAATTTAAAGTTTAAAAGCAAAATATATAGTTAACTATAATTAATATTATTATGATAATAGTAGCATAAAACTTTGATGTGAACTATGATAGGAGAAAGAGATGCAAAAAAGGTGGAGGAAAACGTTAAAAAATGTTTCTAATGTTTGCGGTTGGGAATCCAATTGAGATGAGAATTAAGCAAAATGCAATGACAAGTTTCACCGAATTGTATAGCAGTTGGTGCAATTAATAAGGACCACTTACCATGATTTCGATCTTTTCCATTGTCGGCAACAATTTCTTTCTTATAATTTTTTATTTTTCTTTTAAATAAATGTTCTCTAACTACTAACAAATATACCAATGGGAAGATCATTTATTTATATTTTTTTTTGGTTATCTTCATTACATAACTATAACTTCAACTCAAAATTGTCGATTAAATCATAGTGCAATCACTTGCAAGTTGGTTAAATGTTGTTGATTAAATCACAGTGCAATCAGATACAAGTTGGTTAAATCAATTCAATAACCGAAAAGTTTTATTTGTCATATTACTTATACAATCAATCTAATTCAATACTCCTTATTATGAATATTAAACTTTTTTTTACAAATTTTATTAATTCTTATTGACTTAATAGCTTTTTATTTTTAATTTTGTTCTCTAAAATGAAGTAATTTTTTTTGTTAAATTTGTAATGATAATATTATTATTATAATAGCATGTGATATTTATTATTCGTGTCATGTTTATTTTATTAACATCAACTTTAATTAATGATGTATTATTCATTATTCATATTATTTATTTATTACTATTTTTTATTATAACATTGTTACTTTCATAACAAATGATGGATTGCTTTTAAAAAAAGTTAAATCAAAATTTAAATATTTAAAAAAATGGGATAAATTAAGAAATTATCATAATGATAAAAATAAAAAATTTATTCAAAAATTTAAATTAAATTAATGATGTTTTGTATTACTAAATATTATATATAGGTTTTCTATATAATTGTATAACTTTGTTAAAAAATATAAATCAATTACGGTGAAATTTTATATAAAATAATATTTTCTTAAAATTTTGTATATCCATAATAATTTATAAAGAATTTTTTCCTTTAAAATTAAAAATATAAAAATATATAAAAGAATATTTATCTAACATTTTTTTATTTTACATTTAATTATAATTTAAAATAAAAATAAATAAATCAAAATATTACAGGAGATTCTGGTATAATTATATATATATATATATATATATATATATATATTATATTTTCTATATTATTTATTTTTTTTTTAAATATATAGAGGTATGAAGTTTCGCTTTTTCAATAATTTGTATAATAGGGTTCAGCTTATTCAGACCGAACCAAAAACACTAGTTTAATTTACTGGTGCGAATCCAACTAATAAAATTGATTTGGCTCTAATTTTATTTTATAAAATCTTTAATAGTTGATATATTTAACATATTCTTTCTGGTAAATATATTATTAATTATTGGACAAATCATGAAGCCCTCCTCCCCTTTTTAATTAATTGATAATAGATCAAACGTAAGTTTTTTTAAAGGAAAATTTGAACAACCCCATAAATATATTGACAAGCTATTAAGACTATGAAACATAAGAAATTAAAAAGTAAAACTATAATAATAATAATAATAATAATAATATATTTCAACCTGACTTCATTATATTTGAAAACAATATATGCTTTTCTAACTACATTATTTGTACAAAGTATTTATAAAAGTCATTAATGATTAAATTCTATGAAAATGGTGATCACTCTTAGTGAGATCTCACTTTTTAATTATATATATATTTTTTAAAATTACAAGGTTTAACCCAAGATTTTGTTTAATAACAGAATCCAGTGCGACTTGAAATAATGATATGTCTGTTTATTTAGGGTGACTTTAAGTTAGACAAAAAGATAATATTATTTTTAAAATAATTAAAGGAAAAAGTAAATTTGTATTAAAGAGAGAAATTAAAAAATAATTTAGCGAAAATTAAATGTTTGTGGAAGTGTATTCTTACACGGAAGGTGGAGTGTTGGGATGGGGGAGCCTTACCAAAGGGGATCTCTATGCCACTAAGTGTGTCGGTTGGTATCCCATCTCTCTCTCTTCCCACTTCAATTATTTCTTACTAAATGCACAATTTTTGGATACCACTCACTCAATTAATATAAAACTAGTACTACATTTCTCACTACAAACAAAACTACTCAAATGCAATGAACTTTAAGATCATGATCTTTCATACCACCATTTTTTCCATAGCTTCTTACTTAATGTTCATCACAACCAATAATACTATGTACTTTCTCTTAAGGGTGTTTCTAACTTAAAATAAGATTATTTAGAAACTATTAGAATGTCTTCAAAGTCATAGAGAATAATTTGAAAATAAGAAATTGGCGTGTGAATACATTAATTTGACTATAAAAAATAAGAATAAGAAAACAATTTATCAATTTATCTTTATACTATTAATTTTTTCTTCTAACTTTCTCATTTTACAAGTGTCTATGGATAAAATTATACAAATCAAATTTCATGATATTGAATAAATTATTCATCAATTTAGCTATGATAAGTATAATCACAGTAGAAGAAAAAGTTGAATTATGATTTAAAATATTTTAAAATTTTTGTAAAATATCATTTGATTTTTCATATATCAAATAAGAGTGTCAAAACGGGCCAACCCAGCCCGTTTCAACCCAGTCCCATTTTGGTTTGCCCAAAACGAGTCAGGTTGAATTGGCCCGCCAAAGGAAAATGAATTACATCGCTGAACCTGGCTTGCGCGTTGGCTGGCTGGTCCACCTGCTCTGTCTCTTTTTTTCCAACCCTTTTAATGAGGTCCAAATTTCGTAGTGGAGGCCCAAATAACCTATAATCTTTTTTTTTCAACTTACTAGTGAATGAGCTACTTTAGTCTAATAATGAATATATATTTTAATTATGGTATTAAAAAAATTGAAATTAATGTAATGTAATATAAGTTGGTGTCGATCACCAAAAGGGTTCGCTGAAATAATAAGATTTGAAACTACTATACGATATACACTAAGTGTCTTCATCTCACTAACATATTCAAGCTTCAATTCAATGTCAAAAACACAATAAAGCAACAGATTCAATGATCAAAGAAATTTGATTAACAAAAAAGACTACACAAATTAACCAACTCATTTCCTGCATTTGTCAGCATATGCAAATGCTTCATCTTAAAGTACCTCAACCTTCCCTTTAGTGTCTGTACTATAACAAACGACATATTTTTCCAGTGGCACACAAATATCCTCATATGCTAAACCAAATAAATAATGTTATCTACCTCACTCAAACATTTGCTTCTAATCAAGAAAATGCACTCCCTCCCTCATAACTAGTATACCTTTTCATCTGTTTTCAAATAATTCAGAGTATGTAGTATACAATATTCATACTATGCAGTTATGCCACACAAAAACTGAAATTACAAGCATAACAAGAGTTCATATTGGTTGCACTATATCACAATTATAACAACTATTACAATAGCAACAAACTTAAATAAGGATTATTCAAATATCCAAATGTGCAGAATAATATTTATATAATCAAATTACAAAAAATTGTGGATCAATGTTGGCTAATAGCTCATAAGGATCCACCAGGCCTGTAAAAAAATAGTACCATTCAGTGTCAGATAATTTATCAATGCACCAGAATCTATCAATGTATGAATGAAGTGGAACAGACCAAAATGTATAAGTGCACCAACTTTCTCGGTAGCAATACTTATATGTTGTTCAAAAGGACTACAACTCTTCTTAAAAGACAACAAAAAGACTCAACAGTTTAGGAGCTCGACTCCATCTCAACAGAATTAATTGAAATAATGAAAAAAAATTACAAATTGTTGCAGGCAATATATTTTCCAACATAATGTATGACTACATGTAAAGAAAGACAATAAAGTCACACAAGGTAAGAGTAAAAAAAAAGTAACTCACATGAAGAGCGTTTTGTAACACCCCCGGATCCTCTTGGGCTTACCAGGCATCCCACCTGCCACCCTCAAACCGGTTGTGTTAGGTCTGCAGCCCAATACACCCCAACCCATCACCCTTCTCCGTCCATTCATACTGGATGGGTTGTTGTCAGTGGGAATCGAACCCCCAACCTGACCTTTAACACCTCTGGCTCACCAGCAGATGCTACCAGTTCTAAACAAGAAACAATGTTAACCTAAGTGGTTTAGAGCACTTGATTATGTTGAGGGGACTTGGGTTCAAGTCCTGAGTATGTCATTAGTAGATTTATTTAATTTTGTTTTATTTTGCAATTATATCGTGAACGTGAAAACATGATTTAGGTTCATACGAATGTGTGAATTAATAGGAATCATATGATAGTTTGTTGGTGTGCATGTGTTTGATGGGTAGGAAGGATATGGGTTTGAATCTCGGCTAGAATGAATATTACCCTTATGTTTTACTATTTTGCCAGGTGGTTAAATGATCTAGAAACTGTAGAAATTCTCTGGAAATCAAAAAGGTAGCAGTTTAGGTGTAGTAATGACTATTAAACTTTAAATTTAAATTAATTTCGTTTTTATAATTTTTTTTATTTATTTTGGGCTGAATTGGTGAGAGGGGGAGGAGTGAGTGAGAAAGCAAAGAGTCATATTGTGTGGCTAGGGAGTTCTGAGAAATTGCAATCCAGAGAGGGAATTAGAGTGGAGGCAAGGAGGGGAGCTTTGGGAAACAAAAAAAAGAATTCATTTGGAATTGTTGAAGCTAAAACATCAAGTAAGGGGAGCTGACTTGCTTGTCTTGAAAATTGTTGTGTGATTATTCATCTCTGTGATTATTTATCTGCGTGACGATGCTTCCATGTTAACGTCACATATGCGTACTGTGGTTGTTGGATAGAAACCGCATGCCATGATGGGTTGGACTCATCTTTTGTCTTTGTCTCTCAAGCATGAATTAATTTACCAGAAATATATGGTTTTCGTTAATTTTGGGTATTCGATTGCGCATGCTATTCTATTTGGCAGCAACTGATATGCTCATGAATCTATACAATTTCATAGACTCAAATGCCGACTCATTTTTGGATAAGGATTATGTTAAAGGAAAAAAATCAATCATGAATTTCATGTGAAGGACGGGAAAACACTTTTATATGCTATATGAATTTAGAGTTTGGTGAAATTGTATATTTGATTAAGGGTTGCAGTATTATTATTATATATATATATATATATTCTGTATAGCAAAGTTAAAAAGTCATGAATTCGTATAGGGTTTTGATTGTAATGATTTCTCATGGATTTTAAATTGTTATAATCTATTAGTTTCTGGGAATGGTGAAAAGTTGGGGTTGTTGGGTTTGGGAGTGAAAAGAAAATTTAGTTATATTTTTTTAGTATCAGGTGTGGATAATGAAAATTATATATATATATATTAATTAATTATTGGATGTAAATCTTAGGTGGGATAATAGGTAGTGAATATGCTATCATGCGGCAGGTAAACTTTCTATGTATATGAAAGTGCAAGGCAATGGGTACAATTATATAAATATTATTTTAGTATATTAGTAGTCAGGGTTGCCTAGTTATCAATAATTAATAGGATGTATATATAATTCATAGGCTTTTAGTATACTGAGTGTTGTTAATTCACGTCAATTAAGTAGACTTAATTTTGAAACAATATATAAAGTATATAAAAGTTAAAGTTTATCTTTAATTTATATGTATGGCTTGTTTTGGATTTGTAATAAAAGTGCAGATTTTTATTTCGTGATGCTTGATAGTTTAATTACGTGTAGAGGGCAAAGAAAAATTCGGGTTCAGTAGTTTTATAGATCAAGACAGTGCATAAGAAATATGTCCTTATAGTCTTTTTTATTACTATTTATTTGGAGTGAGGTATAAGATTTTAATAATTATAAAAGTAACCAAGGTATATAGTGTATATGCAGTGGTGGAAATTTAAAGTATTTAAATACTATTATGCGGACTGCATCGGGTCAGATGCAGTGAGTATTAAAATGTGTAATCCCTAAAAGTCAAAGATTATGCCTTATTGGACGATGATTGCGACTTTATTTAAACTATCGAGTATGATTAACTCTTGAATAAATTCAAGTGTTAGCATAGTCTCAATTGTGAATGTATACCTCTATGTATGAATAATTGATTTATGAGATATGTGCTATGATTTTTGGAAGTGCCTGGCGCCTGACGGCGAGAGGTTTTTGCCAAGCGGTCTGCAACGCAACTTTGTATGGCGGTGCCTAGGCAACGCCAGGCAATAGCGTGCGGACAATATATTATTTTGTAGCGTTTTACATCGATGGTCTTGAGGGTTTGGTCAGGGACATGCTGGATTAGTTACGAGCGGGGAGGTTCGTAACGGAG
>Ga0214544_1009764_pt1 | contig 14736 bp, 6 predicted proteins | sample CNSS3metaG_FD_160074 | JGI IMG/M metagenome (GOLD analysis project Ga0214544, IMG submission 160074) | Root nodule microbial communities from cowpea collected in UCLA plant growth center, Los Angeles, California, USA - CNSS3 | ecosystem: Host-associated > Plants > Roots > Nodule | place: USA...
TATTATATATGTTTCGGTATTTTCAAATACAAAGGATGACTTCCAAAATAATTAACTTAAAGGCTTAAATACCTTTTTGTCCTCATTTTCGTAGTGTTTGTTGCGGATGATCCTCATTTTGACAAAATGTTTAAAATGGTCATCATTTTTATCAAATGTTTAAAATGATCCTCATTTTCACAATTCGTGTTTTATTTGGTCCTTTTCTGTAACGCCATTTAAATCATTAATGGAGCATTGTACAGGTGGCACGGTTTGTATTAGGGTGTGTTACGTGTATTGTACAGGTGGCACGAATTGTATCAGGGTGTGTTACGTGTATTGTACAGGTGGCACGGTTTGTATTAGGGTGTGTTACGTGTATTGTACATGTGTGGTAATTAGATATTTGGGGATAAATAAGTGAGCTAGGGTTTGGGTAAGGAATATTTGGACAGTTGGTGAATTTTGGCAATCTTATTCCCCCATTCCCAATTGGTGTTGCTGCAATTTTTTTCTTCCTGTAATCTCATTATATAGGTATGTTACGGTCCCAATTTTCGTGCACTGTTGGTGGTTCAACAAGAAATGGATTAACCCGAGTTGTAGCTGCGGAGAGATGACAACTTTGAGGATAACAAGAACTCCAAAGAATGTTGGTAGAAAATTTTGGGTACAATCTGTTTTTATTTTTGTGTTAATAATAAATTGGTTTTAACTTTTGGTTTATTGATTTATAGAGTGGTGGTTCCAATAATGTGGGCTACAATTTTTTCTTCAAATGGTGGTGTTGATGAAAAGGATATCATCATCATGATACAAATGAGGCAGATTAGTGATTTGGAGAAGTCATTGAAGGTTGCTGAGAAGAGGATGCAATTAATAATAGGGTCAACTTGTGTTGTTATTGTATTGTTCGTACTGTTATTGTTTGTAATCTTTTAAAGTCCAATCTATTTTGTACTATTGTTAAATGAAGAAATGAATTAGTTTGATTATGATGATATTAGTCCCAACATGTTCAAAATGACATTTTAATCTGAGCATTGAAGTAAGTGACATTGATCTAAGCTTGGGAAAAATTAAATTGATCTAAGCTTGGGAAAAATTAAATTGATCTAAGTCTGAAAGAAGTTAAATTCATAACGTTAATTCATCCTCATCAAAATGCACTATATCAATGTTTGGTAAAAGTGAAATTGAACGAAGTTTAAGGAAAGTCAAAATGCAGTACATCAATAATGAATTCTACATCAGAAATTTCAAAAAATAACTAAGACGTTTGTAGCTGCTATCATGGCCTCCTCCTAATTTGTAATTTCATCCTAAACTGCTGAGATGGTTCTTCTGGTGTTGGTAGTGGTGTTGCTTGACTCTCCATTTCATTCCTTGGTGGTTGAGTTGTTTAAGTTTCAGCAGTTGGTGCATTCTCAGCAGTTTCAGCAGTTGATGCATTTTCAGTAGTTTGGACATCTGGTGCAGTCTCAGTAGGTAATTTAGAAACCATACAGAACATCACAACAATCAAAAGACAAACAAACCCCCAAATAGAATTACGAAAACACTACGAAAATGAGGACCAAAGAGGTATTTAAGCCTAACTTAAAATATATAAAACATATATTTGAGATCGAGAATTTCAAAACATATTTTTAAATATTCTAAAAAAGTATTTATGGATTTCAAAATATGTTTAGAACTCTCCATCCAAAATATATAAAAAATATATTTTAATTTGAATATTTTAAAATATATTTTTTACTTTTGAAATATTTTTTAAAACATTTAATTTAAAATATAAAAATATTTTTTAATTTAATGTTAAAAAATTAATTTTTAAAAATATCTTTTAAAATATTTAAAAAAAAATTTAAAATGGTGAATTGGAATGTGTTCCGGACCGGATTCTTTCTTCCGGATTGGGTGTCCGCCATCCATCTCTGAATCTTCATCTTCTCTGTTTATTCCACGCACTTCCTCATATTTACCAACAGATTGTCTCCTACACCGTGCACCATGAACACAATTTAGTTCATTGATATGTTTCGCGAATTATTTGCAATGGTCAACATCATTATCCTTTGATTCATCACCATCTTCAAACCCCTCACCATCTCTTTTTCTTATCTAGTATAAGTTTAAACTACTTTACATAATTTATTTTCATGTAGTATAATTTTGAAGATGGTTGGAAGTCATACGTCTATTAGAGATAAGACCAATCCACAATATATAAGTGGGATACAAATCTCATTTTACAAGTCAGTTTTGTGGGGTTAAGTTAGACTTAAAACTCACTTTTAACATGGTATTAGAGACAGTTAGAGTCTATCCTAATAAGATTTTTTGGACATTCTATTTTACTTGATATCGGACCGTTAACGGATCACCCATTCATTTTTAGTCCTACATATGATATATATATATATATATATATATATATATATATATATATATATATATATATATATATATATATATATATCGGCGTGAGGGGATGTGTTGGAAGTTCCACATAAACTAAAAATAAAATCAATTCGCAATATATAAGTGAAATGCAAAATCCATTTTACAAACCGATTTTGTGAAGGAATAAAGAATTCCCACACCAGGATATTATAACCCAAAGTCCACTGGAGGTGCAGGAATACACATGAGAGAAGAAGGTGTGGCGCAAATGAGGTGTAACGTCGGGATTTAATAATGTTGAGGGAATGCAGAAAGAAAAACAGGGGCTGCAGGGAGAAAAATCTAGTTTGGGCCATCACTATTTTGGAGAGGAATTAACCATACTAGTGAGGAAGGTTATTAAAAATAACATTTTTCAAGATATATAGTAGAAATCTTAAGGGTGGGGAGGTAAACATGCTATTTGTAGATGATATATTATATACTATTTATAAGATGGATATCTATGAAGAACCTGTAAGTAATTAAGTCATTTTTATGTGTTATGGGTTGACATTAGACTGGAAAATGGATTATTACAAAGTAACGTGGAACATTTGGAGTGGATTAAAAGGAGCTTCAAACAATGGCATGCAACTAAAACACCACTTACTGAATTTTCTTTTTCTTAATTATCTATGGACACTGATTGGAACCTATCATAAAAAGGAATTGATATGGAAACTAATAATAGCAAAGATGGAAGAAATTGAGAGTGTGGAAAATGAAGACATGGTCATCTACCGGTAGACTCTACTATAAAAAAGTTGTCACATATAATATGATGACTCTATTCAAGGTATCTAAGAAACAGGTCGGTTAAGGATAAATAAAAAGATTGTTTTACGCCTAAAAAAAAGTCTCAATTATTTTTTTACTACTATTATCTTTTATTAAATTAATTCTAAAATTATATTTAAAAAAGGACTTCAATTCTTTTTACTAATATATATTTATTAAATTAATCATTATGTTTAAGAAAAATAAGTCTAAAAAAACATTCTATTATTATTATAATTCTATTAAATTAATTATAAATTTTTGTTTGACAATAAAATTTAATTAAATTATTATTAATATTTGTTAATTTTTATTTTATTAAAAATGATAATTAATGAGTTAAAACCTTTATTTAATAAATTATAATTTTGATTACGAAAATAAGAATGATTAGTTCATTTATTCTCTTATAATCGATATGGATTTTAGAAAAAGAAGGCCTCATTTTCTTTAGTACAATTATTTCTTTATTAAATTAATTATAAAATTATATTTAAAAAAGACCTCAATTTTTTATCAATATATCTTTATTAATTAATTATAAAATTATGTTTGAGAATAAAATTTAATTTAATTATTATTATTGTTTGTTAATTTTTATTTGTATTAAAAATGATAATTAATGAGTTAAAACCTTTATTTAGTAAATTATAATTTTGTTTATGAGAATGATTAGTTAATTTATTTTCTTATAATCAATCTGGATTTTATTTCCTTCTTTAATCTTTTTATCTTTCTGTGACTTCTCTTGTCCCTCCTTACTTTCTTCTCTCCTAAGAGTCTTTTTTTTGTCTTTTTTTTCTTTAGGGTTTTGAGAGATTACATTTCTTGAATCTCATATTACGCGTATGTACCAATTTTTTCATCTCCATTTCTGATTAGTATGTTTTTTTTCTTCTTCTATTTGTGTTGTTGTTATTCTGTTTTGGACTTGTAATTAAATTAGAAATGCGTTTCTTTTCGCAATTTTATTTTTTGGTACTTTTCAATTTACAAGTTTCGATAGTTTTTTTACATATATTTTGACAAAGAATTGTAATTTGTTTTCTACAAAACTATTAATTAAATTAAAATTAAGTCTTTTGGTGGATAATAGATTAGTTGGAGCATAATTCAAAATACTATAAACATACTATTGAGTTTACTTTCTTGATAATTTCTTGATAACCAAAACCAAATTTTATTGTTTTAACTCATTCATTTTATATACTTATCTTTAATAGTATTTTATATATTATAATTTTTTATTTCATATAAAAATATATAGATATGTCAACTATAAAATTTCAATCAAACTATTCCAAAATTCGAAAGAATAGAAGAATTGAGATTTTGATTACATCATAAAAAACTAAGAATACATTTATAAAAATAAATAAGATAAATAAATAAAAAAAATACAGGTTGGTCAATAATGTCTAAAAATAAATAAATAAATTAGCCTAATTATCTATTGAAAAAAATGTTAAATGAAATTAATTGATCATTCAATAAATAATTTTATATAAAAAAATTGAAAAATAAATTTTAAATAAAATATCTTATTTTTTAAGTTTGTTCTAGACTTCTTAAATTCTTGAGCCGCCTATGCTAAGAAGAAGGCAAAATAATTAGCTAAACTTTATGTGGAGAAGAAAAATTGCTATAAAGATGTTAAATTTTAAAAGTTGAATGTTATTCTTAATTTTTTTTTTCAAAAATAAAGATGTATGACATTTATCAATAAAAAAAAATCATAAAGAAAAATAATGTGTAAGAAAACGAAAAAAATAAATTGAATGTAAATGATTAAAGTACAATAGTTCAATATTGTTTTCTACAAAATACAAATATTTTAATAAATAATCAATATTTCTTTAGTATATACTTTTATTTTAGGTTTAATTATGTCTTTGGTCCCCATTTTGGAGTCAAAATCTCAAAATGATACCCAAATTTTTAAAAGTCTCAAATTGGTCTCCTTTTTTGTTAAAATGTCTTACGTTTGCCCTTTCCATTAAGTCAAGGTTGACGCCGTTAGAGGGAGTGCCACGTGTCAGTTTCTCGATTTTTTGAATTTTATTATTATTATTATTATTTTAAAAAAAAACAAAAAATTGCCATGTGTCAAGCTGTCATCGTGCCTCGTGGCAATGATAGAGTGATGTGGCGGTGACAATGACACGTGTTAGTATTACGCCAGGTGTCATTTTCTTAGTCTCAATTTGGTCCCTTTATTTTAATTTGTCTCAATTTAGTCCTAATTTTTGTAAAAATTAGCAATTTTGTCCCTCTCCAAATTGAAATCAAATTTAATTTCTATATAAATGTACACAAATATTTCAAGTAAAGGAAATTTAAAAGAACTGTGTTAAAATATTATAAAAGTAAGTTGAAACAATCAACAATCTAGGCTAAATATCAATTGATGGTTTTGTTTTTAGAGAAATTTATTAAATGGAGATTATGTAAGTGTGACCTAAGTTTAATTTATATAAGAAATTTATACTACTTTTAACCAAATTTTTTAAAGAAATTTATACTACTTTTACCCAAATTTTTTAAAGCATGGATTTATATTGAACTTTATTTAAAATTGTTTAAAAGTTGTTAATAGAAAAAAAATTCATAAATTAACTAGTTCATGTAACAATAAAACACATAAATTTAAAATTTGAAAATAATTTGAAATAAAGTTGAATGTGAAACATAATTTTAAATAAACTTAGCTATGTTAAAAATATATAATAAAAATATTAATTTGAATAAAAATATCAAATTTAATAAAAATATTTGTATAACATTTATATAAAATTAATTTTTGTTTCAATTTGAAGAGGGACAAAATTGCTAATTTTTACAAAAATTGGGACTAAATTGAGACAAATTAAAATAAAGGGACTAAATTGAGACTAAGGAAATGACACATGGCATAATACTGATACGTGTCACTGTCACTGCCATGTCACTCTGTCACTGCCACGTGGCACAATGATAGCTTGACACGTGGCAATTTTTTTTGATTTTTTTTAAAAAAAATCAAAAAAATAAAAAAATTCAAAAAATTCAAAAAATCGAGGAACTAACACGTGTTACTCCCTCTAATGGCGTCAACCTTGACTTAACGGAAAGGGCAAACGTGAGATGTTTTAACAAAAAAGGGACCAATTTGAGACTTTTAAAAATTTGGGTACCATTTTGAGATTTTGAATCCAAAATGGGGACCAAAGACAGAATTAAACCTTTATTTTAATCTGCATGGTTGATAATTTGATCGCATTCTAACTAAATTGTTGCAATTGACAGTTTTAATATCAAATATTATTCTTTTCATTATCAAAATAAAGTTCTTTTTCAAGAGTGATCTTTGACAGTTTTAATATCAAATATTATTATTTTCATTATCAAAATAAAGTTCCTTTTTAAGAGTGATCTTAGTTCCACGGTGCGAGAAGAATTATTATGATACATGTGAGTGTGAAGATGAATTTGAGTGATAAATATTTGTGTTTTTTTTAGTGAAATTAGAGGATAAAATAGTGAATTTGAAGATGAATTTTGTGAAAGTTAATGAGTAATTTGAGTGATGTGATAGATTAAAAAAAAGTTATAGAATTTGAAGATTATTAAGATACCCTTGATGGTAAAAATATATAACATGATTTTTTGATTAATTTAAAATATTAAATATTAAACAATATTATTTAATATATTATAATAAAAAAATAATAAAAAGATAAATTATATTACACTTTGCTTAGACAATGCTTCATGTTCCCTAACACCTCCTTCACCTTCCATAACACCAATGCACTCACCTTCAAACTTCAACGTGAGAAAAGGTTGTATTGGTAAAATATGAAGAAGCACTCTCAAATCTTCACTTGGTAGGAAGGATGAGATAATTCGTCCATCTCGCAAATATGCGCTTTCGCATATAAGCTGGAAAGAACGTGCGTAATTATCATAATTCATCCTCGTAAATAATTGCTAACAATGTCATCGCTTCGATTGAACACTACATTAGTCCTCCAACTTTAGAACTATGTGAATTTAGTTATTTTAACCAAATTTTGTTAAATTTATTTGACGTTTCATATGCGTTTCATGATAGTTTCTTAGCAAACGTTGAAGTAATAATGTGCCAAATGATGTAAACAACTCAAATGCTATCATGAAATGCCTTTGAAACATTAAATAAACTTAAAAAAAATTGGTTGAAAGGATTAAATCTATGCAATTCTAAAGTCGGAGGACTAAATTGGACCAAGCATATTTAACCCTATATTTAGTGATATATTAGGGTGTGTTTGGATTATAGAGTGGATATAAGGGAGAGTGAGTGGATGGATCTAAGGAGATGGAGACGTGATTGTTGTGATGTTTGGATTAAGGGGTTTGAAATGATGGATAAAGAACTTTAACCTTGTGTTTGGATGGAGCATTTCAACAATGCTCAGAAATTGAAATGCTTTGTATTTGAATTGCTTGCAATTAAATCCCCTTCATTTTCTAAATAACTTGTTTGGATAAAGAAATAAAAATACCTTACATTTCAATTTTTTGTTTGGAAAAAAACAATTGAATTTCTTGTGAGATAAAATTTAATTTTTACAATATTTATTTTAGACTTAATTATGTTTTGAGTTCATGATAAATTTGGAAACGGGCTCAATCACCCAAATGGGTCGGGCTGACCCGACTACCCAACCGAATTGGTCTAAACTGACGACCTAGAAGGGCCGGGCGGCTGAAAAACCAAGATAGGCTGGGTCGGCCCGATGATCCAAACAAGCCTGACGAACCATACCTACTGGTCGTGCCCGTCAAGTTTGTCAACCTGGATCGGCACGACTTGGCTCAACTCGACCCGTCTAGATCATTGGCCCGGCTTGGCCCCACAAGGTTGTCAAGCCCACTCAATCCATCTGGGGTCATTGAGCCTATTTGTGTCATTGGGCCTGTCCGACCAGTTTGTGTCTTTTGGTTAACCCAAATAGACTAAGTCATTGGGTTAGTCGGGCATGTTTAGGTCGTCGGTCTGGTCGGGCTTGTTTGGGTCGTCGGGCCGGTCGAACCCGTTTAGGTCGTTGGGCCCGTCTAACCCATTTGGGTTGTCAAGCCGTTTGTGTCATCGGGCACACCCGACAAGTCTGTGTCGATGGGCCGACTTGATCTGGCAAGGTCGTCGAGCCGGTTGGGCCTGACTAGGTCATCAGGTCGGTCAGACTTGTCGGGTCAACGGATCGATCAAGTCGTTAAGCCTACCTGACACGTCTAGGTCATCAGGCCCGCCCGACACCTCTAGGTCGTCTGGCCCGCCAAACTCGTGTGAGTCATCAGACCCACTGACTCGTCTTGGTTGTCAGGTCAGTTCGGTCCGTCTCTGTCTTCGAGCCCACCTGACATCGTCTAGGTCGTCAGTTCCATTTGGGTCATCGGGCTTGTAACATCTGTCAGGATATTACGGATTTAAATAAATAAAATAAAATAAGAAAATAAAAACGCATTAATTATAAATCCATTTCCCAAAAATGCGGGAAATTTCAAATAATTTATTTCATAATAAAGATAACTCTAAGTTCAAATCTTCTCAAAATTCAATAAAATACCAAAACAGTCTCATAATAGACTACATCTTTATTCCAAAACCATAAATGATAAAACTCTATAAAACTGTTCCCATTAGTTTTCCCCGCTCCGCTGCTAAGCCTCACCAGATCCACCTGCAACATCATCTGCTCCCGTGTACCGCGTACACGATCATCGCCAAACACAAGCAGATAGGGTGAGCTAACAAAATAAACATATATATATATATGGCACAAATATACCAATCACACAATCACACCAAATGAATTCCATCCTTTGATGTCACATCACATGGCCACCACCATGTTATTCGTGTTCTACATCTTCAGGTGAGTACCTCAAGGTGTCTTGCTGCCATACCTATCGACCACAACCGATAAAGCATGTGCGGGAAACCATGCTACGGATCATACACCGTAACGTCAGGTGGAGTTCCTATATACGAACATAATTCGTAACGTCCCAAGACTACCAAACTCGTTAGTCAACTACTGAGGAGGGCAATCTATTTGGACCCATCCGTACTGGCCACAACCAACACACTCACACCAGCAACACTCGCCAACCCGAGCTCAACTCAAGGGTTTCTCGTGTTCATCCGCCATCCCGAGCTCAACTCGAGGGATGCCATTCCGAGCTCAACTCGAGGAATGCCACGCGCTTAACCCCTATCCCGAGCTCAACTCAAGGGATACGTTCTGAGCTCAACTCAAGGAACACCAGCAAGCCGACCTTTAAGATATCCTAGAAGCCTTGTAGATCACGCACATCATAGCAAGCATAACACCAATCTGCTACAGCAAAATCGCCTAGCGGGGGACACGTACCGCTAGTCGCTACACCAATACTTGCACATTACTGGTTTTAATTCAGGTTCAAGCATACTTCATACATGTTGCTCTCATTTGCTCTCATTCTAGAGTACCCCTAATGAAAAGCATTGCCATCTATAATGTTCTAGGTCTTATAGCATCTCACATGTGCATTCATCCCCTAGTAATATAGACCATCCCAAGCATCCTTAAACAAAATATAAGCAACAACACTCTAACAATTTTAAGCACATGATCTTATGCACCAATGCAAGTTAATATTGACACCCATGTCTTCAACAAACCAATTCTCCACATGTGATTAATCCAAAGGAACATTCAAATTGATAGAGACTTACCACGTAACCCAATCATGCTTTATTAGAAGTCACTAGTAATTATCAAGAGGTTATTCATGCATTTTAAAGACTCCAAAATCAGCAATATTGCGTAACGTATATCTCTAGCTACTGACCTCGAAATCAAATCTCCACCGTTTAATGAAGAACCACATGTTATAGACCACCTGTCAAAATTTCACCTAAATCGGATGGTTAACGAACTGGGAGATGCAGTTTTACGAAAACTGCGCAAACCAGAAAAAAGTGGTGGCACCTAGCGCCCAAAAGTGGAAGATGGCGCCTGACGGGATTGTACTACCACCGGGCGGTCCCTGTTGCACGAAAAGTACGAAAAACAGCGTTTTTTGTGAACCAGAGCACCTTTCACATCTCTAATATGGCGCCTGGCGGCCAGCCCCATGCCGCCAGGCGGTGCATACTGTTTTAAGCAATTTTACTCTAATTCTCAACACCAGCACAACTCTTCTCTCAGACAATTCCTCCAATACAATTTCGCCCACACTTCCCGTTATTTAAAAATCCAATTATACTACTATTTCCATTTTATAATAGCAAATTACCCAAGTTCAATTTTCACTAATTGATTCCCTAAGCAACAATTCCAACTAATTTCATAAATTTTCTGAACCAATAGAACTCTAGCTTCACTACAGCACCTCGTAGCATTTAAAACAACCACTCTTGCTGTCACGGCGCCTGGCGGCACATAGCTCACCGCCAGGCAGATCATAGTTTTCTGGAATTTCCAGAACTCCTTTCTGCACTGCGCGAACTAACCTCCCAATTTCCCAAGTTGTCCAGAAACATGTTCCTTCGTCAACTACCTTATTTCAATTGACTAACCTTCATTTTATGCCACTGATAATCAAGTTAAATCTAAAATCCACATTGAATCATTACAATTAACGCATTATTTACCATTGTCATAAAATTCCCAATTTCCCAATCCCTAACCATGTTCATGTGATTTCTTCCCAATTTAATTTTCCCAATACATGTGATCTCGTCAACATATGACATTAAATCATTCACAAACGGTTAGGACTAGATTTCCCTCTAATCATAATCCGTCCAGAACAAGAAAAACATAAAAATCAAGGTAAAACCACTTGCATCGCCTGGCGGCCAGGGGTGTGCCGCCAGGCGGTCCCTCTGCAAGAACCCCAAAACCCGAACAAAATGAAGTGTCGCCTGGCGGTGATTCATCACCCGCCAGGCGGTTTCTGGAAAAATTCCAGAAACGCAGAATCACACAAAATAACCAAAATAAGGGCATCCAATTCATCATATATTGCATATCATTAACAAAATGAATACAAAAATAGCGGAGTACAGCTCCCCTAACCTGGAACTCCTTGCTTAAACACAATTAAGATTTACTTCTCCCTTGCTTCCAGTGGCTTGCTTTAATTCTCTCCAATTACGCCTCTATACTTCACTTAGAGTCCAATTTTGCTCTGAATTCTCTCTCTCAAATTGTTGCAAAACAATGGCATCCCTACCAAACCCTTCTCTGCTCCTTAATTGGTCACTTTAATTGGTTCATAATTGAGGTTAATGGCCAAAACGAAAATTGGCATTAAGATGACTTTAACTTTCATTCAATACTCATTCAGTGATGGTGTTTCCAGCTTCCTTGGCTGCTCACTTAGCTAGGGTTTCTCTACCTTTTCACATTCATGCCAAAAGAAATTTTGGCAAAAAGAAAGTTTAGTTTAGGTCCACCAAGTTTCAAACCCATAACCATGCCAATGTTTAATTCAATGAGCAACCATTCAACCAATTCATGTTTCATGATGATTAATATAATTTTATGATTATATTATCACTTAACATGCTCTAGTATATTATAAAAAAAAAATTAAATAACACACAAATGACATACATAGGAGTTGAACCCAAGTCCTCTCACACATTTAAGTACTCTCAAACACTTAAGCTAGTACTTTTCCATGTCATAGCTTTCCGCATTAAATGTCTTAAAGGCTCCTACTACCCGCATTTATTAAATAATTATTTAATTAATTATTTAAATTCCTCAAGTCTTACAGGGCTCGTCGACCCATTTATGTCGTCGGGCTAGCCTGGTTTATCTGAGTCATTGGCTAGCTTGGTTTATTTGAGTCGTTGGCCCAACTCGACACATCTTGGTCGTCGGGCCCGCTCGGACGAGGTGGGTTGTCGGAATTGACCGACTTGTTTGAGTTGTCAAGCTCGCCCGACCTGTATGTGTCATCAGGTCACCCAGTCCGTCTAGGTCATCGAGCCCGCCCGACCTGTCTTTGTTGTTGGGCCTGCTCGACTCGTTTGTGTCATAAGGTCGGTCCAATTCGTCTGGATCGTATGGTCAGTCCAACCTGTCATTGTGTTCAGGTTTGCTAGGTCCATTTAGGATTGAATGAGAAGAATTTCAAATTTCACGCTTTTTTGAATTTCTTCTAATTTAGCTAATTGAAATACTTCAAAGTAATGCATGCATTTTAAATGATTTTTAATTTTTCTATATCTAAACAAAACATTTCATTACAAAGAATTTCAAATTCTCCATATAAATGAATCACTCTCTTGAATTGCCTCATCCAAACACACTATAAAGAGAACGTTTATAAGAATTTATAAATGATGTGATGGGTATAATAGATTAAATATATTTTTAAAATTAGTTTTTATTAATATATTATAAATATTTATTATATTAGATTAAAAATTATTTTATTAAATTTTAATTAATTACATTTATTAGAATAAAAAAGAAATTTTTTTATTTTTTATTATATTGCATTATATTATTTTTTATAAAAATTATATATATATATATATATATATATATATATATATATATATATATATATATATATATATATATATATATAATATACTTATCATCGTAAATCTTCGCAGTTAAGCGAAGTTTACAAGAAAATATTGGCCTCATTTTTAGTAAAATAGTGCATTGCTTTCTGAACTTTCTTCCCACATCCACACCTAATAATCCGTCGTTGAAAGCAAACGATACCTTAATGTCTTATTCGATAGGGATTGAATCTGTACTTAATTTAACTTAATAAATTCAAAGTTTGAAAAATAACATTTAATTTTTACTAATATGATATAATTTGTCTAATTTTTTTATTTAATAATGTTAAACATATATTTTATATTATAGCATAAATATATTAAATATAGAATTAGGTATTTATAAGAAGTATGATAACTGAGACCTAATATAACACTCTAATGATAAAAGTTTCACATGTTTAAATATTATAATATAATCATTTTTCAATTCCATATAAGATCTTTTAACTGTATTATAAGAGAAAAAAAAGGCAGTTTAATACAAGACAAATTATACAAGTAGAGTTATATCCTCTGAGCAAAGTCAATTTACAGGTAGAGCGCTTGTTTGATGACAAATATTATAATATATTAGAGATAAAATTATAAAGATGTATTTATAATATTAAATTTTATTTTATGTTAACCGTTCCTGATTTCTGTCATATAGTGCTTAATATTCTAAAAGTTACGTCTTACATTGTCTATCTACATATTATTTATGTCATTTAAATATCAAATTATTTATAGAACCTACAAAATAGAGAGCAAAAGATGTAGGTTGGAGGTGGACCTTTATAAACATTTTACACTTTTATGTGATCAATTATTGTTTTGAATTAGTTGTTATCATATAATCATCTTCATTATTAACAAAAGAATTAAAATTTAATCTAACTTCATTCAAACCACCTGAATGCATTACTTTCTTCACCTTTTTCTTTATCTTTGTTTACATATATATTAATAGAATTTAATATCAAAAATCTATTGTCGTCTAGCAGTTAGAATATCTGGCTTTCACTTAGGAGACTCGGGTTCGATTCCCAACGATGGAATTTTTTACTTACTTTCCTATTTTTCCTCTAACAATTAATTTATTTTAATTAGTACTAACAATTACTGTATAACCATTAATGTAATTTTTATAATAACAAATTCGTTTACTTATTAAAGAGGTAACTTATTTTATATTTAGTTTTTTTGTATGAAAACCAGCATCGACCGGTTAAAAGATTTTTTTTATTATTAAACAGAACACAAAATTGTGGGAAAAACCTGGTTTGATTATTGAATAATGCCTTCTTTGTATATGTGGAAAAGTCAAATTTAAACACCTGGGAATATCTCAGGGTCTCACTGAAAACCCAAAGATCTGAACTGCTATGTTTATAAAAAAAAGAAATGCGCAAGATAAATAAATTTTCTTTATACATTTGTCTAAAATATACGACTTAAAATGCGTTTTTATTGTATTATTTAAAAATTTTAAAAATATTTTTTTCTATGTTGCAAATTCACACCTATAACTCAACAAAAACACATGTCTAGGGTAATTTTATTAAATATACCGAAAAGTTGGGTTAAACTTAGAAAAAAAAGTATTAAAATTTATGCTGTGATCAAAGAAAATAATACACGCTCATGGAAAAGTAAAAGTTAGAAGTATAGAATGGTTCAGCATTTTCTTCAAGCTTCAATTTTTTTTTTCTTAATAGAATATTATGAGGTTTTCAAATTTGTAAATTTCTTAATAAGAGTTTATTTTTAGAAAATTAATTAATATGAAATGAAATTATTCCTTCTTTTATGCGGGAGAATACGGTGTCCAAATAGAAATGTTTCCGGTTTTAGGAATCTACAAGTTTTTATAAGTCCCTAAATTATTTGTTTCCGTGATACTTATGCTCATTTCCGGAATATATATATATATATATATATATATA
>Ga0214544_1009765_pt1 | contig 14735 bp, 2 predicted proteins | sample CNSS3metaG_FD_160074 | JGI IMG/M metagenome (GOLD analysis project Ga0214544, IMG submission 160074) | Root nodule microbial communities from cowpea collected in UCLA plant growth center, Los Angeles, California, USA - CNSS3 | ecosystem: Host-associated > Plants > Roots > Nodule | place: USA...
ATATATATATATATATATATATATATATATATATATATATATATATATATATATATATATATTTTATTGAATTAGTGTCTTTGATGACATAACGGGTATCTTATATGTCATTATGCTCTTTTATCTTCATATGTTAAACAAAATATAAGATTTTGTATTTAATATAGAATAACATTAAAAAATATTTATTATTTTATATTGATTGTAATATTATTTTATTAATTATAAAATCTCACACTCTTTAATATACGTGAAAACAAAAAAGAAAATGACCGGATAAGAAAGTAGTTTTGTCATTCACTTAATAAAAAAAAATTAAATATAAAGATTTAACTAAAAAATATTAAAATTTTTAATACCAACGATTAAAGAAATCAATAGAAATTCAATAAAAAAAATAATCAAATTTACTTAAAACTTAATTAAGTCCTTTATATAATTATAGATAAAAAAACGTGTTGTGTATTTAATATTTAAGTTCAAAACTATATGTTAAGTTAGACTTTTCTTATGATTAAATACTCTGATTTAGTAAATAGTTGAACTTTTCAGTCAAAGAAAATTATAAGCTAGAAATGATTTTTCTAATAATATGAAAATTTGGTCCCTATGTTAAGACGCTTTTGAGGCGAAATTAAAGGAAATGATGAGTTTCAATTTTCTCCAGTCCTAAACACTTTTCATATATAGTTGAAAAAAAAAAAAAACTTTGTCTGATATTAATAGTAAGTATTCTTAATTCATACGTAATTTACATGATCCTGGAAAACTCTTTGCGCACCTAATTCAACCTTCTTTCACCAAAACACAAAAAATAGTAAACTTTTTTTGACAATACAATCTAACACTTTTCGTATTTGACTTAAGTAAAAATATATTTAATAATATAAACAATTTAAACATAATTCTCTACTAAACATTAAATAAATTTAATAAAATTTAATTAAAAAATTTAAATTTACGTATTTCGAAAGATAAAAAAATTAAATTATTTTAAAGTTTCAAAACGAACTAATTCCAAAATTTAACGGTAAGAAAAAAACACTCATTTACGTATGAAAAGAAAAATGTAAACTTTTCTTCAACTGGTTATTCTCTGTCCAGAATGCAGTTGCAGAGACTAAACAAGAAGAAAAACTCTCCTCTGTTGTTTTTTATTTAACTTTCTGTAGAAAAAAAAAGAAGAAGAAAAACTAATAATTCTCCCAAAAAAGTGACTCCTGAAGCCTAAATCCACTACCAACTGCACACAGATGCCAAGAAGAAAGTTCATGAGGGAAAAGATCTGGTAGATCAAACAGAGTCTCATCATCATCAATGGTAGAGTTTGAGCTTGAAGAGTCTTGTGTGTTATCCATTGAGACATGTTCTACTTGCCTTCGTTCTTTTTCTTCTTCTCCTTCTTCTTCAAGAACAGTACTTTGGCAACGATTAACGACAACCTCAAAGTGCGTGTTTGCTGCTTTTGCTGCTGCAGCTTGAATGTCCTTAGGTGAAGTCGAAGCTGGTGTCGGAAGTTCTTGAGCCAATTCGGGGAAATTGAGGTATGCAGAATGGCCCTTGATGGCTAAGGCTGCTACATCATGTGCTCTAGCAGCCATTTCTGCTGTAGGGTATGTCCCAAGCCAAATTCTCGATTTTTTCCTTGGCTCACGGATTTCGGACACCCATTTGCCCCAGTTTCTCATCCTCACACCCCTATAAGAAGGGCAGCACCTCTCATTTGTAGGACTCTCTAATAACTTCCTCTTCTTGCACCCTTTCGAGTCCTTCTCATTCTCCTCCGACATGGTTTGAGAAGTGTTTGAGTCATTCTGAAGGGTTAATTTGGAGTGTTGTTTGTTACATGAATCTGAGTTTGAGGAGTTCGAGGAGTTTGAGGATGAAGATGACGAGGATGTTGTAGAAATAGAAGTGTTTGTGTGTGTGAAGATTGAAGGGGTGGTTGTGGTGGTGGAAGTGGAACTGGAACTGAAGAAGAAGTCAGCATCAGTTTCCATATTGATACGTTTTCTCATGGTTTTGGGACCTTGATTGGTGTGGTACAGAAAGAATGAGTGAAAATAAATAGACCTTAGGAATCATGATTCTCTTAAAAAAGAAAAAGGAAAAAAAGAAATATTTGTTTTAATTAAACAGAAAAAATAAATAAAAAAGCATGGGTTCCATTAGGCACAGTTGTGCTACATTCAGCTAATTTGTTTTCCATGTGGGAATTGAATAATGTGATTAATTAAGGTTAACTCTATAGACCAATGTTGTTGCTGTTGTGGTTAATGTTGTTGGTGTTGTTTCTGGTTTTTTCTGGTGTCTACATTCTGTGGTGGCCATAACTTTCCATTCTATCTTTTATACTCTCATGTGTTTCCACAGTTCTGTTTTCCTTTTAAGAACAACCCCTCTCTGGGGTCCTTCCCCTAAGTGGTAGGCCCTTAATTTCACTACCATCATCCTTCATTCTAGTTTATCTAAAACTCTCACTATTGATTTGTGGGGTGGCCACCTAGGTCCTCAAAAATAGACCACACCAAACCCCTTAAATTCTTTAATACTTTTGTCTCAACCCTTTATAAGGTCTTCCTCTGTTCATGCTAGGGTGATGTATATATAACTACAAATTTCAATAAATTTTATATTTTTAACTAATTCTCTTTTAAGTCGAGATATATACATCTCAGGTGTATAACTAGATATTTATAAATAGTTAAATTACGGTTGAATAAATAGTATAATAAATTTAACAAATAACAAATTTCATTTAGATAGGTTTTGAATTTTTCTAATATCATTTTAAGGAAGTCAACTTTCAAACCTAACTTAATTTTACCAAATTGACTTATAAAGTAAGATCTGCATTCACTTACATATAATAAATTCGTCTTATTTCTAACTGTTAAATATGTTTTTAGTCACTAAACTTAGACGAAAAATTGAGATGTGCCCTTGTTATAAACCGATACAGTTTGATCCTCAAACTTAAAAAATGAATAAATATAGTCATTATAATCCAATTATATGATTTTTTTTTAGCTTTTTAGTGTGTTAATCGGTGTTTCAGAATGACATTTGAATTGTTTACACTATTTAACATGTTTTAGCCCAAATATCAACTTGAAACATCGATGAACATGTAAAAAAAAATTAAATTTGAAGATCAAAATATAGTAAAATATACTAAAATTTAGGACAGAAACAAATTTTTATTTTGGATCTAAATTTAAAGATGTTTGTTATGAATGAAAAATGTCCAGCATTATGCATAATTACAAGTTTTTTGGTATGGTTTTGTAGAATTATTTAAGTGAGGAGACAGTATCAATGCCCCCATTGAAATGAATTTTTTTATATGATGAGCTTGTTAGAGTGTCTTGTTCAACTTGACCCAATTATATGTGTTAACCTGATCTGGCCTTCTGCTAGAGATTGGGTGTTCCATTTTCAATGTTGTGATTAATTAATTAATTATGCATAAACTATTTTTTCTCCAGTTGTGATCACTTGCCACCACCAATCCAATCAGGACCATTGTCTCACAATAGCTGGTGCAAAATTCACTCAAATTAATTAAATACCAATTTTTCAATAATAATAATTTCTTCTGCAATTCACCACTTGAGAAACCCCACGTGGGTTTTCGTAATGTAGGAAGAAGACAACAGTGACGCAACACACATGATGAACTTTATTTTCCCTATGAAAACAAATATAATGTTTATGTTTACACACTCAAAATTTATCAAACACCTTGAAAAACATCATGTTAATCGAATTGTAGTATCGTGTATGATGTTTTATTGCTAACTATCAATTGTTTAACTATTGATTGACATAAGAAAGGTTTTTGAGCACAAAAACATGGCTCACGTACACATGGTGCACATGGTTGTGGGCCATTGGTGGCTCAAATTCCCTTTTTAATTCTGGTCAAAGGGTCAACTATATACGCAAACTGGTTTGTTTTCTATGGTTTTGTTTTTGGGTAGAAATTCTAAATCTTTGCCAACCCATTGTGAGCAATGTTTGAGTCGTGTGCGTCAAAGAATTGTAATGTAATACTATGAAGTTTAATTGTCTAAAGCAACAATATTTGAGTCATGTATCTTAGATCTTTCATTTGATGTATTCTAGAATAAGATAGATGTCGTAATTATGAACAATAATATCTTCCAGGTATTTGGGGTAAAATACTAATAAAAAAAATTAATCACTATTTATAATGGTTCTAACCCACATGATATAGTGTAGTATATTAGATGATAAATATTTTGTATATTAATTCTAATTTGATGAATCGACTCAAAACTATTTTTTAGGTTGGTTGTAATTTCAATTACACACACAAAAATATCTTAATAGGATATTTTATTTTATGTTCGAATATTTTTATTTCTTCAATTATTTATTTTTATCTCCTTGTTTTGTATTTTTTTTTGTTTTTCTTGTTTTCACAATTTAATCATTCTATTCTTCCTTCTATATTCTATTCTTCCTTCTATATTATTACAACAAAACCACACAAAAAAATATAATATTGTTATAATAAAAGTATGATATAACCATTTGTTATCGAAAGGTCTTATCATAAAATGTTAATGTGCTCATTAGTAATCTAGCATTCGTTATATTCGAATTGGCCAACCTAAATTTGATATGAGGTTAGCCAAGTTAGACTCATCTTGACCTAGGTTAATCAAACTCAAATTGACCTAAACTTTAGTCAACCCAACCTAACTTGATTTTTGACCCAACACAACTAACTTGACATAATTAGGCCTAGTTTAACCCACTTATACTAAGGTTAGTTTAACTCACCATAACTTTGGCTAGTCATAATATAATTGAAGTTAGACTTGTTTCAGTTTGACTTGGATCCTAACTTGACATCAACCTGATTCAGCTTGACATTTACTCGTTTTAACTTGGCCTAAGATGGACCTAGCCCAACCTAAATCTAATTCACGTTAGCCCAACTTGTCTTAGCTCAAGTTAGGTAGTGTCAACTTGACCCAAACTCGGGTCTTGTCCATCTTAATTTGGATTCGATTAGCTCAATTCAGTCTAATATAGACCTACTTAGATTAAGCCTAATGTGAGTCCAATTCAAACCAAATTGGCCTATATATGTTTTATCTTAACTTAATGTAGGCCTAATTTGACTTAAAGTTGGATTTGATTCAAGCTAGCCTAGATTGAGTCTGGCGTGGCACAATCTAACATGGGTCAGATCAAGTTTAGTCCAACTTGACTTTGGCATTGTCCGGTCCAAATTGACCTAAATCCAACCTAACTCAACATTACTTGATATTGGTTCAAGTTGACTCAACCTTGTATGAGTTAGACTTACAAAGTGACCTAACCTTATTTAGACCTCACCAAACCTAAGTTTTTATAATTTGAATTATTCCAAATTCATCTTAATTTTAGACTTTTAAAATTAAAAAAAAAAGTTATCTAATGTATATAATCAAAAAGTATAATTAAATAAGTTAATCTTACAATGAATTTAAATCATTATGAATTGAATATAAAGATTTGAAAATATTAGCCACTGTACTACTCATTGAACACTGTACATTAGTAGTATGACTAGGTAAAGTGTTTACCAAAAAGGAACAGTTAGGTGCAAAGAAAAAAAAAATGCGGCAGAGTGAGTAAAAAGCATAAATAGGATAGGGGAATTTTAACTAAGCCGCAGAAGTCAAGTAACAAGGAAACGGCTTTGACAATAGAAAGTTAATGGGTTAGGTTCAACGATTACTCATTCCATCAACAATTATATCATAAAGGTTGCAACAAAAATGAAATGGACAAACATACTTTGATTCTTATCATTCTAGTAAATACGACGTTGTGTTTGTTTCTATCCTGTTAACGAGGTATCACTACTCTTGGTCCCCATCTTATGTTTCATGTTACAATAAACCAAAATGTGTCTCAACTAAAAGACAACAATCTTCATGCATTCTTTTGTAGAGAAGGTAACATATCGGAGTCGGACACAAATAATATATATCCATAACTCGATCCGTAACAAAAAAAAAATGTATTCGTTATTATCAATTTATTTGTTAGTTATCTGTTTAAAAAGAATCCGTGGGTTTAAAATTTAATTTAAATTAGTAAAATATAAATTAAATTTTAATTTTAATTTTTTGTAAGTAATGAATATTTGCGGATACAGATAATATGATACTCGCATCCGACTCTTTTATAAACGGATATTAAAATACTCACTACCCTCAAATACCAACTATCCATTATGAATTTTATCTACAGATACCCGCAAACACGGATGTTTTTGTCTTCCCTAATTATTTATCACCCACATGTTTAATTAATACTTCTCTTTTCATTTCCTAAATGTATAAATGCAAGTTTGTAATGCAAGACTCCTTAAGCATCATTAACAAATTTATCTCTTATTACTTTTGCTAAACAAAAAAAAATTATGAAGCAAATGTTAAATTATCCTTTATTATTTGGATGATATTTGCTCACAAGTTATACAAAACATATATTTAACTACCATCGATAACATGTTTTCAAACTTTTTCAAACATTAAATATTAAATGAAATTTGTTTTACATTGTATGATTCTAGAATTTTTCATTATTGGTCAGAGATTGATTCTTATTTTTTTTCATTGTAAAAGAAATTTGGCACTAATGAAAGGATATGTATACAAATAATTATGACATTACATTTAATTCGAAACTATACGTTTGTGAATATTTATCTTTTTATACATGGCTCAATTTTTTCATTTTTATTCTATAGGTACTTAGAGTTTCACTTCCTATTCATGTGATATATATCCAACGAAATTTATATTAATTTGGTCCTTAAATACTTTCTCTTAATTTATACCACACTTGTTCTAATGTAAAAATATATCTCCTTTACAAATTTGTAGATTATAGGATCTTATAAATGTCTCTTGCAAAAATATGAATGTGTGATTAGATTGATGTATAAAAGATATGCTTTAATCCTAAATGTTTGATTATTTATTTCTTCATGACAAACAAAATTCTAAGATTATAAAGTTCCAATTTAAGTAGATTTATAAAGTTATTTAGATATAATTTAATGCACTAATTTAGCAAAAAATATGAGAAATAACTAATAAATAATATAATTCATATTTTAAATGGAAAAGGTTAATGAATCTATAGGGGTTTTTATTTAGGACAAATTAGGAATGTGAGAATTCAAAATTTAGACTCAAAATTTTAACCCTTCTTCCTTGTTTTGTTCATAATTAAAATGATGAAAATGTGATTAAGGTTATCTGATTTATGTAGATCCACATTTTCCATACAAAAGAGTATGTTGGATTTATAAGAAATTAAGCTTGTCTTAGAGGGTAATTAATTGAGAAGAGAAGATTCTAATACTCAAAACCTTTAACCTACTAAACCTTTAAACGATTTAATTGTTTTCTTTGTTCTTTTAATTTGATCAAACACAAAAGTCAACAACCAAATCTTTCTTAATTTGATTATAGGCTTATAAAGTCATAGTCCCCATGAAAAATGATAATTTTTTTTCTTCTTTTTGTTCCTTTTGTGCAAAAAGTGTTGGGAACACAAAAAAACTCTCATTCATCATTAAATGGAATGTAGGAAAAATCAAATATCAACTCTCAAAGTGTAAAAGATATCAATAGAAAGTAAAATGTCACTTTTGACATTATTTTCTTTGATGATTACAATGTGTTCATTATTTAGATCCTTTTGAGTTTTCATAGTTAATGAAGTTTCCTTAAAAGTAGGGTTCATAAATAGTGTCACTTCATTACGTTATGTTATGCATTGGCATTGTTCCAACAACTAAATGATCAAAACAATTTTATAGATTAATTAAGAAGCCAATATAGATATTAAAAATAAAGCCCTAATCCACTTTTCATTCCTATAATTTATAAATGTTCAATTTTTATGCTTGTAAAACATTGATTGTAAACTTAGTTTTCCAATTTTTCAAAAACTTTAGGCAACTTTAATCCAATAATATTTTTCCAAAAAAAAAAAAACCAATGCCGATAATAATATCAACTATTCATTAGGTAAGATAAATGTATATATGTTAATATTTTCTTGTAATAATTATATAATATATGAACATTGAACCACAATTGCTTAATTTTAAAAAAAAAAATGAAAAAAAGGAAATATAAACACCACTTAAACGTTGAAAATTTCACATTTAATTACTCTTACCAAAGTGTGGATAACATAAAAATTGTAAATTAGGTTTTGTAATTTTTTTTTTCTATAAAACTCATATTAGATATTATTATATTATACTTTGACATTTGAATTAAGTTTTAAATTTTACAAATCATATATATATATATATATATATATATATAATATTTATAATATTATAAAAATGATTTCTAAAGTTCAACTAATAAAATTTTTATGAATGATAATTTAGTGAGCTGTTTTCGTTGACAAAATAATGAATAAAGGTATATGTGTATTAAAGTCAATTATTAAGGATTTTCACTAGATTTTGTAACCAATAGAAAGAGATTCGTTTGCAAACAAGTGTCACTAACAAAGGTGGCACCACTAGGGTAAAGATTCTTGCAAAAAGGTCAATAAAAAAAAAGTAAAAAGGCACATATATATAAATACTTTTGTAAAAAAAAAAATGTTGTTAGGAAAATAATATATTTTTTATTTCAGATTTTTTGGAGAAAAAAGCTTAAATATAAAGCAACTCGAGAATAGATACTGTTTTTATCATCTAAAGCAACTCGAGTTTTGATTAAAAGGGTTAACACAAAATATTAACTCTAAACTTTAGTTTAAGGATAAACAATGGAATTAATCAAAGCACTTCTACTTGAGTAAGAGAGTAAAATAGGAAATATTTATTGCCACTATTTTAGCAAAACAATAATGGAAAAATTACTTTGCACATAAAAATTGAGAAATAAATGTCATATACAAGTTTATGCCAAGTTATCAATGTTAGAAAATGACACACGAAATAGTGAGAAAAAAAAAATGTTTCATATATGATTCACGTTGTGTTGTCAAATAGAAAAGACATTAGTGATGTTACTTGTAATAACAAATAATCTATCAAGTTCAATAAATAAGAATTTTATTATGTACAAACACTTTAGGACCGTAAATATTGATAATTGCATGGATAACAAGAAAAAAAGAGAGTAATCAAAATGATTATGTGGATATGATAAAAAAAATAGTATATATACAAATATAAGTATGACACTTATTAACAAAAAGATGAATAAGTTTTGACTTAGTTGATTTCTGCATTTTTTTTTTAAGTCATTGGAAAACATATTTTTTACCCTTAGTCAAAATACATTAATGAAAAGATAATCAAAATAATTCTTATGATAAATAATATCCAGAAGAACTTGCATTCTAAAAGAGTTCAACAATCAGAAAAGAAAAAATAAAAAAATAGCATAAACTAAAACTAATTTATACATAAACTAATCTATAAAAGATCTCTTATATCATTTTTTTAGGCTTAAATAGTTAGTTGGTTTTACTTTTGGTTTAATTTTTGTACTTTAGTTCTATTTTAGGATTTTTGTTCAATTTGGTTTTAAATTTTGAAAATGTCTTTTAATTAAGTCATTTTACTTAACACCGTTAAAATTGATTGATAACAGAGTAGCGTATACATGTTAGTCTTTCAGTTGTGGTTCACTGTATAGTGAGATGGCTGTATATTTACTGTGACATGGACTATTCAAATCGATTTAGGTTTTTGAATTGGAGAAATTGGGATTAATTGAAAGGGAAAGGGAATTAGGGTTTGTTAGTGAAAGAAATATTTGGTAGGGTTCAGTGGTGGAACGAAATTGGTTGACCTTTCGTTCTAAGCGAGAAAAGATAACTACATGAGAAGATTCTTGTTGTGTAACGTTCGTATCGTCAAATAGGTAACAGTGTTAAATAAAAGGACTTCATTTTAAGATATTTTTGAAATTTAAGACTAAATTAAACAAAAATCATAAAGTATGACCAAATTGAAAAAACTAAACCAAAAATAGGATCAAATAATTATTTAAGCTCTTTTTTATAAACTAATTTTAAATTAGGTGAAGAAAACTCGGGTTTTCTCATAACTTTATCCAAACAAACCTTAATAAAAAAAATAAACTATTTTTAATATTTTTAATTACCCAAATTATTCATTATTAGTTTACTTTGATTTCTTTTATTTTTCTAAAAGAATTATGTAGTCACATTTACAAGAGTTTGACATAATTTTCTTCCTTTTACACTTTCATCTAAACATGTGTTTGTTAATTTATAAATATGTTTAAACTAATATAGGTAATTTCAAGTGTCAAATACATTGTGTCTGGACTCGTAATCATTGTCATAATGAACAAGTCCTATGTTGGTAGGTATATATTCCCTTATGGAGATTCCCTCACTATGGCCAATATCAGTTTTTAGGTCAAACTAAATGCATATATCATTTAAATTTAGAAATTCATAAATATATTATTTTGAAATAGAAAAAAATGTTGATTACTTTGATTAGGTGGAATATATATTATTCAAGACTAATTGAATTGCTAAGATAATATTATGAAATAAAGAAAAAATGAAGTTGGGCGTGTGAAGTCTTTTTTTTAGTGTAATGTTCATTTAAAGAAAATTAAACTGATAATTATTTATTTATTTTTTTAAGAAATTGAACTGATTATATATAAACATTGTGAGTATGATTTTTATTATGTCAATACTATGACATGTGGATATTATATGATAATCTATTATATTAGATATAGTAGTTTCAATTATTTATTTGATTTTTCACAGTTGTTTTAGTTTTAAATTCTGGTCCTACAAAGCTCTAATTGCAAAAATTTTCGATTGATAATCTTTCTCACACAAAAAGAACTATATAAGAATTAAAACAGTAAACTAGTGTTGAAAATAAAAATATAAATAAAACTAGCTAGTTCATCACAAGTTAGGGCTAAAGCATAGTAAAAGGATAAACAAAAACCATTTTTCATTTACTAGAAATATTCTACTACTAAAAACATTTATATTTCATGTCAATTTTATTTTAAAATTTATTTTATAAAAAGTATTTATAAATTTTGTTATGAAAAAAAAATTGTAAAAAGTTACTGCCAATTTTTTTACAAAATATTTTTTATAAAACACCTTTTACAACAAATTTTAAAGAAAATACTTACGAATTTTATAATTTTACAAAAAATAATTATCCACGAAAGAATTATCTTTTAATTAAAATTCTTAGAAAAAATAGTCAAAAAAAGTCTTTTCTTGTAAATTTCTTTAACAAATTTATAAGAAATATCTTATGTAATATTAGAATTTTTAATAGTGTTCGAACCATAAAAAAATAAATAAGAATATAGATAATGGTCAATTATATTAAATTTGAACACAGTTACGAATATATTTGTCTTGTCTCCCTTATCGTACTTGTTTTAATATTTGTTTCTAACTTCTTACTCATTTTTGTTTTAAATTAATAAAATACTTTTAATTTATTAAAAATTTATATTAATCTTTTTTTTTGTTAGTTTTGTTACTTATCTATAAGACTCGTTTGATATTTTTATTTTTTAGGTATTTATTCGTCATTTATTTAATTGTTATTTGATATTTATGACAATAATATTTGATGGTGGGGAAATATAAAATGAGTATTCTTTTTATTAAATATTTAATAATATTTAATAAATGTATAAAAAATCTTTTACAAATTAATTTATACATAACCTGATTTTAGTTTATGTATTTTTTTTTATATTTCATCAAATATTCATACATTAATATTATAACATACGATCAGATCACTAATCTAAACCCATTTTAACACCCTTTTAACAATGTATCGATGCATTAATTTAACACTAAAATACGAATTGTAATGTTTATTTTTTTTATTTTTTTTTTGCTTCTACTAACATTAACCTTCTTATAGATTCTCTAGAAAATTGTTAAACTTTATTTCAAATGTATACGTTTCAAAGGCATAATTAATTATACTTCAACTATTAATTCCAATATATCCTTAGTATGCATCATAAACATTACATGTAAAATAATACAATATTATTATTAAAATAAAGAAAATTAGTATTTCTTGATATTCATAATATTATAAAGACTTCTATTCATAAAACCAATCCTAAAAATCTTTCATTATGTTCCCAAGATGTTTCTAGAAAACTACCACTTAGGAGGGAAATTGCAATGCAATGCAATTACATTAATGAAAAAAAAAACATATTTTAATTATCATTCAAAATGATTAAGATTCATATAATTAATAAATCATACTTTTTATATCCAAATATATCCTACACATTATTTAATTTATCTTAATATATTATTCACAAATTAAAAATTAATTTGCATAGCCTCTTTTTTGCCCTTTGGCTTGCACACTTCAAATATGAAAGAATCAAAATCCAATAATTCCCTTTAGACCAAATACGTATCTAATCAATCATACACTAACAAATCTTATTCATATTATTATATCATTTAACTTGTGTGTGATGCCATCACCTAACTCCTTCATTTTTCTCTTTCTATATAATAACAAAAGATACTCAATTGCTTTCATATGTAGTCTTTCTTTTTCTTTTTCAATTATAATTCACAAACCTATAAAAAATAAACAAATACAAATGTAGTTTTGTTAAATGCAAAATGTCTTAAAGATTTCACTTCTAAAACCAATAATGAGAATCTCCTTCAATTTTTGCTTTTTCTATGCAATATTCAATCACATGTTTGCCATTCTTTTAAATTTTTATTTTTATTTTTTGACAATTTCTCTAAGTATAATTAATGTGTTTAGAATGAAAGACTCTCCAAAACATGCTCTTTTTTTTTTCTCAAATTAGAGGAACTAAAAAATCATTTCTAAATGTAAAAGGGATTAAAAATATTGTATTGTATCCTCTTGTAATTCTTATATATATATATATATATATATATATATATATATATATATATATAATATAATAAGTTAGGAATTTGTTAATAATATTATCGTGGATTTGTTAAGAACTCTCCATGATCAATAAATGGTCTTTGTTGGTTATTCTCTAATCATTGTCAAGTTGAATATTGAAAATATAGCAATATCATTAATCTTTTCAAGGTCTCATTTCAATAAGAAAATAATTGCATATTAGTACTATTATTTATTTTCATTTAATTGTCTACATATGCAAATGATCAAGTATAATTTATATCTCCAATCTGTTATGCAATATTGAAATGATTATATTTAAATACACTACTATCTTTTTTACTTATATTATATTTTTTTTCTAAATTATTTTTTTATGATAGAATAGAACTGATATTATATAAAATGAACTTATTTCTCATTTTTAATGAATCTCTTGGATTATATACTTTCAAACTCTTGGACGAATTTGTAGAAAAAATCAAATATAACGTACGAAAATAAGTATAAAACGACTATACTTTCAATGCTGATCATATTATATATGAAATAAAGCACATTAAAAAAGAAATTCTATAATGTACGATTAAAATCTTGAACCGTAGTACTTTTTATTTTTTATAATAAAAAATAATTGTAGAGTTTGGTTCTTTGAATAAAGGAAAAAAACAAAAACATGAGAAATATTCTTGGCGTGCTTTCAGTGGTTGGGTGTGTGTTGTGTCATCCATTCTTCTCCGACACATTTATCATTCATTGAAAATATCACATCTTAAATACTATTAATATAAATATAAATATAAATATAAATATTAATATTAATATTAATAGAGAAGAATTTGGGCCATGGTTACTGCTTTGAGCCACCACAAAGGTCTCACCTACCTTTGAATAGGACACCATATATGAAAAGTGTTTAAGATATCATTTATGTACTATACTATACAAGATATTTCTTTCCACAACCAGAAAAACCTATAGCACTCATTGAGCATCACTTACCCATATTCAAAAATCTTTAAAAATGTGATAGTTTCGATAATTTTGAAAGAAATTTGCACAATTTTGTGAATTGTTTGATTTTTGAGTTTTACTTATATTTGAAATCAGATGAAATTTATATTATTTAGTTTAGGGCAAAAAGTTACCAAAATTTGATAGTTATGTACAAAGGTTGCCATATGGAATTTGATAATGTATGACAACACGATTGTCAAGTAGAGATTTAAGTTTATTAGTGTATTTTACTTGTTTAATTATATTATTGTGACGTTTTTGAAAGTAAAAAAGTTAAATATATTTGTAGTGGTTTAATTTATAAGCAAAATTAGAATTTACATGAGTTAAACTTTGATATATTTTAGTCTCTAAAATTTAAGAATTAATAAATAGAATTCTCTCATCTCAACGATGTTAATTCTTTTATGTGTTAAACAAATTTTCTTACTAACATTTGGGTTGAGACGTGTCAACGGTGTAAATAACTTAAACGTCAACTTGAAGGGTCATGTCAAAAAGTTGTAACACAATTGGTTATGATGACTATATTTATTCATTTTTAAAATCCGGTATCTAAATAATATCAAAGTTTAAAAAGTAAAAATATTTAACTAAAAAAAATAATGAATGAACATGATTATTTTTATTTGTAGATGTTCATTATTCTATAATATATATATATATATATATATATATATATATATATATATATATATATATATATATATATATATATATTAAAAATAAAAATTTTTTTTTT